>Ga0268276_1000522_pt1 | contig 45274 bp, 40 predicted proteins | sample saktaG_4_FD_190145 | JGI IMG/M metagenome (GOLD analysis project Ga0268276, IMG submission 190145) | Saline water microbial communities from Sakinaw Lake, British Columbia, Canada - sak_2010_1_5_45m | ecosystem: Environmental > Aquatic > Non-marine Saline and Alkaline > Saline ...
AACGGGATTAAAATACTGACCCCCAACAGGACGGCATCAACTTCCATCGATGTAAACCGATCAAATAAAAACAGGGCAATTGGCAAACTGATGGCTGCCGAAATTGAGGACAGGGAGACGATTCCGCTTGAAAAAAGAAACAAAGCGAAGATCGCCAGGCAAATAACGAACGCAATCGGAAACAGACCCAGCAGCATACCGGCCCCGGTACCCACACCCTTTCCGCCTTTAAAACCGGCAAAAATGGTGTAGGTATGTCCTAATATTGCGGCTACTCCGGCCAGTACCATAATGGCCGAACTGCTCTCGAAGGGCAGGGCTTCAAAACGGATTTTGGAGATCACCAGAGTGGCAAATGTGCCCTTTCCAATATCAAACAGAGATACAAACAGACCCGCTTTCCAGCCAAGCACACGAAATGAATTCGTTCCGCCGGCATTTCCGGAACCGTATTTGCGGATATCGATCCCCTTGGTCAGTTTCGCAACAATAATACTGGTTGGTATCGAACCCAGCAGATAACTCAATACAAGCACAACGATTAAATTCAGCATTTATTTCTCCCAGCTTATTCCAAGCGCTGCTGCTCCGTTTCCGGCATGCGCACCCAGCACCGGAGACACCGGCAGCACCGTAATCGGAATATCACCAAATTTTTCTTTTAGGCGATTGACAAGGTATTCGGCTTTCCGCAGGTCGTTGGTATGGGCCACGACAAATCGGACCGATTGTTTATCTTTAATAAATTTCATGGCTAATTTGAACACCTTTTTTACGGCGCCCATATCGGAAAAACATTTAGAACAAATTTGCGGCATCCCTCTGGAGTCCAGATGCAATATCGGTTTAACATTCAGAATTTTAGCGATTATCCCTTTGGCCTTACTGACCCGCCCGCTCCTCATCAGGTATTTCAAACTGGGTATGCTCACAAAGAGCTGTGTCTGCTCAGTATACGCGATGATTGCCTGCACAATTTCATCATGAGGTTTTCCGTCGGCAATCAATCGCGCCGCTCGTTCCGCTACGAAGCCAAAGCCGATTGACAGGGATTTTCCGTCAATCACGGTAATGGTTTTCTCCGGAAATTCCCGGGCTGCACTGAGGGCATTCTGATAGGTTCCGCTGGCAGCTTCCGGGATATGTATTGAAATAATTGAATCATAATGGGACAATAAAAAGGCATACAAATTTCTGAAATCTGCCGGTGGTGGCTGGGATGTTTTCGGATGATGCGGTTCTGTTAGTAGCATTTCATAAAATAAATCCGGTGTGATCGTAATTTTGTCGATATACGTCGAATTGCCAAAGGATACCCGGACAGGGATTACATGAACCTGGTATTCATCGATAAACTCCTGAGGCAGATCGCAGGCTGAATCCACGACCAGGGCAATTTTCGGATGGGGATTGTGGGACACCAGGTACTGCTTTTTCATATCATCGGCTTTTTGCTGAAGGAGATCGCCATACTGCCGGGCTATCGCAAACACTTCCGCTGGTTCGTTTGTATGAATATGCAGACGGGCCCGATGCTCGGAACCGGCAACAACAACAGAATCGCCAAATGATTCGATCTGATGGCGAAGGGTTTTCAGGTCAATTTGTTGTCCTTCGATCAGGCATTCCGCACAGTATCTGAAAATGATATCATCGATGCTTATATCCGTGTGAGCAACTTCCTTTATGGGCTCAATCCTTGCAGATTTGTCGATATCCCGTATTTTCCCCCGTTTCAGAAAATCAGTAATCCCTTCCAGAATGTACACAAATCCCTGGGCGCCGGCATCCACTACATTGGCCTTTCTCAGCGATTCGAGTTTTGTGCGGGTATTTTCCAGTGATTTTTTGGCAACTTCCAGACCATGGTGCAGCAGATCCTGGAAATCAACAACCCGCTTGCTGTTTGTGTATATGTTTTCGGCCCAATCCTTAATGACCGTCAGTATAGTGCCCTCTTTCGGGTAGCTTAAGGCTTCATAAGCCGCATTCTTTGCCTGCTGAACAGCATGGCCGAACTGCTCGGTACTGATTTTTATCCTTTCTTCCAGCCCCTTAGACAGACCGTAAAAAAATTGCGCCAGTATGACGCCGCTGTTACCGCGGGCACCTTTCAGCGCCGAATCAGCAATCTGGCGACTACTGGAATCAACGGATTCACCGCTGCTGTCATCCATCTCATCAACGACCGTTTTCAAGGTCGCGGCCATATTGGTCCCGGTATCGGCATCGGGTACCGGAAAGACATTTATATCGTTCAGGTAATCCTGATTATCGTAGACCTTTCTCGCCCCGGCTTTAATACCGCGGCTAAAGCGTTTTCCGTCAATATATTTTATTTTCATTATAAATAAACAACCCCTCCTAATTTAAAACAAAGGTTAATTCCTGAATCAGAAATTTACAAGCTATTATTTCTCGGACCGAACATGGAGGTTAGTTACCGGTGGGGCTATGGCCCCGCCTGAAATCAATGTTTTTAATCCCTGTTCCACTGTCATTTCCGACGGTATAACATCATCTTCCGGGACAAACAGCGCCCATCCTGAGGTTGGGTTCGGTGTCGTTGGTAAAAACAAATGTATAAAATCGGTTCCGTCCTTGCCTTTGGACTGGCCGGTGACAAAACCCAACGTCCAGGCGCCGGTCCGCGGGTATTCCACAAAAACAACCCGTTCAAATCCGGTTTGGGTCAATGAAAAAGCGCTGGCAATCTGTTTGCTCGTCTGATAGACTGTTCGTACCAGAGGAATATAATTCAGCCACTTTTCAAGAAGCTTCAACAAACTACGCCCCAGGATATTGGTAATGAATAAACCTAAAAGGTAGATTGCCAGTAAGGATATGATCAGCCCCAGGCCGGGAATCCGAAACCCCAGATAGGGTTCCAGTAATGGGTTGATAATACTATCGAAGAAACCAACAAAGGCTTTCAGGAAAAAAAAGGTAATAACCACCGGTATCAAAGCCAAGGTTCCGGCTACCAGTTTGTTCCGTACACTGGTTCGGATTGTCGGCCAGACTACTTTGTTTTTCATTTCAGATAACTCCGTGCTGCTAATGTTTGAATTGCGATAAACGCCCGGTAAGTGGTGATATAATCATCGTGATTGAATTGTAATGAGGATTCACCGGTACGTTTGGTACCCGGAACCCGCAGAGCAATGTCGACCATCTGCGGCTCTCTTAATGTAATATCGATCTGGTACGGGGATTTCAATATAAAGGGTTTGATGTCGGATTGAAACACCTCTTCTACAGCTTTGCGGTAATATTCCGCAATCTGTTTCGGGTGCAGCATCCGTCCCACTGAGCGGCTGATTCCGTATTTTGTAATCACTGACCGTGTCCCGGTTCCCAACTCACTCACCTCTTCAGCCAAAACATCATCGCCACTTACCAACAGCAACGGGACACCTTTTTCGCCACAGAATGCGGCATTAATCGTCGTCTCGCCAAACCATATGCCGTTGATCTCTGCGTGAAATATTGAATCGGAGTAGGTATGGGACAAAACCGCACGATGCATTCCGCACTTACCATGATACCCGATAAAAACCGCTCCGTCAAAATCTGCGCTGATTCCCTCCATCATTGAATCGGTTTTATGGGTTCCGGAAATCAGGGACGTCCCTTCCGGCAATTCATCGATCCTCAGGTTGATCATATTATCATGAGAATCGTTTACGACGAATTCTTCGACACCTTCCTTTTTGAATTCGCTAATGACCGTGTTCAGTTCGACGGTCGTCTGTTTTCGCGCCCAGTCATAAAACAGATCTCCCATTTCCCGATGGCGATTGGTGCAGACTCCGTTTATACCCTCCATATCACAGGATATGTACAATTTCCTCATCTTAATTCCCTTTTGCCAAAATGTTCGGTTCCCTCATTTCTGTTTATCCATTCAACTGAAATAATTTACACTATTTCGTTGGTAAATAGACATCAATTTTATAGTTTCCGGTATGAATTCTCTATGCCAAAAGAAAATTGTTCCCGGGTTGATACTCCTTTTTCTTTTCTGGGATCCCGGGTATTCCGGGGATACGACCAAAACCGCCCTGGTACTCAGTGGCGGCGGCGCCCGGGGCTTCGCGCATATCGGCGTCATCCGGGCATTGGAAGAGATCGGTTTTTATCCTGATATGATCATTGGTACCAGTATGGGAGCTCTGATTGGCGGGTTGTACGCATCGGGCAATACATCGGTTGATATTGAAAATTATGTCCGTAATACTAAATGGAACAGCCTGTTTTTGCCACAACCTTATCGTGATATCGAGTTCGTTTCTCAGAAAATCATGGCTCTACCGGAGCTGTTTACACTAAAATTTGATGAAAAATTTAACGTAATATTTCCCAGTAATCTCCTGCCAACTCAAAAATTACAGGAACGCATTTTTCAGATTATGGTGTATCCGGAATACGCCTCCGGCGGAGATTTTGACAGCCTGTTGGTTCCCTTTCGGGCCGTGGCAAGCGATATTAAAACCGGTAAGCCAGTTGTATTAAAACATGGCAGTCTTGGAAAATCAATCGCCGCCAGTTCGGCATTTCCAATCATATTAGCGCCGGTTCCGATTGATTCGTTCCTGCTTGTGGATGGCGGAATTACCAATAATATTCCGGCCGATGTTGCCGTTGATATGGGCGCTGATTTCATTATCGCAGTTGACGTCACCAGCAAGATCACGACAATTTCACAAAATATCAATCTGGTATCCTATTTTAACCAGGCATTCAATACATTAGCTTATCTGACCGATACCCGTAATTTATATCTTTCGGATATTCTCATTTATCCCGAAATCGAAGAATATACTTCCGGTGATTTTGATGCCATTGATTCACTGATCCAGCGGGGTTACGAAGCCACTCAACCGTATATTGCGGATTTACGTTCCATTGCGGATTCATCAAAATGGTCGCCGGACTTTCTGCCTGACGCTATCAATCGCCTGAATAATACCAGTATCAGATCAATAAACTTCCGGGGAAATGAACGGACGCGGCCGTACATTATCAAGCGGGAATTACTGTTGGAAGAGGGTGAACTGTGGAAATCTGCCTATGCCCAGCGAAGTCTGAAAAACCTGTTCAGCACCGGGATGTTTCGTACAGTTTATATTACATTCGAAAACCAGACAGAAGATTCAACCGATATTATTATCGAGGTTGAGGAAGAAGAAAATGCACTGTTTTCATTCGGCACACGCTATGACAGCGAACGAAAAGCCAGTGCCTTTATTGCTGCAAAATACCGAAACCTATTTGGAACCGGTATTGATAATCAATTATCACTTATCGTCAGCGATCTGCAACGGAAACTGGAATGGAATGCACGAACCACCCGAATTTTTACAACAACATTCACAGGATATTCATCGCTCTATCACAAATTTGAAAGTGTTCCCCTTTATGAAAATGGTAAACGAACCGGATATGGTGATTTTTACCGTAGCGGCTTTGAACTAAATGCCGGTGTGCAGTTACGACGGGTTGGATTGACGGCAGTTGGTATTAAAATAGAAAACACACGGACTATTGAAAACAGCAACTTTTCAATTACCGATGATGAAACCAACAGTGCCAGCCTGACTGCACGGATCATCGTGGAAAGCACAGACGATCCGGACATGCCCCGGCGCGGACGGAAAAATAATGTTGTTTATGAACACGGTGTCAGTGAGGATGAACTGAAACAGACTGATCGTATCCTGGTGGAATCTACTGTCTATGAAACATTTAACGATAATCACACCTTTTCAACCCATATCAATTTCGGATATCTCTCCAGGGCATTAACGAATTACGATCGCTTCAGACAAGGTGGCCTGAACTCGCTTCCCGGCTATCATCAGAATGAATTCTGGGGAAACGTTCTGCTCGCTCTGGGAATTGGATACCGGACAAACCTGACAAAGGGCAGTTACCTGCAATTTCTTGCGGTAGCCGGTAATGTCTGGGATACTTTTGATGATTTTAACTGGACGGATATGAATATCGGCGCCCGGGTGGGAATTCTCGTTCCAACCCCTTTAGGCCCGGTTTCCATAGATTACGGGTATAATTTTAAAAACCGAAGTTTGTTGTACCTGTCTATCGGGCATTTTTTCTGAATTTAACGGAGATATTTACTAACCGTTCCCTGACCTGGATTAACTCTGCTTCAATATCAGCAACCATCTGATCAATAATCTTTTAAACCGGTAAAATTTCTTTTATAAGACCGACGAACTCACGTTATTTTATTGCAAAATAATGAGACAGAGCCTAATATGCAATTTCTGTAACACAAACAAAAATTTTCCAAATCATTTTATTGAAAGATTTCCAAACAAACAGTATATTCAATACATTAGAAATTATCGATGTAGCATCATACAGAGGGGAACATTACTATGAATTTTATTGGAAGAACAAATCGAATGACCCTGGAGAACGATTTGCCTGGCCTGACACACTTTTTTCGATCGTTATTGTGTTTGATTCTTCTGCAATTTTTCTGCATATCTACTGTCACCGCAGCGCCAAAACCCGATACAAAACCACCCAAAATTAAAATCCTTGCACCAGTGGCTGGGTATACGGCAACCGGTCCTATGCGAATCATCACAACGGTTAAAGATAATCAGGGAATTATGAAAGTTAGTTTTCGGGTCGATGACGAACTCGTCGAAGAAGTTTACAATCCTCCTTACGAAATCATTTTGAATATGGGATACTGGGCAGACGGAATGATTCACCGGATTTCCGCCGCAGCTACTGATAATTCCGAAAATACCGCGCTCTCCCAGGAAATTCCGGTAACCGTCCTGGAAAGCGCCTATACATCACCTTTCCTGGTCTACCCGGCTGATAAGATGATTATAAAAAGCCGTAGCCAGATTTTATTGAAATGGAAAAATTTGTACGGCGCGAAAAATTATACTATTGCCATCGCCAAAGATCGCACGTTCAAGAACATTGCATTGACGTATAGTGTTACCGACACGTTCTTAATCACTGAACCACTCACCATCGGACATTACTATTGGGCAGTGACGTCACAAAATCCAGCGGAAAAATGGAGCGAGTGGAGCATTATCCGTGAATTTTCAATTGAACCACCTCTGCCTCCGGAACTGATTGGACCCAAAAATAAGTTTTATTACAAAAGTACCGAAACGCCACGATTGGTCTGGCACCAGTCGAAATTCGCCAGTGAATACGAAGTGAAAGTGGTGACATCCATTAACCCGGACTTTATCGAATATTCTAAACTGGCCGTGGATACTTTTACCGTGGTTTCAGGGCTGCCTGAGGGCTGGCACCAATGGTCTGTCCGTCCGAAAAATAAAGGCGGAATTTATGGAGAGTGGTGTAAGCCAATGGAGTTTCACACCAACGATCCGGAAGTAACTCAGTTTGTCAAAGTTGCTGCTGGAGAATACACATCGGGAAGAGAAAAAATCATTCAAAAAATTAATTACGACTTTGAAATCATGAAATACCCGGTCACCTGCCGACAGTACCTGAATTTCATGAACCAGGCCTTTTGCCGGAATGCAATTGATAAAAACGGCTACGGACATTATACCGGTGATGAATTCAAACCCGCCGGTGAGTATAAATTCATCGATGTCAAAGAAAAGAAAAAAGAGATTGGCGATATCTTTTTTAACGATGAAAAAGGCTATTTCGTCCTGGAAGATGATGAGTACCAGGACCATCCAATCGGTGATGTCTCATGGTTTGGCGCCAATGCTTTCGCAAAATGGTATAATCTTGAATTGGCCGCCGAAGAAGAATGGGAAAAAGCCGCTCGCGGCCGGACCGGTTTTGATTTTCCATGGGGCAATACAATCGATTGCCAGAATGCTAACATTGCCGGCTGTATGAAACGCGGATTTTCGGCATCCACTACTCCTGTAGGCAAATTTAACGGTGAAGATGAAACGATGAACAGCCCCAGCCCCTATGGCGCGTACGATATGGCCGGAAACGTCTGGGAATGGACAAAATCCTGGTATGGCGGCAATTTTCGCAGCTACCGGGTAATCAAGGGCGGCAGCTATCACGAATCCAAGGGCGTCAAAGCAAATCTGGAAAGTCTCTCCGTCTGGTACCGCTATTGGATCGATCCGCAAAGCACATCCGGTAAATACGGATCTGCGGTTGGATTTCGTTGTGTTTTAAAGAAATAATCAAACAAAATACATTTAATAAGGTCTCCATTGTAAAATCGGAGACCTTTATTTTTTGCTTTTTAATTATTCTCAAACTCAGTACAATACCGATTGTTATTACCAGCAAGATACTGTAAGTCCCGTTGATACCCTGCTCGATTAATATACGATGGTGAAAATATAGGACAATCCATGAAACTTGAAGATTTGGGTTTTTCCGCCTGGTTTCAGGAACACAACGATTCAGAACTGCTGAAGTCAACCCAAACGGCACGGGTCATATCCGTTTCCCGCAATCAGTACATGATTAATAACGAAATTGGTGAAATTCCAGCCGAAGTTACCGGTAAACTTATGTTCAATGCCGAGTCAGCGCTTGACTACCCAACTGTCGGGGACTGGGTATACGCAGAATATTTTGACGATAATACATTTGCAGTCATTCAAAAACTATATCCCCGAAGATCTGTACTGAAACGAAAAACGCCGGGTAAAAAAGTTGATTTCCAACTGATTGCCGCTAACATCGATGTTGCCCTGATAATGCAGTCCCTGGATCACAATTACAATCTCCCGCGACTTGAACGCTATCTGGTCATGATCAACGAAGCCGGAATTGAACCGCTTGTGCTATTAAGTAAGCTCGATCTGATTTCCACCGATGAACTGAATGAAAAACTGACGGAAGTCAGGCAGCGAACCGGCCAGAAAAAAATTATTCCGTTCAGTACGATGAACGGAATTGGGCTTAACGAAATTAAAGGATTGCTGGAACCATGCAAAACCTACTGTCTGCTGGGCTCATCGGGAGTTGGCAAAAGCACATTGCTCAATTCCCTCATCGGTGAAAATATACTAAAAACTCGATCGGTTCGGGAATCCGATAGCCATGGAAGACATACAACATCCGGAAGACAGATGCTATTCCTGGAAAACAGGTCGATGATTATTGATACACCCGGTATGCGGAAGCTGGGTAATTTTGACATTGAAACCGGACTAAGTCAAACATTCAGCGAAATTGATAAAATTGCCCGTCAGTGTAAATTTTCAAATTGCACCCACGAACATGAAAAAGGATGTGCAGTTCAAAAAGCATTAAAAGACGAAACAATTTCCCGGGATCGCTATCGAAATTACATTAAAATGAAAAAAGAAGCGGCATATTACGAGATGTCTTACCTTGAAAAACGTCAGCGGGATAAGAATTTCGGGAAAATGGTCAAAAATGTGATGAAAAACAACAAAAATAAGGCTTGATCATTGGTATATTACATGCATGAAATTTTCACACACTCCCATTTTCCTGACATTAATTTTATTTCTGTCTTCTCAATCCTGTAATCACTCCAATTGGGAATTTTCAAATAGATCCTTTTTGCACCGGTTATCAAGCATGGAATACCAAATTGATAATCATCTTGTAAAACTTGAGAAAGGAACGAGTGTAAAAGAAATCGTCACCGGAGCCGCATCAAAACTCCGAGTCGATTTGAGTGAATGGCTGGTTTTGGGTGATTTAAATTGTGATCATCAATCCGATGCAGTGGTTATTTTAACCACGAACATGGGTGGTACAGGAGTATTTTATTATTTAGTTCCTGTAATAAGACAACAGGACAAAACCGTTGCATTAGAATCAATTCTGCTTGGTGATCGAATATCAATGGTAGCTTTAGACATTCAGGATGGACAAATCAACGTTGTCTATCTTGATCGGGAGATTGGGGATTCAATGACAAGTTCACCATCGATCGAAATCCAGCGTCGATTTACATTAAGTAACAATACACTGTCTATGTTATAGTAAACCGTACAATATTTTTTCTCAAGGTGTATATGAAATATTTAAATCTTATATTAATTGCACTTTTATTTATGCTACGGTGTGAACTCTTCGATACATTCGATGAAGAGTGGTACGCAGAACATGCTGAGGAGTTTGCACTACAGGTAATCGACACCTATTGTACAAGAGATATTGAGACATTCGAGTCATTTTTACCTAATAAAATTTACTGGTGCGAAGCAGACGAAAAACCGGTTGGTATCTCAAAGTTTGATGTGGAAAAGCATTTTTCATATTTATCCAATGATACAATAACAATGGACAATTATAAGAATCACTACAATTATTACATTTTGACTTACGACGACTATAATAAAAAACAATGGGTCAAAGATATACATTACTGGGAGCCCGATAATCAGGATTTTCTATTCATTGGCAATAATCTGAAGGAAGAACAATATTCCGAGTTGATTCTTGATGACTTGTTGATTTTCTTTGTCCGATATGAAAATTCAAGATGGAAAATCAAGGCTTTCTGGGGATAAAATCCTGTCACCGAATAATTAATGACATTTATGTAAAAACTTCTTGTATGAGTTCCAGACATGTACTAAGTTTATGTTAGTGATTATTAACTAACGTGATTCAAATGCATTTTACAGTTCGCCAGGAACAAATTGTCAATACCTCGATCAAACTGATCGCCAATCAGGGTATTCAGACCATGACGATTAAAAATATCGCCAAAGAAATCGGTGTTTCCGAACCGGCGATCTACCGGCATTTTAAGAGTAAATTTGACATCATCTACGCCGTCATGGACTATTTTGATCACTACTCTCTGGAAGTATGTGAGATAATCGAAAATCCCGAATTAAATGCTATTGCCAATATTGATCTGTTTTTTAAGAACCGTTATCGCTTTTTTGCCGATCACCCGGAACTGACCAAGGTCATGTTTTCCGAAGAAGCCTTTCAATATGATGCTCAACTATCTCAAAAAATAATGCATATCATGCATCAGCATCGGGAGATTCTCCTGAAAATTATTGAAAAAGGCCAAAAAGATGACCTGATACGGACGGATATCGAATTTGATCATCTCTTTCATATTGTTATCGGTTCCATGCGTCTAATGGTCGATCGCTGGTGTTTTAGCAATTTTTCTTTTGATATTTACACCAAGGGGATGGCACTTTGGGAAGCAGTTAAGAAAATCTTATAACTTTTTTTTATCTTTATATGTTAGTTAGTATTAACAAACTGGAGACCAAAATAAATGAAACGACAAATTATCAAAATCGACAACGAAAAATGCAATGGCTGCGGACTCTGCATCCCCAATTGCCCGGAAGGAGCTTTACAGATCATTGACGGTAAAGCCCGCCTGATCAGCGATCTTTTCTGCGACGGACTTGGCGCTTGTATTGGAAACTGCCCGGAAAATGCAATCTCTACCGAAGAGCGTGATGCCGAACCTTATAACGAAGCCAGAGTGATAGAAAACATCATCGCTGCCGAACCAAACACAATTAAGGCCCACCTCAAACACCTGCTGGAACATGGTGAGTTTGGATTCTACCAGAAAGCGAAAGACATTCTTACTGAAAAAGGCATCCCTATTCCAGAGATCAAAGAAACCAATCACGCCTGCGCCGGTGCTTGCCCGGGAAGCGCCACCCAGACAATTCCATCAACCGCAGAAGTTTCAACACCTGTCCCTTCTAACCTACAAAGTCATTTGCGGCAGTGGCCTATCCAGTTGCAGTTGATCAACCCCAATGCAGCCTACTTTGACGATGCCGATCTGCTGATCGCCGCGGATTGTGTTCCCTTTGCCTATGCCAATTTTCATGAACGCTATGTCAAGGGTAAAATTGTGATAATCTTCTGCCCGAAGCTGGATCAGACGATCCCGCAATATATTGAGAAGCTGGCGCGAATTTTTACCACTCACACGATTAAATCAATAACAATCGTTCGTATGGAAGTACCTTGTTGCGGTGGCACCGAAATCATTATTCAACGTGCTTTGGAACAGGCTGGTAAAGCCATGATGGTCAACGTCAATGTCATTTCAATCAAAGGAGAAATACTATGAATCAGATTAGTAACGGAAAATTGTCAGCCCTGCTGGACTACCAGGAAAATGCCGTAGTCAGCCGGGAATTAATCAAAAAAGCCACCGGAAACGTGACGCTTTTTGCATTTGATAAAGGCCAGGGACTCAGCGAGCATTCTGCACCTTTCGATGCGCTGGTGCAAATTTTAGACGGTGAAATGGAAATCACAATCTCCGGCCAACCGCATTCCGTGAAATCCGGTGATTTCATCATAATGCCGGCCAATGATCCACATGCACTAAATGCCATGACACCGGTAAAAATGCTATTAACCATGATCAAATCATAAAGGGAGAGTACCATGAGTATGTATTGTTTTCAATGCCAGGAGACTGCAAAAAACACGGGCTGCACCGTCCGCGGTGTCTGCGGCAAGCAGGAAAGTACTGCTAATCTTCAGGATTTGTTGATCTATATTCTGAAAGGGATTTCAGCGATTTCCGAAGCTGCCAACGACACCGATCCGAAAACCGGTCTGTTTATTGCCCAATCACTATTTATGACAATTACCAACGCCAATTTCGACGATGACGTTTTTGTTGCCCGGATTCGTGAAGCCCTTAAGCTTCGTGATGAATTGAAAGAAAAACACACATCGGTAATTAGCAACGACCTTCCCGAAGCCGCATTCTGGTCGACTGATTCGGTAGCGGAATTCCATGCCAAAGCACTGGAGGTCGGCGTTCTTTCCAGCGCCAACGAAGACGTTCGCTCCCTCCGGGAACTGCTGGTCATCGGGTTGAAAGGTATCGCTGCCTATGCCGATCATGCCGCCATGCTGGGCCATGAAGACCCAAATATCTACGCCTTCCTTACTGAAGCACTGGCCTCCACAACCAAGGACCTGTCCGTAAATGAGATGGTCGCTTTGGTTCTTAAAGCCGGTGAGTTCGCTGTCAATACGATGGCCCTGCTGGATAAAGCCAACACCTCAGCCTATGGCAATCCTGAGATCACATCCGTCAACATCGGCGTTCGCGGTAATCCGGGAATTCTGATTTCAGGTCACGACCTGAAAGATATGGAAGAATTACTCAAGCAAACCGATGGTACCGGCGTTGACGTTTATACTCACAGTGAAATGCTGCCTGCCAATTACTACCCGACTTTCAAGAAATATGAGCACTTCGTCGGTAACTACGGCAACTCCTGGTGGCACCAGAACAAGGAGTTCGAGACTTTCAATGGCCCGATCCTGATGACCACTAACTGCATCACTCCAGTAAAAGATAGTTATAAAAACCGCATCTTCACCACCGGAATGGCTGGATATCCTGACGTCAAACATATTCCGGACCGTAAAAATAGTGAATCCAAGGACTTCTCTGAGATTATAAACCTGGCAAAAGCCTGTCCTCCACCAACCGAAATCGAAACCGGCGAAATTGTCGGCGGGTTCGCTCACGCCCAGGTGTTGGCATTGGCCGATAAAGTCGTCGACGCGGTCAAGTCCGGCGCCATCAAACGCTTTGTCGTCATGGCCGGCTGCGACGGTCGCCAGAAAAGCCGCTCCTATTTTACGGAAGTTGCCGAAGAACTGCCCAAAGATACCATTATCCTGACTGCCGGTTGCGCCAAATACCGTTATAATAAACTGAATCTTGGCGACATCGGCGGTATTCCGCGTGTCCTCGATGCTGGTCAGTGCAATGACTCCTACTCTCTGGCGGTGATCGCCCTAAAACTGAAAGAAGTCTTCGGCCTGGATGATATCAATGATCTACCGCTTTCCTTCGACATTGCGTGGTACGAACAAAAGGCCGTCGCCGTATTACTGGCATTGCTCTTCCTAGGGGTCAAAGGCATTCGTCTCGGCCCCACGCTCCCGGCATTTCTATCACCGAATGTCGCCAAAGTTCTCGTTGAAAATTTCAACATCAAAGCCACCGGCGACGTCAAAGCCGATGTGGCAGCCATGATGGCGGGAAAGTAATCAAACACTAAAAGTAGCCTTGCGAAGGAGTGAATCTTTCGCAAGGTTTCTATTTCCCCACGTTACTAAATATTCACATACACGGAGGCCCATTGAAAACAAAACCCAACATTCTGTTCAAATTTCCCGCTCTAAATCTCATCATTCTGCTACTGATTACAATCTTCTTTGCCAGGGTAATGAAGTCCAATTCCCGTATGGAAACGGACCTGGATAAGTACATGCCCCAGAGCCATCCGGCTTTTATCTACAGTGATCAGGCTGAAGCAATATTCAATATCAAAGACGGTATTATCATCGCCATTGAAAATTCAGACGGTATCTACAATCATGGTACATTAAGCAAAATCAAAGAGATCACCCGCAAATTGGGAAAAATGCCGGAAATCGAGAAGAATGATATCACATCCCTCTATACCGCCGATAATATCGTTGGAACTGAAGACGGGATGGACGTTAAGGCTTTCTATAAAAAAATCCCAACATCGGCAGAAGATTTGTCTAAAATACAGCAAAATGTCCGCAACAACGATATGATATTCGGCCGGATCATATCCGAGGATGAAACCGTTTCTGTGATAGTTGCCAATATCGAAGATGATGTCTTTTCACAGCAGTTTTACAAGAATATCCTGAAAATGGTAAAATCCTATGAAGGTCCGGAAAAACTGTATGTCGCAGGAACCCCAATTGTCGAAGGCACCATGGCCTACTTGAGCCCCAGAGATATGAAAAAGATGGTTCCTATCGTTATTTTGGTCATTACGGCAGTTCTGCTATTCGTGTTACGCAGTCTGAAAAACACATTCTTCACACTGCTGGTTGTTCTGTTCAGCGTAATCTGGGCCTTTGGGCTGATGGCCGCACTCGGCATTCCCATATACGCTGTTTCCACAATGATACCGGTAATGCTGATTGCTATTGGTGTGGCAGACGGTGTTCATCTCTATAGTCATCTCGACCTCTATCTATTGGAAAATCCCGGTGCTTCAAAGCGTAAAGCCGTGGCCGATATGCTGAAAGGTATGTGGAAGCCGGTGATGATGACATCGGTCACCACCGCTGTAGGATTCATCTCCCTGCTCACTTCAGAAGTATATCCAATTAAATATTTCGGACTTTTCACGGCATTTGGCGTCATGGCGGCAATGCTTTTCTCGTTGTTCTTAATCCCTTCAGGCATTCTGGCATTTGGTCTCCCAAAACGTAAAGCCTCTCTACAGACGAAACGAAGCCATGAGGATCAATTATCCCACCGTTTCGCCGGCACGATCGTAAAGTATAAATATCTCACGCCGATACTTACCGCAGTCATTATTGTCGTTTCACTGTGGGGTGTGAACAAAGTCTGGATCAACTCCAGCTTTCTGGAAAAATTCGAAAAAGACAGCGATATCGTTCTGACCGATAAATTTATAAATGAGCATTTCGGTGGAACGAGTATGCTCAATGTGATTTTTGAAGCTGTTGAGCTTGATAAATTTAAACAGCCGGAGGTCTTGAGGGCTGTCAGCCGGCTGCAGGATGACGTTGAAAGCCTGCTGCTGGTGGGAAATTCATTCTCATTGGCGGATTATCTAAAACGTATGAACAAGGTGATGCACTCCGACGATGAGGCTTACGATATCATACCTGAGTCAAAGGAACTCGTCGCCCAATACCTACTGTTGTACGAAATGTCAGGTGACCCGGAGAACCTCTGGAAGGTTGTCGACTATAACTATACTAAAGCCAACCTGACATTTCAGATAAAAAGTGACAACTCGAAAGTGATAAAGGACGTGATTGCCCAAATTGAGAGTCATCGTCCGGAGTTGGAGGCTTTGAATGTAAAAATAAATTTCGCCGGTTCCGGATATAAAGCCTTGGTTTTCACCGACTTAATACTCGAAGGACAGATTAAAAGCCTGTTAATGTCATTGGGAATTATCATCGTCCTGCTTTCGCTGATGTTTAAAAATATGTCGGTCGGTCTGATCGGTTCGGTCCCGATTATTCTGACAGCGTTAATCAGTTTTGGTATTATGGGATTGCTGAATATTCCGCTCAGTACAACGACTGCTTTACTATCAAGCATCGCCGTTGGTATCGGTATTGATTACGCTGTACACTTCATCGAACGCTACAAGATCTACGCCCTGCAAACCGGCAACAAACAGAAGACCATCGGCCTGACAATGCATCACTCGGGGCGGGCCATCATTTTCAACGCCTTGGTGGTAATTGCCGGATTTCTCGTGCTGCTCTTCTCGGTATTCCCACCCAACCGCCAACTCGGCGCCCTGGTTTCGTTAAACATGTTCACTAGTTTAGTCGGCACCGTAACCATCATGTTTTTGCTGCTGTACAAAACCAATATCTATTTTAGAAACAAAAAGGGTCTATGAAATGAATCCAACTGCAATTTTCATAAACTCTTTCGTTTTGCTTTTTCTCATTGTATCATTTTTCAAAGATAAAAGTAAAACAAAGAATGCAACTAAAGTCGCTTTAAAATCATTATTAAAAATGCTGCCGGTCGTTTTAATTATTGTCATCCTCATCGGATTATTATTGGGATTGGCGCCCCCGGAGACAATTTCAAAATTCATCGGCGAGCAGTCCGGCTGGGAAGGGTTTTTACTAATTGCCATACTGGGATCCGTTGCACATATTCCTTCTCTGTTGGCATTCCCCATCGCGGCTTCCCTGTTGGATAGCGGAGCGGTGCTCACTTCCGTGGCAGTGTTTATTACCACATTAACCATGATCGGAATCGTAACACTGCCGCTGGAAATTCAGTTAATGGGTAGAAAATTCGCCCTTTTGCGCAACGGCATCAGCTTCATTATTGCTATTTTGATCGCTTTAATCATGGGGGCGATAATATGAAAAATACAACAGAAGACAAACAAGTCAAAGAAGGGCGGAAAAATCTTATCGGATTGGGTTTTGTAACGCTTATTTTTCTGATTATTTTAAAAATGTTCCCCGAAAAATCCTCTTCAGTTATGGATGTATCATTGTTTTATTTTAAAGAAATGATGCTGATATTTCCTGCTATTGTGTTGTTAATGGGACTTTTTATGGTTTGGATCTCCAAGGATATTGTGCTGAAATATATGGGAACGACTTCAGGCTTAAAAGGCATTATTATTTCAATTATTCTGGGCGCTTTGCCGACGGGTCCTTTATACGTAGCTTTTCCGCTGGCTTTAGCGTTAAAAAACAAAGGCGCCAGCATTACGAATATCGTCGTTTTTCTTTCTGCCTGGGCTTGTATAAAAATCCCGCAGGAATTGGTTGAATTCCAGTTTTTAGGTTTAAAATTTATGGCGGTGAGACTGGCGTTGACAATTATCTTTGTGACTATTATGGGGATGATTGTAGAAAAACTAAATAAAATCGTCGAATAATATTAATCGATTTTGCAATTGAAGACAAAAATTAAGATAAAAAAAACAAGAGGTGTAAGATGATTAGAAAAATTCAAGTCGTAATATTGGCAACGCTTATTGTTTTGCCGGTACTTTCCTTTGCAATGGATAAAATTTCAGGTCAGCAAATCATCGAAAATGTATATAACCGTCAGACAGGTAATGACCAGCAAGCAGATCTTACCATGTCTTTAATAAATTCACGAGGCGAACAACGTATCAGAACCATTAGACAATTCACAAAAGATTTCGGTGAAATGAATAAGAAAATCATGTTTTTCAAATCCCCAGCCGATGTGCGCAACACCTCCTTTATGAACTGGAGCTATGACGATGAAAGCAAAGACGACGATCAGTGGATTTACCTGCCTACCCTCAAGAAAGTCAAACGAATCTCGAGCGACAGTAAAAACGATTATTTTATGGGTTCGGATTTCACCTATGATGATCTCGGTGACCGGCATCCATCGGCGGACAAACACAAATTAATCGGGTCCGAAACAATTAATGGTGAAGAATGCACCATCGTTGAAAGTATTCCAAACGATGAAGAATACATGTATTCCCGGACAGTAACCTGGATCATCAAAGATAAATGGATCGGTCTGAAAAAAGATTTCTACGATGAGGATGAAGAATTGTTAAAAACACTCCATGTGAAAAAATATGAAGAAATCAGCGGCTACCAGATTATTCTCAGCACCGAGATGCACAATATCCAGAAAGATCACCGCACGCTGATGCAACTCAGCAATGTAATTATTGACACTGGAATCTCCGACACACAGTTTAGCGACCGCATGATGAAACGAGGATTGTAAAAATGAGCAAAATCTACGCATTAGCGGTTACAATTCTGCTGTTTTTGTTAGGAACCCGAGTGTCAGCGGATTCGGTTCATTTAAGTGGCTACGCCCGAAATTATACCGGAATGTTACTGAATCAAAATGGCGAGTATTCCATCGTTCAAAACAGCTTTAATCTAAAACTGGAACATAGTCGTGGGCCGGTCGCATTCAAGGTCAATCCCTATATTAATCAATATTCGGACAAACAATTGGACATCGGTTTGCGGGAAGCGTATCTTGATGCTTTCTTTGATAAAATGGATCTTCGTTTGGGTAAACAACAGATAATCTGGGGCAAAGCAGATGGCGTTTTCATCACAGATATTATTTCTCCAAAAAATCTGAATGAATTTCTCCTGCCCGACTTCGATGAAATCCGCATGGGTGTGAACGCCTTAAAAGCCGATTATTACCTGGGTGATCACACCGTCGAATTTGTCTGGATTCCCGTCTTCTCACCAACCCAATCTCCCGCGGAGAATAGCATTTGGTACCGGTCACCGAGTTTCCCAATAGCACCGGTTTTCGATTATTCAAGTAGTGAAGTAACGCCCAGCCTAGAAAACAGCGAATTCTTCGGAAAGTTTTCAGCCATAACGTCGCCGATTGATTTTGAACTAATGGCCGGCTATGCCTGGGATGACGATCCGACAATGCATATTCAAAAATCGATCAATCCGGCAACTCAGCAATTATCCGGTATTACTTTATTACCTCAACACCATCGTCTCAGTATCGGTGGCGGTAGTTTCAGCACGACAGTCGGCGCTTTTGTATTGCGGGGAGAGGGCGCTTACTATTCCGGCAAATATTTTCTGACCGATAATCCGACAGCAATTGATGGAATTACAGACAAAAATTATCTGCATTATCTTTTTGGGGTGGACTTCAATATCGGCGATACCCGTATCAGTTCCCAATTTATCCAACAAACTATTTTGGATTATGATGAGTATCTAAAAAATGATGAATTTGAAAATACCGCTACAGTTCTGATCAGCCGGACATTTATGCGGAAAACCCTAAAATTAGATTTATTTTCCTATATTGGCCTGAACAACTCAGACGCCCTGATCCGACCGAAATTGACTTATGATTTCACAGACGGTTTTCAGTTCCTACTTGGCGCGAATATATTTTCAGGAATAGAAGGACGCTTCGGTCAATATGATGATAACAACATGCTCTATTTCAAAGTAAAATACAGCTTTTAGTCCGAATGTTAAAAGTGAATTACATGATCCGCATGAACTGCCGGGCGCATCACCATCCGGAATCAGATCTGTGTCCGGATTGTCAAGATCTCACGGATTACTCCGACGAGCGCCTGGAGAAATGTCCATTCGGTTATTATAAACCCGCCTGCAGCCGCTGCACCGTTCACTGCTATAATGCCATTTACCGCAGGCGGATCAGAGAAGTCATGCGCTTCGCCGGTCCCCGCATGATCTGGCGGCACCCGCTGCTGGGGATTCGGCACTTGATCCAATTATGAAAACATTAATACTATTCATGAATTATCCAACCAGTAAAAAAACTCTGCAATTTTGCGCTCCTTTTTTCTTTGGTTAAATTACCAAAACCATCTCTTAACTTTTAACCCTTTTTGGTCCACATCCTTCTGAAGTCAAACAATTGATTGGTTTGGGGACTGCTCAAGCTGCGAAAGCAAACAGACTATTTACTAAGATCGAAAGCCGGGAAATTTTATTCAGACGGGACGATATCAGACTTGATGAGATTCAGAATATTATTTATACATCTATTGAGACTTTGACGGATCAATATATTGATAACTTGCGAAGCCGTGAATCAATGAGAAGACAATAGGCATTTATAAACTGGCCTTGAATGATTTTAAAGAAGTGTATCAGGATTGCGATATTGACACGGTTAATTTAGTCTATTTCCGGGATTATGTAAGATCGAATCACAGCAACCCGCATACAGCAAACATCAGAATCAGGACTATAAACGCTTTTTTAAATTACCTGTATAAATCAAAAAAACTGAAATCACAACCGGATAAAATAGAACAGTTTAAGACCCCGGATAAATCACCAAAGTATTTCAGTAACCGGGAACTTGTATTGATTTTCAATGCCTGTAAACGAAAAAATCCGGAATTTTATTACAGAGCGTTTTTACACCTGAATACCGGAATTCGATTGAGAGAAATTGACAAAGCAGGTTTAAGAGGGAATTTAATCGAGATTTACGACCCCTGTAAAAATGGAAAACCCCGGACTATTCCGGTGAATGAAGTTTCAAAGCAATATTTCAATTGGATAAAACAGAATGGTAAACATTCTCATTTTTTTATTTCCCGGATGTTTACTGAAGTATTAAAAAACTTGAATCTTTATGAATTGCCGGACGGGTCGACCCGGCACTTTCACAACCTTAGAGACACCTTCGCCACTGTTGCCTATTATCTCACAAGAGATATTTTTCAGGTTGCTAAATGGATGGGACATTCAAATAATGGAAAACCCGCCGTTGACACAACCGCCATTTATGCGAACTTTGACAGTGAATTACTCTATCAGGATTTTGGACATAAAAGACTTGTCATTAAGGACATTCAAAACGCACTATTAAGAAACTACTCATTGAACGCCGTTACAGTGGCTAAAGCAAAGGCTTCCAGAGTTGAAAAATCTAACTTTGAATTTGCCTATAATTAGGCTAAAGGGTAAACAAATTCACGTCAAGGGGTGAACGAAAAGGGTATACGGATGCAAGCGAATGAAAACAACAGACGAGGAAGGTGACTAAAATTGACAACCCTCTTTTCAAAAATGAACGTGTTATTTCATGTCGATAAAGACGCTGTTGGTGCTTGTTTGTCGTCGAGTGAGCGGGTGAAGGGAATCGAACCCTCGTATCAAGCTTGGGAAGCTTGTGTTCTGCCATTGAACTACACCCGCATTTAAAAAGCGCAATTAATTTAATAGTATTGAACTATTTTCAAAATCATTTTAAGTGTTTTCAGACTCATTTTCCAGTCTCCGACGGTAAAAATAATATGTTGATTTCAATAAGCTTTATTAATTGAATATTTACAAGAATTTGTGGTGATCCCCGTCGATAAATACAAAATCTTGTGTTTTGTCTTGACATATTTCATACATAGTTTTATATTTCCGATGACGATTATATGCTTACCACACGGTGGCCTCAAAATAAAAGAGTTTTTTAAGGAGTTTTTTTGGTGTCTGAACCCATTGCCATTAATTTCGAATTTCAAAAACGAGACACACGGGAAGACATTACTCAGATGAGTGTGCCAGCTCAACCGCTAAAAAAAGAGCAGAGAGCCGAAACTGTCTTCTCGGAAAATGCTCTGGAAGTACTTAAACGCCGGTATTTATTGCGGGATAAATCCGGTAAAACCATCGAAACGCCAGACGATCTGCTGCAGCGTATTGCAAACGCCATTGCGGAACCGGATTCCAATTTTACGAGCAAAGCCAATGTACAGAAAACTGCCGAAAAATTTTATGCAATGCTGCAGAATAAGGATTTCCTGCCAAATTCACCTACAATAATGAACGCCGGGCGTGAACTCGGTCAGTTATCGGCCTGTTTTGTTCTGCCGGTTGACGACTCGATGGAATCAATTTTCCAGACCCTGAAAGATACAGCATTGATTCACAAAAGTGGCGGTGGTACCGGATTTTCTTTCAGCCGGATTCGACCCAAGAAAAGTATCGTTAAATCCACCAGTGGTGTTGCCAGCGGGCCGGTTTCTTTTATGAAAGTCTATAATGCATCGACAGAAGCGGTGAAACAGGGTGGTACGCGCCGGGGTGCCAATATGGGCATTCTGCGTGTCGATCACCCGGATATTCTGGAATTCATCGATTGTAAAAAAAATAATACCGATTTGACGAATTTTAATATCTCTGTCGCTATTACCGATGATTTTATGGAAAAAGTCAGAAAACGGGAGCAGTATGAGCTGATTAATCCCGTCGATGGCAGTGTCACCGGTACGTTGAATGCCGCCGATGTTTTTAAACTTATTGCCAGAAATGCCTGGGAAAACGGCGATCCGGGTGTCATATTTATTGACAAAATCAATAAAATGAACCCTACTCCCAGATTAGGCGATATCGAAGCGACAAATCCTTGTGGCGAACAGCCGCTTCTGCCGAACGAAGCATGCAACCTTGGGTCAATCAATCTCGCAAATTTCATTCAAGCAGGAAAAATCGATTACAAGCAGATGCAAGAGACTATCGATACATCGATTCATTTCCTCGATAACGTCATCGAAGCGAATCGCTACCCTCTGAAAAAAATTGATACGATGGTTAAAAAGAGTCGCAAAATCGGGCTTGGTGTTATGGGATTCGCAGACGTATTATTTAAACTTAAGATTCCCTATAATTCGGAAGAAGCTCTGCAACTGGCCGATGAAATGATGTGTTTCATCTACAAACATGCCCGTGAAGCCAGCGTCAAACTGGGCGAATCGCGGGGAACTTTCCCCGCCTGGAACGAAAGTATCTATTTTCCTGATGGTCCCAAACTGCGTAACTCAACATTCACCACAATTGCACCAACCGGTACCATCTCCATGCTGGCAGACTGTAGCAGCGGTATTGAGCCAATCTTTTCGCTGGTTTTCACGAAACGAGTCATGGACGGTACGGATTTACTGTATGCAAATCCCTATTTTGAAAATGCCTGTAAAGAAGCCGGTATATACTCGCAAGAGTTAATGAAAAAGGTCGCCGAAAAGGGTTCAATCCAGCATATGGATGAAATTCCTGAAGCTATCAAAAATATATTTGTCACTGCCCACGATATCACTCCGGAATGGCATGTTCGCATGCAGGCAGCCTTTCAAAAATGGACTGACGCAGCAGTTTCAAAAACCTGCAACTTCCCAAAAACCGCAGCGGTTCAGGAGGTTATGGACGCCTACTGGCTGGCGTATGAAGCTGGTTGTAAAGGCATTACCATATATCGCGACGGAAGTCGCGATGAACAGGTTCTCTATATTGGGGATAAGATCGCCCAAAAAACAGCCCAGGAAGCAGGTGTCTTTCAACAACCGATAAATGAAACAAACCGCATTCATCCCCGGGTCCGACCACAGGATACCAGAGGAACTACCAAACGGGTTCGGACCGGGCTTGGAACACTGTACGTTACAATTAATGAAGATGATACCGGGCTCTGTGAAGTTTTTACAAACATCGGAAAAGCCGGCAGTCAGGCACAGGTGGAATCGGAAGCAATCAGTCGCCTGATATCACTCGCACTTCGCTCCGGAATCGATACCCGGGATGTCATCAAACAGCTAAAAGGAATCGGCGGACCCAGTCCTATCTGGGAGAACGGAACTCAGATACTCTCTACTCCCGATGCGATCGCGAAGGCTCTGGAATGGTATCTTGAGGAACGCGAAGGTAAGAAAAAGGGTACACCATCACATCCTCAATTCCTGTTCAATGATGTCGTTCCGGAACAGGCTGTTCAGAAAGTATCGGCAATTCAGGGAAAAATTGCTCAAGCCGGCAATAAGAAATCCATCACAACCTGCCCGGATTGTGGTGCAACAGTCTATCATGAAAGCGGTTGCGTCTCCTGTACATCCTGTGGGTTTTCAAAATGTTGACAAACCATACCTTATAGCATAAAAAAAGGGGCTTATCAAAAGCCCCTTTTTTTCATCCCCGTTCAAATATCCCTATTCATCCAAAATATCTTTTTCCTTTTTCTTAAAAAGATTGTCAATTTCCTGAATAAATTTATCTGTCAGTTTCTGTATACTTTCCAGGCCGTCATGACTTTGATCTTCTGAGATTTCATGTTCTTTTTCCAATTCTTTGAGCATATCATTGGCGTCACGACGAACATTTCGGACAGCGACCTTGCCTTCTTCAGCAATTTTATGCGCAAACTTGACCAATTCCCGACGGCGTTCTTCAGTTAATGATGGAATCGGTAAACGCAACAGGTTTCCATCGGCCTGGGGATTAAGCCCCAGATCAGCTGCTTTAATCGCTTTATCAACAGCAGCCACGGCATGTTTATCAAACACCTGAACGACCAGCAGTCGGGGATCCGGTGTCGCCACATTGGCAATCTGTCTCAGCGGAATTAATGACCCGTAATAGTCCACTTTTATGGAATCCAGAATCGCCGGATTTGCCCGACCTGTACGGATAGCCGCAAGGTCCTGATGAGCTGAATCGACACTTTTCTTCATACGATTTTCGGTATCTTTCAAGACATCATTAAGCATGATCACCTCTGGAAATGAGTGTACCTATATCTTCGCCAGTCAGCAACCGGCGAAGGTTACCTTTTACATTCATATTATAAACCAGAATAGGGAGTTTATTATCCTGACAGAGGGTAATTGCAGTCAGGTCCATAACCTTTAGCTGGTTTTCCACGACGGTTTGATAGTTGAGTGTTTTAAATAAGATTGCATCCGAATGTTTTACCGGATCTTTATCGTAAACCCCATCAACTTTCGTCGCTTTTATTATAGCGTCGGCGTGAATTTCCACAGCCCTCAATGCTGCACCGGTATCGGTACTGAAGAATGGACGTCCCGTGCCGGCACTGAAAATTACGATTTGACCATTTTCCAGATATTCTTCGGCTTTCCTTATAATCATCGGTTCAGCCACATCAATCATCTGAATGGCTGACATAACAGTGACTTTCATCCCTTTCGATTCCAGAGCATCCTGAACAGCCAGGGCATTGATGACCGTTGCCAGCATTCCCATGTAGTCTGCTTTGACCCGATCCATCCCGCGTTCACTGGCTGCCAGACCGCGAAATATATTACCGCCGCCAATGACAATACCCAGCTCAATTCCAAGATCTTTGGCGGATTGAATTTCCGTACAAACATCGTCAAGAACAGCCGGATCAATGCCAAAACCTTTAGCCCCGGCAAGCGCCTCCCCTGAAAACTTCAGTAAAACACGCTGGTATTTCGCTTTTAACATATATTTATCTGGCTTTTAACAGTGTTTAATTGTTTTCGCCTAACTGAAAACGAACAAAACGGGAGATATTTATATTCTCACCGATTCGGGCAATCGTTTCAGTTAAATAATCCTTGATTGTTTTCTGAGGATCTTTTACAAAGGCCTGTTCCAGCAGGCAGTTTTCCTGGAAAAATTTATCGAGTTTACCATCGACGATGCGTTCCAGAATATTATCTGGTTTGTTTTGTGTACGAGCCTGTACCATATAGATTTCGCGTTCTTTTGCGATCAAGGCCATATCAATTTCTTCACGACGGATAGCGGCGGGATTCGTGGCCGCGATGTGCATCGCGATATCTTTCACAAATTCCTGAAAACCCTCGTTTTTGGCAACAAAGTCGGTTTCGCAATTGACTTCAATCAGTACACCGAGTTTATTACCAGGATGAATGTATGACCAGATGAGACCATCTTTGGCTTCACGATCGGCTTTCCTTTCAGCCTTGGCTTTACCTTTTTTGCGTAGAATATCTATGGCTTTATCAATATCGCCCTCGGCTTCAACCAGGGCGCCTTTGCAATCCATCATACCAATGCCGGTTCTATCTCTGAGTTCTTTTACCTGAGCGGCAGTAATTTCCATTCTTTAGATTCCTTTCGAAATTAATTCGCCAGTTCCTATTTATCTTCTGCGGCTGCGGAAGGAACATCCACCAGCCTTGAACTTTTGGCTTCCAATATGGCATTGGCCAATTCAGAAATAATCAGTTGAATTGCCTGGATTGAATCATCATTTGCCGGAATTGGGAAATCAACTTCTGTTGGATCAGCGTTCGTGTCCAAAATTGCTATAACCGGAATATCCAGACGTTTGGCTTCTTTGACAGCAATATCATCATGCAGAATATCAACAACAACCAGAACATCGGGGATTCTCTTCATATCTTTAATACCGCGATGCAGATCGGCTAATTTCACACGTTCCCGTTCTAGGGAAAGTTTCTCTTTTTTTGTCAGGTTTTCATCATAACCCGATGATTTATCTTTTTCGAGCTTCAGAAGATGACGAATACTCTTTTTAATTGTTGAGAAATTAGTGAGTGTCCCGCCCAGCCAGCGTTCCACAACATAAAACATACCGGCCCGGTCGGCCTCTTTCTGGATAATATCTTTGGCCTGTTTTTTAGTACCCACAAAAAGGACATCGCCGCCTTTGCGAACCGTCTCGCGGAGAAAGCGAGATGCTTCGTCAAGACATTCAACCGTTTTTTTCAGGTCAATAATATGGATACCATTTTTTGACATAAAAATGAAGCCCTTCATTTTGGGATTCCATTTTCTGGTTAAATGTCCAAAATGGGCGCCTGATTTCCAGAGTTGTTCGAATGTTACATTACTCATAAAATCTATCTTTCTTCTATTAACGTTTGGAGAACTGGTATGCCCGGCGTGCGCCTGCCAGACCGTATTTTTTCCGTTCCACAACCCGGGCGTCTCTGGTCAGAAAACCGGCTGGTTTCAATTTACTTCTTAGTTCCGGATTATATTTTTCCAAAGCCCGCGCCAGCGCCAGCCTGATGGCTCCGGCCTGTCCGGACAATCCACCACCATTAACATTGACACGGATATCAAACTGCCCCATAGCATCACACAATTCAAGCGGTTGTTTGATAATCTGTTTCAGGTTTTCACGACCAAAATAGTCGTCTAGAGCACGTTTATTAACGGTTATGGTGCCTTCACCGGCAGCCATTCTTAAACGGGCGACAGCCCGTTTCCGACGACCGAGAGCAATATATTCTATTTTCGGCATATCTTGACTATCCTTCTAATTCAATTATTTCGGGTTTTTGAGCCTGATGCGGATGCTCGGGACCGGCATAGACTTTCAATTTGTGAAACAATTTCCGGCCAAGCGTGTTGCGAGGCAACATTCCTTTGACAGCCCGGCTGATAATCTCCTCGGGGTGCTTGTCCATCGCGTCTTTATAGCTTTCAAAACGACCGCCGCCAATATAGCCGGAGTGTGTGAAATAATTTTTCATCTCGGCTTTCCGACCGGAGAGTCGAACCTTGTCGGCATTAACAACGACAATAAAATCACCGGTGTCCATGTGAGGGGAAAAATAGGGTTTATTTTTTCCCCTTAAAATTGATGCTACCTGGCTGGCCAAACGACCCAGGACCATGCCTTCGGCATTAACAACATACCATTTCTGGTTAATTTCATCAAGTTTTGGATAATATGTCTTATACATTCCTTCTCTCATACCTACAGTTAAAACAGCGGGTAAACTTACAATCCGGCAGTTTTATAATCAAGATTTTTTTAGACAGTAAAACTTAATCCTAAAAGGTGATATAATGACCTTTCGTAAAGACTCCTTTTACCCGACCTGAGAACTCATTTCCAATAAAAGGAGTATTAAAGGATTTCGAATAGATATTCTGACGACCGAACACCCACCATTCTTTTGTATTTACAATCGTAATATTGGCATACTCACCAATTTTAAAGCCCGGTAGTGGTAAATTCATCAGTGCCGCCGGTTTGACGGTCAGCAGCTTCACCAACTCCATCAGTGTCAGTTTTTCCGTGTGCACCAGATGGGTCATTGCCAGACTGAATGCGGTCTCGAGCCCTATCATTCCAAAGGACGCCAGATCCAGGGACGTCTCTTTCGTATCAATAACATGGGGAGCGTGATCTGTGGCAATGGCGTCAATGGTTCCATCCTGCAACCCTTCAATAATCGCCAGACGGTCTTTCTCGGTTCGTAACGGCGGTGCCACTTTTCCATTGGCATTGAAGCTGCGCATATATTCATCGGTTAGCGAAAAATGATGCGGTGTTGCTTCAGCCGTAACAGCAATTCCCTTTGCCTTTGCCTGACGAATCAGTTCCACCGAGCCTGCCGTGGAAACATGGGGAATATGAATCCGGCCATTGACGAACTCCGCAATCATCAGGTCTCTGGCAATCATTATTTCTTCAGCAATGGGCGGATTTCCGGGAATTCCCAACTGGGTGGATACGGTTCCCTCATTCATGATACCATCGGCTTTTAGAACTGGATCTTCGGCATGATTGATTATCGGTTTCCCGGTAATTTTGGAATATTCCAGAGCATTTCGAAACAGTTGACCATCTGAGATTGGCGATCCGTCATCGGAAAATGCGACAGCCCCAGCCTCTGTCAATTCAACCATTTCAGTCAGTTCCTCGCCGTTTCGTTTTTTTGTGATAGCTGCAACCGGATAGACGTCCACCAATTCAGATTCGGCTTTTTCATAAATAAAGCGTACAGTTTCCCTGTTATCAATTGTCGGGTTGGTATTCGGCATACAGCAAACCTGAGTAAACCCGCCGGCCAGCGCTGCCCGGCAGCCGGTCTCGATGGTTTCACTGTTTTCATAACCCGGTTCACGAAAATGCACATGCAGGTCAATGAATCCCGGAACTATATGAAATCCCTTCAGATTGACTATTTCCTTCGCTTCTTTTTCAGGTATATCTTTTTCTATCTTTTTAATTTTGCCCTTTTCGATCAACAGATCGGCATTGACTATTTGCTCCACGAATGGATCAACGATCTGGGCATTTTTAAATAAAATCGATGTCTCAATGGCTCTTTTTGGCATATTTTTTCTCCCTATCTTCCACCGGCTAATAAAAAGAGGATCGACATCCTGACGGCAACTCCGTTTAAAACCTGGTGTAAAATTAGCGAATGTTCACTGTCAGCAACATCAGTGTCGATTTCCACACCCCGGTTTATCGGTCCGGGATGCATAATCGTAATTGGTCGTTTCAGTTTGCTTAACCTCTGCTGAGTAATTCCGTAGACATTCCGGTATTCCCGCATTGATGGTATCAGCCCTTTCCCCTGTCGCTCTTTCTGAATCCGCAGCACATTAATGACATCCGCGAATTCCAACGCTTCTTCCAGATTATAGGTCACTTTAACGCCAAGGGATTCGACGTCGTAAGGCATAAAGGTTGGCGGACCACAGAGCAGAACATTGGCTCCCATGGTCTTTAAACCAAAAATATTTGACAATGCAACCCGGCTGTGCCGGATATCTCCGATAATTGCGACATTGACACCCTCCAGCGATCCCAATTTCTCCTTCATTGACATCATATCCAAAAGTGCCTGGGTCGGATGTTCATGGGTTCCGTCACCGGCATTGATGACAATAGCATCAACGAATTGCGACAGCAGTTTCACCGAACCGGGAGTCGGATGCCGCATTACGACCACATCCATTTTCATCGCAAACAGGTTCTGAATAGTATCGCGCAGGCTTTCGCCCTTCGTCAGACTACTGCTTGACGCGGAGAAATTAATGGTGTCCGCCGAAAGCCGTTTCTCTGCCAATTCGAAAGAGATTCGTGTCCGGGTTGAATTTTCGAAGAACAGGTTCACCACTGTAACACCCTTTAATGTAGGTACTTTTTTTATTGGGCGTTCCAGCACTTCCCGGAAGGAAAAAGCCGTATCCAAAATCGTGTTAATATCTTCCTGGGAAACGTTTTCCAGTCCCAGCAGGTGCTTAATTCTCAAATTCATTGCTGCACCTCCACCAGCAGAATTTCATCCCGGTCATCAATCTCCTTCATATGTACCCGAACCTCTTCATTTTTTGCAGTAGGTACACTTTTTCCAATGTAATCAGCCTTAATCGGTAACTCCCGGTGGCCCCGGTCAATTAATACAGCTAACTGGATCGCAGACGGACGACCAAAATCCATGAGTGCATCCATCGCCGCACGGATTGTTCGGCCGGTGTAGATGACATCATCCACTAAAATCAAAATCTTGTCATCCACATCAAAAGGGATTTCCGTGATTTCCATCGCGGGCAACTGTTTAATCCGATAGTCGTCGCGATACATGACCGTATCCAGAACACCCACCGGAATTGCAGTGCCTTCGACTTCCTCTATCTTTTTCGCAATCCGCCTCGCCAGGAATTCTCCCCGGGTCCGAATCCCGATGATGCCAATATTTTCGGTACCTTTACAACGCTCAATAATTTCATGCGCCAAGCGGGTAATCGTGCGTTTCAACGCCATTTCATCCATCAGATGAGAACGTGTTTTAAAATTCATGGTGTCCTCCCAAAATAAAAAAATCCACCGGCTGTCTGGCGGATATCTTCTTTTTCTTATGCCCTTTCCAACTCACGGGTTAGGATTAAAAGGCTCCTCTGTTTAACGTTACGTAAATTTAGATGAAGATTAGCAAAAAGTCCAGTTGTTTTAGAGAATTTATTCCAGCAATTAATTGCCTGACATTCTGAATCATTTCAATCGACGTGCTTATTTTACCTGAATAGTCCCCTATCGATAATAAAATTTATCACCACGATTCATAGCACAAATTATCGGAGTTGAGACTCCTTTTTGACGGGCTTCGTCCTTAAACTCCTGATAGGCAGAACTGAAGTATTCTCCGTTATGCATGGGAAAAACAACTTTTGGTTGCAGTTTTTCAATGGCATGATAATTCCCAATTCGGACCGCAATATTATCTCCAAAATTGCACCCGCTGTTCGGCAAGAATGCAATGTCAATTTTTGAGGTCTGCCGGGCTATATAATCAATTTCCGGAGTATAATCACCGGACAGATCCCGCTTTCTGTTGGCATGGTCCCCGGCATGAAAAAGCGTCAATCCATCAACATTTACCAGAAACCCAACACCGGTATCATTTGAATAAATTGTCCTGATATCGACGTCATCGATTTTCTTCTGTGCTCTCGGACCCATAAATTCATATCCGGAAAATTGCTCCGCTTGATGTCCCAGAATATAATTGATTTTCAAAACGTGATCTCTCCACTGAAATATTTCCGGGATAAAGTGATCCTGGTGTTCATGGGATAAAAGACTAATACATTCAAATCCTTTATTTCTTCCGGAGTAATATATCCCGACCTGAGAAAAATCTCATCGGGTTTGTTTTCAGTTTCCCAGTAATCAAAAATCAACAAATGGTTCTGGGTTTTCACGGCATCACTCTGTCCACGAACTGCGGCTATATGCAATACATTCATCCCGGTTAAGCTGTCCGTGATCTCAACCGAACCACTATATTGCAGCATAAGTTGCAGAAGTGCCGGCTTGCCGCTGCGGATACTTTCCAACAGAGCGGATACTCCTCTATTATCGGTAATGTCCGGTTGTGCACCGGCTTTTAATAACATTTCTGTAAGCGCCGGATCGCCTCTGAATACGGAATTCATCAAAGGAGTTGCTCCATGGTTGTTAGGTATATTGACATTGACCCCGGCCTCCAGCAAATACTTGAGCATTTCAGGATTTCGGCCAGATAAAGCCATATGCAACAGACTGTTTCCGGCCTGGTCCTTTTCATCTAATGAAAATCCGTTTTCAGTAAAGTATTTAAACATTTCAATTTGGCCGGACAATACTGCCATCAATACAGCACCCCGATTATTATCGGTTTTGGCAGAACTGTCCGCCCCATTTTGCAGCAGGTAATCAACAATATCGATATGCCCCCGGGAAGTCGCGAATAACAACGCCGTCATCCCGAAATTATCACGGCTGTTTATTTGTTTACTGTCTTTTGCATTTAACCATTCCGGATGCTCATCGAGTAAACGCGAAACATGTTCAACATTTCCGAAACGAATAAATTGGTGAAAATCCTCCAGGGATGTCCCGGCGAAAAGTGGAATAGTGAGAATTAATACTAGAAACCAGGCAGTTAATCTCAGTGCTTTAAACATACTCTATCTCCCCCTATTTTAACTAATTGTATTTGTGACCATACAAAGTAAGATTAAAAATATTTTGCGAGAGTCAACAGGCTTATTCTATAAACGGTTAATAGAATAGAGAAGTGGTAATTCAATTTTTATAATATTACAGCTCAAGTAATCCGAATCGGACATTGATAATACTATAGTGAATCTCTAAATTCGCCTCAGGTATCAATTTATTGAGCACAGAATAATGCCAACCATTTCCTCCACTGAATTATTTAAACGCAGCCAGGAACTGAATACCTTGTTGAGTCCCTGCGAACTCTGTCCCCGGAGATGTCTCGCTCACCGACGGGAAGGTCAGTCTGGTTATTGTCAACTGGGTGATACTGTCCTGTTATCCAGTGTTCTTCCCCATCATGGCGAAGAACCACCAATTTCCGGAATCCATGGTTCGGGAACTGTGTTCCTGTCCGGTTGCAATGCCAGCTGCATTTTTTGCCAGAACTACCAGATAAGTCACCTTAAAATGGGTCAAATAATATCTATAGAAGAATTGTCTCAGCAATATCTGCATCTGCAGAAAACTGGTTGTCACAATATAAACTGGGTCACTCCGACACCTCACCTGCCATTTTTAGTCGAGGCTTTAGCCAACGCTGTTAGCAAAGGATTAACTATTCCGCTGGTTTATAACACCAATGGATATGACCGGCTTGAAATCCTGCATCTGCTGGATGGCCTTGTTGATATATATTTACCCGATATGAAATATGGCTCCGATCACTGGGCTGAACAATTTTCCAAGCTCCCGGATTACACAGCTATTAGTGTTGCGGCAATTTGTGAAATGTATCGTCAGGTTGGAACATTGCAGCTGGATAAAAATCATATTGCACAGCGTGGCTTGTTAATCCGGCATCTGGTTCTACCGGAAGGCACCGCCGGCAGCAGCAAGGTATTTCAATCTATCGCAGCAATTGATCCGCAAATTCCGGTCAGTATCATGGCCCAATATCATCCCTGTTATCAAGCGATCAGCCATCCCATTCTTGGAAAACGGATCACATTGAAGGAATATCAACAGGTTCTGGAAGTATTCGAAGAATCCGGATTGGGGAATGCCTATCTCCAGGACATTACAGACCTTGAGCAGCAGGACACATTTTTCCCGGATTTTGAAAAACCGGCTGACAGAATCTTTAAAAAATAATCATCATTTGCCAATGCAGTCATTTTAAAGATCGCCCTGTCAAGGTACCCTGTTTTATTATGATTAATAGCGATTATTTTCCAAGGACAACCAGATTAATATTTTGAAAGTCTAAGACAGCACTCGGTATGATTAATATGACACAAAAGCAACAAAATAAAAGGGGCAAAAATGTTTAAAAATTACATGAAAATTGCCTGGCGCAGTATTTTCCGCTATAAGATATATTCCTTTCTGAATATCGGTGGGCTCGCCATCGGAATTGCCAGCTTTTTATTCATCCTGTTTTATGTTGTTGACGAACTTTCCTATGATAAACATCATTCCAAAGCGGATAATATTTACCGGGTATGTCGTCTGTACATCGCCAATGGCGTTGAAGAAGATGCCGCTACATTATCATGGCCGGCAGGTCCTGCTCTCCAAAATGCTTATCCGGCAATGATTAAAAAGTATGTACGTTTTTTCAATTTCCAGACGCTCAAGCTGATGGTTGAATATGAACAGAAAAAATTCAATGAGCGACGGTTTTTCCTGGCAGATTCCACCGTATTCGATGTGTTTGATTATGAATTTGTGTTTGGTAATCCCGATGGCGCTCTCGATCGCCCTTTTACAATTCTCATCACCGAAAGTATCGCTCAAAAGTATTTCGGCGACGAAAATCCCCTCGGTAAATCGCTGACTGTTGAACGGCAGGGTGAATTTGAGATCACCGGAGTTATAAAAGACCTACCTTCTCAGTCTCATCTTATATTTGATTTCCTGGCGTCCATGAGCACCGTTCCCCAGATTTTCGGCGGCCAGTTTCCCCAGACCTGGATCTGGAACCCCTGCTGGACATACATACTCTTCGAAGATGGAGTCAATCCGGATCAACTCACCGAACGGTTTCCGGAGTTTCATCAGAACCACTATTTTGATTTTTCCAATCAGGATATCACCCTGCACCTGCAAAAGCTCACGGATATTCATCTCCATTCCAACCTGGTTTACGAAATCACCCAGAACAGCAACATCACATACATATATCTCCTATCCGCAATTGCTATCTTTATTCTGGTTATTGCCAGCATTAATTTCATGAACCTGGCGACGGCGGCATCGGCGGGTAGAGCCAAGGAAATTGGTATCAAAAAAGTTCTGGGCGCCAATCGTCCACAGTTAATTACCCAGTTTCTGGGGGAATCCATCGTCACTGCCTATATCGCCCTGATCGTCGCTATTATCATCATGCTTATTCTCTTAACGCCGTTTAATAATTTTGCCGGAAAATTATTCACTCCGGGCATATTCCTGAAGACCGGCAATCTTATCCTGGTGATCGCGCTGGGAATAATACTGGGAATCAGTTCCGGCCTGTACCCGGCATTCTTTCTGTCCGCCTTTCAACCGGTCAAAGTCCTTAAAGGCACACTCGCCAAAGGCAGTAAGAGTGGATTTGCCCGAAAAATACTGGTCATCGTACAATTCACCATTTCAATCGCGCTGATTGTGGGAACATTGGTGGTCTTCAGACAGATTCGCTACATGCGTAGCGCGGAATTGGGTTTTAATAAGGAACATGTCATTGCTCTGCCGGTTTTCAACACCGGTATCCTGCGTCAATACGATGCCTTCATTAATGAAGTCAAACAGCACCCCCAGGTTGTAAATGCGGTCGGTATGGAAGATTTGCTCGGCGTTGATCACAACACCCGCCAATTTTTTATCGAAGGTTACGATCCGGATAAACCGCTTTACTATCCCGGCTATTTTGTGAAATACGACTTTCTGGAAACCTTTGACATCCAGGTTGTTGCCGGCCGCTCTTTTTCCCGTGAATTTCCGGCGGATACGCTGGAAGCCATTATGATCAATGAGGCCATGGTACAGCATCTGGGCTGGACCAATGAAAATGCCATCGGCCGCAGTATCCGCAGCAACGGTAATGAACGGGTGGTTGGCGTGTTTAAAAACTTCAAAGCCATGTCACTGCATAAACCGGAATCCACTTTCATCCTGGATATGACCCAGCCGCGATTCCGGGGATTCATGCGCTATATCGGTGTGCGTGTCAAATCCGGCAATTATCAGGATGTCATTCCATTCCTGGAGGAAAAATGGAAACAGTTCGAACCCGACCGACCCTTTGAATATACCTTCCTAGATCAGGAAATCTATAAATTATACAACAATGAAGAAAAATTCGGACAACTGAGTGTCGTTCTCACTATTCTGGCAATTATTATCGCCTGCCTGGGACTGTTCGGACTGACCTCATTTCTGGCCACCCAGCGAACCAAGGAAATCGGTATTCGGAAAGTGTTGGGTTCCACTGTACCCGGACTGGTTTACCTGATCTCCCGGGATTTTCTGAGTCTGGTATTATTGTCCAATGTTATTGCGATTCCGCTGTCTTTCTGGGTCATGCGCAGCTGGCTGCAGAATTTCGCCTACCGGACGAGCATTGGCCTAACAGCCTTTGTCATCGCGGCCTTTGCAGCACTGATCATCGCTTTCCTGACAGTGAGTTATCAGGCAATCAAAACCGCTTTGATAAATCCGTCAAAAGCATTGCGGTACGAATAAATACAATAAAAACTTTATGATATTATCAACCTTGCGAAGGTTTTGAACCTTCGCAAGGCTTTGCGTATTGCTATCCGCCAACCCGCTTGACTATCCACCCTCTGGTTTTCAATTCCTTCGCCAGGAATTTTAATTCAATTTCAGTCGATGGAATTCCGGTGATGAGCGTAACGCCCTTGCCCTTGCGGCCTTTGGTTTCCCGGCTGACCCGGACAATCCCATCACTATTTGCACCTGATTGATTCTGCTTACAATTACACTTGTCTTTGGGTTGCTTGCAATCGGGACACATACGGCCTTGTTCCGTGGAATACACCAAACCTTTATTCTTCATATTTATTCAATCGCTTTTAATATCTTTATTATCCTTTTCCTTAATCCGGCATTTCAGGATTCGGTTCTTTTGTAGCGGATTCTGCGGATTACCTGCCAGGTAAATATACTTTTTATTAAATCCTAAAAACCGATTTTTTAACTCCAAATCATCGAAGAATCGTTGCAGGTCTTTTGATAATACCTGGAGATAATCGTGATCATCACCGCCGGAGAATTCCGCTAAGTCTATTCCTTCCGTGTAATTCTGAAAATTATAATAATGATGCCGGTAGGTGTCTTTGAGGAAGTTTTTAAAATTGCCGATGGTCTTGAAGTAAGTGATCACATAGGGTCCATGCTGAAAGATCCGCTGCATTACCGAACACCCGTGAATATAATCGAACAGCGGTTTCAGATTGTCTTCCAGAAAAATATCCTCTTTAAAATCCTCCGGAATTGGTTGAAAAGAAGTTCTCTCGTGATAGATAATTTCCTGGAACTCAAGGAATTCATTCAAGCGGGTAATATACGGAACATTGGCTTCGATCAGGTAAACCTGGTCATCGACACAGGCAAAATCATACGACTGTAATGGACGAATCGAACGGCGATATACTTTCGAATAGCGACCGCCTCGAAATAATTCCGTAAGCTCCGGCCAGTAAAACTTGCCTATCAAATTAAGGTTCTTCAGATCGTTTCGATAGTACGGGCCCTGTTCATGGCCCGCCAGAAAAATATAGCGGTGATCAACAATTTGAGCATCGCAATAGGGAGACAGGAAAAAGGTTTTATTGGTTTCCATGACCATATAGCCGACACTGTCTGCTGCTGCTTTGGATTCATAGACAATCCGGTTGCGTTTTGGGCTGAACTGGTTCATTTCAAATTCAACGATGTACCCGACGAAATTCCCACTGGAATCAAATTCCGATATCGTCTGATTAATGGCATCCACCACCATGATATGCCCGTTGAAGAGTTTATCGATATCGGTGATGGCGTTAAAACAACCGCGACCTGTCCCCTTTTTTCCAAAATAATGTCGAATATGCCCCGCAGGATCATAGATTGAAACCTGTTTGCTGATATGATCCGCGAAGCTAAAACTGCCATTGTCATTGAAGAAAAAACTCCCGAAATCGCGATAGATATTTTCCGGTTGTTCCGGTTTGAATGTATCGACAATTTCCAGCACAGGCCGGCTCTGCGACGATTCATTCCGTGACAGCAGGAGTGAGCAACTATTCCCTGAGAGTAGTAGAATGACAACAATCAGCCCGGAAATGAAGAAAGAATGTTTGATAATTTTCCGCATAGTTAAATATAATCCTAAAAATGCTAAACAGTAGACCGCCGGTTTTCCAGAAAACCCGTAATTATCTATTACAATCGGTTCAATCAAAGCTCGTTTAGTCCCGTGGTCCAATCTCTTTGATAATACCCATCAAGCGCCAGGGTTCGCCGTTTCCATCAGTAATCAGCCAGGCCTGTGTCCTGATTGGAATAGATGTTTTATCCTTGCGAATATATTCCTTTTCATAAATATCACAGAAACCGCGCTTCATAACCTGGTTAGTCCGTAAATCGTTCTCCATTTTGTGCCATTTAACCGGTGTAATTTGCTCGTAGCTCAATTGCCGGGCTTCTTCCAGTGTATAACCGATGATGTCGAGATACGTTTGGTTCGCCTCCTGAATCATTCCATCCATGGAAACAAATACAATCCCCTCATTAATATTTTCATTCAGGAAATGGGTCAGTGTGAAAAATTTTGCGTCACATTTGGGGATGCAGCTGCCCTCTTCCCGATCACAGGATATTTGCAGGCCTAGCAGAAAAATTAACATGAATAATGTGCCAGAATACGATTGCTTGTTTTTCATAAATACCTCCTTATTTATATGATTAATGTCAGCAAATTACGATCGAAATACCGGCAAAAGTAATACTGCTCCATAACTGACCACAAATCCGATGATTCCGGTCAGCAGACCAACCCATAACCATTTCATGAAAGAAATTGTGATCTGTTTTTCTTTTTCCAGCAGTCCGATTGCTACAATATTTGCCGCCGAGCCAATCATGGTAATATTTCCACCGATGCAAGCGCCAAACAGAATACACCACCACAGCGGACCAGTTTGAATCGCAGTACTGCTCATGCCTTTTACCAGAGGAATAAATGTCGCTACAACCACTGTATTATCCAGAATGCTGGACAATAACCCGGTCGCAATCAGAGTTATACCTTGCAGCAAATGCGATGACCCACCGGCCAGATGGATAATGCCCTGCCCAACCCGGTCAGCTAATCCGGACGCTTGCAGCACTCCGGTTTCGGCAAAGAGAAATATAAAAAACAGCAGCGATGTCCACTCTACTTCATTTTCAATGTACCGGTGAACCTGGTCCCGGCGTAGTGCGATCACCACTCCGGCGGCGCAAATCGGAATCATAATCAACAGATTATTATCGGTAACATGCAGCCATTTTTCCAATAATGTATGGATCGAAATCGCTGAAATTGTTAATCCGAAAACAATCAGACTGACAACTGAATCCCGATTGATTTCGATCATCGGAATTGAATCCAGATAGGAACGTTGTTTCGATAATTTCTCAGACATATCGTGAATATATTTCCGAAACCAAACTATTAACACAGCAACAGTAATCGCCAAAACAATCAGCGTTACCGGTAAAGCATGCGTCAAAAAATCCACAAACGACAGGTTTGCCCGGAGCGCAATCAGAACACCAACCGGGTTGCCCAACAGCGTTGCGGCTGATCCGATATTGGTTGTAATTACCGATGCAATTACCAGCGGCACCGGATCAATTTCGAGCTGATCGGTCATTTCAATAATAATCGCGATCAGGATCAGGGTCGAAGCGATTTCGCCCATCAACGCCGAAAGGAGGGCCCCGGTACAGAGGATAATAATGAACAAAAAACAACCGCTCATTCCCGGTAAGCGCATGAGATATTGCAATGCAAAATGAAATACACCGGAGTTTTTAACCATGGCAATGACAATCATCATCCCGATCAGGAATAGAATCACATCAAAGGAAGCATACCGGATAAAATGCTCCAGATCGACATTGCCCCCGAGAAACAGTAAGGCACTGCCGATGAACATGAAACTGAGGCGTAAATTCCAGAACAGCAGTGTTCCCAGGATTGAACCGGAAAATACAAGTGTCACCCATATATGCGAACCATCTAGCCCGGCCAGTGAACAAAGGCTGAAAATCAACACCAGCAAACCACCAAGAATTGCCGGTTTTAGAACATATTTTCCCATATCAAAACCCTGTAGTGATTATTCCTGGTCCTCTTTTTGCCGACGGACAGAGGCGCTCTTTAAAAACCATCCGATGATAATCCCGACAATGATGAGAAAAAGCATCATCAGTGAGCGGGACATGGACAGTTTCCAGAACAGAAATTTAATATCAACTACGGCAACATTCTGAACGATAAAGATGACAATCAACACCGCAACAACCAGACTTAAAATTATTTTAAATTTCATGCTATTCTCCATAGTAATCCTCACTCCTGTTTTATATTTTATTTTCGGTTTGAACTTACAAAATATTTCACTCAGATGCATGTAAAGTAATTGAGAATACTCCGATGCTTAGTTATTGACATTTAGTCCCATGTATACAATTACCTTTTAAGGTTGTCCCAAAAGGGATATTTTAGCCCGAATTAGTCATGTTGAGCATAGTCCCTGTCTGCCGACAGGGCAGGGAAACATCTTCTTTTCCTCTAAAGAGATCCTTCAATTTAACTCAGGATGACTTAAATATTTGACTTTGGAGCTGACCGTAACAATCAAAATGTTAAAACGATACCGCCGTTACCGCCAGCGAACCGAAACAACCGTAGCCGTTTTCCACCGTGTTGATCATTTCATGAAATGTCTGCGGAATAAATGACGGTGAGGAATTCAGATATTCCGTCAGGTTCCGGTCATAGCCGATGATCACCAGTTTGGTTGCCGTCTCATCCTTACCGGAAATATTAAACACAATCGTTATGGTCCCATCACCATTGTTTGAAATTTGTTTCTCAATATAACTATCCCCAAAAAACAGGTAGCAGTTGTACTGGTAGGTATCCGCAGTCAATTTCAGATCGAATTGAAACTTTGAATCAGTCACTAACAATGAATTTGGAGTTATTTCCGGCGCTACCGGCACAATTGTCCCGGCGCTAAGCGGGGGCAGATTGTCGGACTGAACTTCAAGTATATAATGATGACCGGTTTCCGGTTGAAAATCAAAATTATAATAATAGCCGCGATGCGTCGTATCTTCAATCATTTCAAACTGAAACACTTCGCCAGTCAAAGAATCGGTAATTTGAACCGTGGCCGTAGTATCGAATATATCCGCTTCTTCATACATCTGTTTGGTCGTCAAGGCCTTTTCCACATGGATAAAGGAACTTCCGCTATCGCTGTCCATCCGCAGTACACCGAAGACATTCAGCCCCGGCTCAAATTCCGTATCGATTAAGCTCTTCGGCATCGGTCCCGGATCGGTCGGCAGATCGCAGGTTTTAAGCGCTGATAAGTGCCAATAAGTACTGATAAGGATCAGGACAGTTTTTAAGATTCCCATAAAAATGTTAATATGGATGCGTTCAGTCCCTCCCTGATTGCCTGTCACGGCATTAAAATATCGATTGATTCTATGTATTATTAAACTAATCATCATCTTAAAACCGGATACTGTAGCCCGCCGAAATACTGGGGATAAATTCAAAATCAAACCCGTAATACCCATATTCAGGAAAATAGAAATACCACTGTGGGTCACGGTGCAAAAACAGGATATTCCGGATTGTCATGGTAAACACAGCATCCTCGGCGCCCAGGTATTCCGCCAGATGATACCCGAATCCATCCCGGAGTTTTTTCTTCCAGCCAATGTCCCAGGTCAGTTGCGGCGGATAACGGACATTATTCTTTGACGGTGTAATGCTTGTCGGCGATGCTCCCAAACCATTCCATAAAGGATCATAATAGTAGTGCATCAACATGCCGGTTTCCCATGTTTTCGGAAAGCCGGAGCTAATTTGAAATGTCGAACTCGCGGTAATATCTTCAGTCAGTTTATACAGCAGGACCGACTTGAAATTATGGGGTTGATCGCCGTCAAACAGAATCGTTTTACCATCCAGGATCGATTGATAATTCCGGGTCCCGTGGCTGTAGGTATAGCCCACCCAGCCCGACAGCTTGCCGATCTCACCCCGGAACAGGATTTCAAATCCATAGGATTCGCCGCTGCCCTGTTCGATTGTATTTCCCTGATTGCCGGAAATCCCGCCGGATTCATAACTGCTGCGGTACAATCGGCGTAAATCTTTATAATATGCCGTAAACGAATAATCCAGGCGCTCTGTGATTTTTCCTTCGACGCCAAAAATATGATGAATGGAAAACAGCGGATCGAACCCCTCCAGAGTGCTGTAATATTCCAGAAACTGTACGAATTCATTATTTTTGGAATCCATGGTTGTCAGGTATTGATAATAATGCCCGTACGCCAGTTTAAATGTCAGGCTTGAAATCCTCAATGTTGCCGATACCCGCGGTTCCTGTCGCCAGTCGCCGCTTTTGATATCTCTTGAATTACGCAGGCCGATTTTGAACAGCAGCTTCCCGATTTCAATTTTATCCTGCAGGTAAAAGGCCTGGAAAGTTGTGAAATGTGTTGAACTTTTTGATTCCAGGTCAAAACTGCCCAGCCGGTTCATAAAGCGTAATCGGTTGATTTCCAACCCCAGCTTCAAACTCTGGTTCCGGAATGTAAACCAGGACAGATGGGTTTTCAGGGTGAGGTCGTCGATGGAATTCTCGATCCGGATTTTATAATCCAGGGCCACATCGGTCTCTGAAGTAGAATCTTCAAAAGAATAACTAAAGTAAGTTTTATTGTCCACACTGGAGCCGGAATAATAGAGATGCGATTCCCAGAGCAAATTTGGCGTTAGGACGGTGCTGGTTTGTATCCCCAACGCTTTATTTTCCGTATTGGTGATAAATCCTTCGCTGAAGTCCTCAAAGATAGAATCGGGAAAGAATATCATCAGGTTATCAACGACGTAATCCATATAATCCCGGGCATAAAAGGCTGACAAACGTAGTTTTGTTTTGTGAATGCTTTTCTGGTAAGCGCCGTTGAAATCCATCATGATATTCGGTGAACCCATTAGCACCTGCAACGTGATATCCGTCAGCAGCCGACCGGAAACCATAGCCGTGGCATTTTTCCCGGCCGGAAATTCGATTGCTCCCGAAAGCCCCGATATCGACGGCCTGAATTCCCCATGCACTTCACTCTGATGCCCTTCCCTCGAACTGATATTCAGAATCGATGAATTCCGCCCGCCGTATTCCGCATCGAAACCACCCACCAGCATCTCGATATTTTTAATTGCATAGGGATTGAAAACCGCGTTCGAACCCATAAAATGCTGGGGATTGTAGATGGTCATACCATCCAGTTGCACCAGGTTTTCGCCGGGATCGCTGCCGCGCACATAATATTGCGGTGAAAAAGGATCGGAAATCGTCACACTGGGCGACAGTTTTATCAGCTGAAATACATCCTTACTGAGCTGCGGAATTTCCGTCAATACTATGGGATCAACTTCAAAACTGGAAATATCCATATCTTTCTGAATAATCGACCCGCGCTGACCGAGAACTTCCACCGCTTCCGTCTGGATCGAGTGTGGCGCGATAGCAATTTCCGGCAGGAAAATATCTTTGCCGGTCAGTGTATATGTCCCAAAATATTCCTCGTACGCAATATGGGAAAACCGGAGTGTATGCTGACCATCCTTTAAATTTCGTATTATAAAAAAACCCTTTACATCCGTAGCTGCGCCCTGTCCGTTATCCTCCACCATGACATTGACGCCGATAATAGTTTCACCGGTTTCCCGGTCAACCACATATCCCGAAATATTCCCGGCCAGAAGCGGCATGGCCAATAAAAGAATCCCTACTATTACTATCATCCGTCTCATGGCAGAATAAATCCCGTTGTGATTAACAATCCCGGTTCCACCCGCTTGATCACCTCGGGTAAGATATTAATCGAACCGTGCAAACCAATCCCGACAAACAATCCTTTCAGATAAACCGGCCGGTATTCGACGGAAGCGTTCATGCTGATATTAATCAGCAGAATATTCCAGGGGTCAAGATGACTGTATTTCTCATTGTCAAAATTATTAAAACCGAAGCGGTACGCTAAATTCAACCGGCGAACAAGGTTCTTGTTCATGCGGGAATACCACTGCTGATCTTTACCGCCAATGGCGATCGACTCATGATGTCTGGCATTTCGATAGAAAACCCCCGGTGATCCCCGCATCCAGGATTGCTGCTGGTCCGCCGGAAAATCCAGCGTCAGATGGGCATTCACAATATAACCGTCCTGTAACAGGACCAAATCCCACCAGTTCATCAATTGCCGACGGTACAGATAGGGATAAATACACCGGTGGAAATTTTCCTTTTGAATCGATTGCACCTGTTCCGTCAACCACTGGTCCATCAACGCACTTATAACCACGTCGCTTTTCTGTTTTTTCTTTGGCTTCAGGGTAAATTCCCAGATCCAGTCACTGACCACCGTTCCGCTGCTATCCTCCAGCACCGTATAGGCATTCAATTTTCGCCCTTTGTCGAAAAACGGTTTTCCGTCATACCAGTGGACCAGGTTTTTAATATACAGAGTCCCGGAATAATTGACCGAATCCTGAACAAAGTATTCCGCCATTGTCGTCGCTAAATCATTCTGCAGGACAATATACTGATCGATGGGAATATACTTCCACTTTTTCTTATGTTGTATGCCGAGGATGCGTCCGGGAATCGCCCGATCATCGATTATCTTCAGCGTCGACTTACCATTTATCTGAAAAGAATCCGATGGTAACGGAACCAGTAAGGTATCGGAAATAAATTCATTGATATCGAATTCTGAGCCGGATAAGAGACTAAGCTGCGCTAAGCAAAAGCAGAATATTATTATTCGTCGTAAAATCATAAATACAGTTTAAGGAATTGAACTATTTTCTGAAAAGCTTTTTTATAGGAAACTTGCCACTTAAATATTGCCGGCCATGTATCATTATAGGACAAATATCCGGTTCAACACAAGCACCTGGTTAAATAATATCATTGACATGCTTTATAGCCCCCTTTGCGTATTAATGATATACATGAGATTAGCACAAACTGATAGAATCACAAAAAGTGTGGTGAATACACCATAATATCTGTGGTGTAATCACCACAAATTAAAATTCTTTTATTTTTATAAACCATTGTTTAAGTAAGATATAAGTTTTTGGCATAGTAATTTTCTCTTTTAAATGGTTATTTAATCACGAGAACGGAAGTGGAAGAATTGATTACTGAAGGTTTGATGACCAAAAGTTTATAAAAAACTCTTGACAAATATTTCGGGATTTAGTAGATATAAGTAAATATACTGGTTGTAGTAGTGGAAGAAACAAATATGGAAAGGAGTTGAGTTCAGGGATTTATTTTTGTGTGTTACGAGCCGGGTCTTATACCCGGGTTCGGAAGATGGTTTTAATTCGTTAATTAGGTGAAAAATATGACCTAATGGAGAAAAAGATGAAACGATATTTGTTAGCAAGTTTAATTATTTGTGTTTTTCATATCACTCAAGTCCAGTCCCAAGAATGGGTGAATATTTGCCCCGGATTCATTCCGGATAATATTTATGGACTAGACGGAGTATTTAAGAACAAAAATGAAGGATGGATTATAGGCATAGGTGAACTCCCCCAGAAACTTTACTATACTTCTGATGGTGGGAATTCCTGGGAAGTGCAAATGTCTAGAGATAGTATATATTATTCAAATATCATATTCGTAGATAATTGTTATGGCTGGATTAAAATCTCGAAATGGATTGGTCCTTATTCAAATTATGAATATTTTTTATGGCAGACAACTGATGGAGGAACTACCTGGCATGATGTATCAGCCCCACCAGATTCTGCATTTTATGCGATAACATTTATCGACACATTAACAGGCTATTCAGGCGGAGAAAATGCTATCTATCGTACCATAGACGGCGGGGAGAGCTGGCAGGCTCAGACTATTGAACCTG
>Ga0268276_1000523_pt1 | contig 45270 bp, 42 predicted proteins | sample saktaG_4_FD_190145 | JGI IMG/M metagenome (GOLD analysis project Ga0268276, IMG submission 190145) | Saline water microbial communities from Sakinaw Lake, British Columbia, Canada - sak_2010_1_5_45m | ecosystem: Environmental > Aquatic > Non-marine Saline and Alkaline > Saline ...
GCCCGGCCGGACATGGTGCCCTTCTGAGGAACCTGAACCAGCTGGATGCCGACATTATCTTTGTTAAGAACATTGATAATATCGTCCCTGACCGGCTTAAATCCTCTACCTATCAATACAAGCAACTTATTGGCGGATACCTCCTTTATCTTCGTGACCACGTAAACCGCTTTCTTACCGATGCATCTATTCGCGATCTGACCGGAGAAGAGATTGCAGAGATGGTGAAATTTATGGAAAATCATATGTGGATTAAGCTCTCTGACGATTTCTCCCTCTTTTCATTGAAGGAGAAGAAAGAGAGACTCTTTGAATTGCTCGACCGACCTATCAGGGTATGCGGGATGGTTAAGAACGAAGGAGAGCCTGGAGGAGGTCCATTCTGGGTAAAAGACCGGGACGGCAGGGAATCCCTCCAAATTGTTGAATCGGCACAGATCGACATGAAAAACCCAGAACAAAAGAATATTTTGGAGAGGTCCACACACTTCAATCCCGTCGACCTCGTTTGTTCAATATGCGATTTCAGAGGAGAACGATTTGACCTGAATGAGTTTGTTGATGATGAGGCCGGATTAATCTCCCTGAAGTCGAGTGGTGGCAGGAATCTGAAGGCCCAGGAGCTTCCTGGCCTATGGAACGGAGCCATGGCCAAATGGATAACCATCTTTGTTGAGGCTCCGATTATCACCTTTAATCCGGTGAAGACTGTGAACGATCTGTTGAGGAAAGAACACCGGAAAGAGTAAGTTAGAAGTATGATTTTAGAAGTACGAACTGGAAGTTAGAAGGACGAAGGACGAAGGACGAAGGAAGTAAGATGTAAGACGTAAGACGTAAGAGGAAGAAATATGGAAATACGCTATACGAAATACGGAAATACAGAAATTAGAGTCATTAAGGGAAGAAATCAGCCATCAGCCATCAGGCATCAGGCATCAGGCATCCGGTATCATTGTCATTGCGAGGAGCGAAGCAACGTGGCAACGGCATCCAGAATCTAGCATCCAGAATCTAGCATCCAGAAGCGAAAAGCGAACGATATGACAAAAGCAATTAAGAGTTATGGGGTAGTCAGCAAGCGGTTGAGGTGGGGATTGACAATCTGGGGATGGGTACTGCTCCTGCTGATTTTCATTTTGGTCCCTTTTCTGGTTTTAACCCGTGCTTATTCAATTCTGGCGCCCAACCGTCCCGTGAAGGCAGATGTGCTGGTCCTGGAGGGAGCTGTTCCGGATTATGTGCTTGATTCGGCAGTTGCCGAGTTCAACCGGCGCCATTACAAGCTGCTGATCACTACCGGCACACCCCTCGAATGGGGCCATCTGCTCATCGAATATGGGAATACCGCCAACGTAGCTGCTTCTTCGTTGAAAAGAATGGGTTTTGACACAACGATGCTGGTTGCCGTTGCCACCGATGAGATCCAGAACGACAGGACATACAATTCGGCACTTGAATTAGGTGATTACCTGAAAAAATTCCATCCGGAGGTAAAATCAATCAATCTGATGAGTTACGGTCCGCATGCCAGAAGAAGCCAGATGATGTTCCAGGCCGCTCTTGGCAAGGATTTCAATGTTGGAATCATTTCCATAAAAAGTTTTTATTACGGGCCTGACAACTGGTGGAGATCGAGCAAAGGCTTCCGGGAAGTGATAAATGAGTTGCTGGGATATATCTATGTAAAACTATTTTTCGTTCCATATTCAATTGACGTAAGACGTAAGACGTGAGACGTATTTCGTATTTCCAAATTTCTTAATGACCTAATTTTCAATGACTAAATCCTCTCTGACACTGACACTGATACTTCTCCTTATTCCACTGGCCATTTTTGCCGGAGATGACGGATACCAGGTAAAGTTCAAAATTCACGGGCTGAAAGACACTACATGCCTGGTTGCCAATTATTATGGGAATGGCACTTACATAACCGATACGCTTGTTGTTGACGGAAAGGGGCAGGCAATCTTTAGAGCACTTGCTGACCAGCCGCGAGGTGTTTATATCCTGGTTATATCAGATAAGATTTACTTCGACTTCGTGCTTAATAACGACCTGAAGTTTACCATGGAGACAGACAAGAATGACCCTGTGGGACAAATGAAAATCTCCGGGTCGCTGGATAATAAAGAGTTTTATGCCTATATGCGATACAACCAGGAGAAATTCAAACGCATTCAGGAGTTGCAACAACAGTTAAAACGAATTGAAGAGAATGGGGATTCGGTAGTTGCTATCAACGAACAAATCGCTGAATTGAATAATGAGATCATTGAGTACAAGCTCAACATCGCCAAGGAGCGGCCATTTTCTTTTCTGGCGATGCTTATCAATGCCATGAAAGAGCCCGTGATTAGGGAGATCCCTACTTTATCAAACGGGAGAAAGGATTCAACATATGCATACAGATTTTATAAAGAGCATTACTGGGAAGATATGAATCTGGCCGATAGCCGTCTGATCAGAACTCCTGTGTTTCACACTAAGTTGAAGAAATATTTTGACCAGGTGGTGGTTCAAAACCCGGATTCAATCTTTAAGGAGGCTGTTATCCTGATTGAAAAAGCGCATCCCGATCCCGAGATGTTCAAATATATCGTTTGGTTCATCACATACCACTATGAAAGCTCAGAGATCATGGGGTTCGACAAAGTGTTTATTGACATTGTTGACAGGTATTATGTGACTGGGGAGGCTACATGGATTACGGGGCCTGTACTGGAGAACATCCTGAAAAAAGCAAACCGTATCCGGCCATTGTTGCTGGGGAGCCAGGCCCCGAACTTGATTATGATGGACACCACAGAGCAACTAGTTTCGCTTTACAATGTCAAAGCCTTCATTACTATATTACTCTTTTGGGACCCCGATTGTGGCCATTGCGAAAAAGAGATACAACACCTGAAGGATCTTTATGATAACTATAAGGAGAAGTATGAACTGGAGATCTTTGCCGTTTGTTCTGACACCTCCATGGCGAAGATGAAACAGCACATCATCAAAAAGAAGATGAACTGGGTCAATGTGAATGGTCCTCGTACACTCACAGGGGATTATCACGAACTCTATGACATCCAGACCAATCCGGTGATTTACATCCTCGACCGCGACAAACGAATCCTGGCAAAACGATTACAGTCCGACCAGGTCGAAAAATTCATCACCAACTATGTAAAGAGGGAGTTGGGGGATATTCTGAAAGAGTAGTAGGCAGTTGGCAGTAATATTACCCTCCTACCCTCCTACTTCATTTTGCTGCTTCTTTCAGCACCGCCTTAAAAGCTTCCGGATGGTTCATTGCCAAGTCGGCCAGGGTTTTCCTGTTGATAGCAATGTTCTTCTCGGCAAGCTTTCCAATCAATACGGAATAGGACATTCCATATTCACGGGCACCTGCATTGATTCTGGTGATCCAGAGACTGCGGAATGTTCGCTTTTTAGCTCTCCGGTCACGGTAAGCATATGAAAGTCCTTTTTCAACTGCGTTTTTGGCTACAGTGTGGACATTCTTTCTCCTTCCAAACTGGCCTTTTGCCTGTTTTAGGACCTTTTTTCTTCTCGCTTTTGCAGCGACTGAATTTACTGATCTTGGCATTTTACATTAATTTTTGTCTTAGCGTCCCTTTTCAGGGACCTTATAGCTAAGTACAGTTACTGATTTAGCTACGAAGCATTTCGCGAACGTTGGCGGCATCTGACTTATCAACAATAGTGGAATAGGTAAGATTCCTTTTCCGTTTGGTTGACTTCTTCGTCAGGATGTGGCTTTTGTACGCATGCTTCCGCTTGATCTTACCAGTGCCCGTCAGGGTAAATCTCTTCTTTGCACCGGATTTTGTCTTCATTTTTGGCATTGCACGTTTTTTGTTTAGTATTACTTTTTTGGAGCGATGATCATGATCATCCGTTTACCTTCAAGGCGTGGCATCTGTTCGATTTTACCACAGTCCACAACTCCCTGGGCAAATTTCAGGAGCATCAGCTCACCCTGGTCTTTATATATTATAGAACGTCCTTTGAAAAAGACATCCACCTTAACTTTAGCACCATCTTGTAAAAACTTGATTGCATGATTCAGCTTGAAATTGAAATCGTGCTCATCAGTGTTTGGTCCCAACCTGATCTCTTTCACAACCACCCTGGCTGTTTTAGCCTTCATCTCCTTCTGCTTCTTCTTCAGTTCATAGAGGAATTTCTTGTAATCAATTACTTTGCAAACAGGTGGGTTGGCAGTTGGCGAAATCTCTACCAGGTCTAGCCCCTGGTTCTCAGCAATTGTCAAGGCGTCTCTCAGGTTGTAGATATCGGGTGTTACATTATCGCCTACCACGCGTACAACAGGTGATTTGATTCTCTCATTGATAAAATGAGGATCTTCCTTTTTTTGCGGCCTGCTGAATCGCCGCCTTGGTCCATGATATGGTTTTGCTATTGTTAATTCCTCCTTATGTTAGTTAACTTCCGTTGGTTATCAAATATGGACCAGGCATGCCTGGTCCTTACATTGTTGTTCTCTGATCAATCGTCCCTCGTCCTTCATCCCTCGTCCTTCGTTACAGTCCTCCCAATTCCTCTTCCATCTCCCCGTTTACGCGCTTGACAAATTCCTCTACCTTTATAGGGCCCAGGTCGCCGTGTCCGTGTTTTCTTACAGAGACGGTGCCTTCAGTCACTTCACGCTCTCCAACTACCAGCATGTAAGGGATTTTCATCAACTCTGCATCGCGTATCTTCTTCCCTGCTTTTTCGTTGCGCTCGTCAACGAGGGCGCGAATTTCGGAATTATTCAGCAAATTTAAAACTTTTTTTGCATAGTCGTGATATTTTTCACTGATTGGCAGCACGATAGCCTGGTCGGGAGCAAGCCACAACGGGAAGTTTCCGCCGGTATGTTCCAACAGTACAGCTACAAACCTCTCCATTGATCCAAACGGAGCCCTGTGAATCATGACAGGCCGGTGTTTGAGATTGTCAGCACCAATGTATTCCAGTTCAAACCGTTCAGGAAGGTTGTAATCAACCTGGATGGTTCCAAGTTGCCATTTCCTGCCGATAGCATCCTTCACCATGAAGTCCATCTTGGGACCATAAAAAGCGGCTTCCCCGGGTACAATGACAGTATCCAAACCACTCTCCTCTGCAACTTCAAGGATAGCTTGCTCGGCTTTCTCCCAGTTTTCGTCCGAACCAATGTATTTCTCTTTGTTGGTCTTATCCCGAAGTGAGATTTGAACAATAAAGTCCTTGAAGCTCAGTGCTTTAAAGATAAGCATAACAATCTCCATCACCCCTTTGAACTCATCCTTCACCTGGTCGGGTGTGCAAAAGATGTGTGCATCGTCCTGGGTAAATCCCCTGACACGGGTTAATCCGTGCAATTCGCCACTCTGTTCATAGCGGTAAACGGTGCCGAATTCAGCCATGCGAATCGGCAGGTCTTTGTATGAGCGCGGTTTATAACTGTAGATTTCGCAGTGGTGCGGACAGTTCATCGGCTTCAGGAAGAACTCCTCGCCGGGTATGGGTGTCGTGATTGGACGGAATGAACTCTCGCCGTATTTCTGGTAATGCCCGGAAGTCTTATAAAGTTCCACGTTGCCGATGTGCGGACAGATCACCTGTTCGTAACCCATCCGTTTCTGAGTACGTTTAAGAAAGGCTTCTAGCTTTTCACGAAGCTGTGCTCCACGTGGGAGCCAGAGGGGTAACCCCTGCCCTACCCGTTGTGAGAATGTAAAAAGCTCCAGTTCTTTGCCTAATTTCCTATGATCGCGTTTCTTTGCCTCTTCCAGCATCACCAGGTATTCGTCAAGTTCTTTCTGCTTAGGGAAAGTGATGCCATAAATTCGGGTCAGCTGTTTACGGGTTTCATCGCCACGCCAGTAGGCTCCGGCTGTGGCCAGAAGTTTTACCGCCTTGATCACACTCGTATCAGGCAGATGCGGTCCACGGCAAAGGTCTGTGAAATGGCCCGATTCGTAAAAGGTGATCTCCCCGTCTTCCAGGTCGTTGATCAACTCCACCTTGTATTCATCCCCCTTCTTCGAAAAATAGTCAAGCGCCTCGCTTTTTGTTTTCTCAATGCGGGTAAACTGTTGTTTCTCACGTGCCAGCTCCTGGATCTTCTTTTCTATTTTCGGAAAATCATCCGATGAGATCGGTTGCTCCCCGAAGTCGATATCGTAATAAAAACCATTCTCGATATCCGGGCCAATCCCAAATTTGACGCCGGGGTAGAGGATTTCAATGGCTTCAGCCATAAGGTGTGCGGAGGAGTGCCACATGGTGGCTTTTCCTTCCGGATCATTCCAAGTGAGCAATTTAACTGAGGCATCGCTGTTTATAGGTCGGGAGGCATCCCATACTTCGCCGTCAACCATCACGGATAAGACATTGCGTGTCAGTCCTTCGCTGATGCTTTTTGCTATATCAAAGCCAGTGATCCCTTCGGGGTACTCTCTGACAGAATTATCTGGTAAAGTAATATTTATCATTGATCTCTGTTCTCTTTTTCGGGCGGCAAAGGTATGAATTTTTCTTTGGGAAACCTCGAAAGGAACAGATTTCCCTTTTTGATCCTCAGAGAAGTAATATTTTGCTACTTTTACAAAAACAAAATTGGATTGCGCTATGGAAAAACAAAGAAACAAGAACTGGTACTGGTTCCTGATCAAAGGGATCATAATGATTTTACTGGCGCTTTTAATATTCCAGAACCCGGGGGGTACATTGCTGGCGATTGCCCTATACGTTGGGATTGGTTTCCTTATTACAGGATTGATCGTTATCTGGCAAGGTATTGCTGTCAAAAAACTGTTCCCTAACTGGGGATGGCGGGTCTTTGAAGGGGTTATTGACATCATCCTGGGATTCATTCTGATCGCGCATCCGGCTTTGACGGCATCTATCATTCCCGTCATTATTGGCTTCTGGGGCGCGATGTATGGCGTCTACTTAGTGATTGACGGCATCTCAGGAGATGGAAATGGATTGGTAAAATCCATTTCAGGAGTCCTCATGCTGATCTTTTCTTTCATCATCATGTTCAACCCCCTGTTTGCCGGATTTACCCTGGTCATATGGGTTGGCGTGATTCTTTTGATTGGAGGCATCTACAACGTAATCGGGTCATTCAGTCTGAAATAGGCATCAGAAGTGAAACCCGATCTGGATCATATACCTGAATCCAAGACTGAATAGATCCAGTTTCCCTTTCTCTACAAAGGTTTTACTCGTAAAGAGACTTTTTACGAAAGGGTATTTCTGTTTGATCTCATCAAGAATCTCCTGATCAATATTTTTTATCTCATCCGGATTCAGCCCAACACCATAATCCAGACTCCCACCATAATAGCTTGCAAAAGGTCCAAATAATACCAGGTCGAGGGTAAAGCGTTTCCAGAAGACAAACTGGTAGCCCAGTTCAACTCCTACGTTAAAACAGTAAAACCGGCCCTTTATATAAGCCCCGCTATCAACGGTTGTTTCCAGGATGTCGATGCTATTTTTAAACGAATATCCGTAGTAACTGGCATAAGGTGCTATATAAATCCCGTCGGGAATGGGGCGCCGGTTCCGTTTCATCAGGTAAAACCGGTATTCGAAACCCACATTGATTCCTCTTTTATGACGGCTGGTAATATTGATCAGCCCGGCAATTGTATCTTTAAACAATCTAGGATACTCCAGATATCCCAACGCAATTGTTACGGATTGTCTGGACCCAAGGATCCGTTCGTAACTCAGGGTAACATTGCGGTAACTCCACAGAATCATGGGAGTCAGGTTTAGTTTGATCACATTTCGATGGATGGGCTGCGGGGCATTGAAGAGGGTGTCGTTTTTCCCTGCAAGAAATGTCAGAGGGAAAAGACAAAGAAGAAACAGATAGATACGTCTCATGGAATCAATATATTTTATAAATACCATCGCATTTTTACGACCGTAAAGGTAAGTTATTCTATTTTTATACTTTTGGAATAACAAACTCTCTAGCCAATGAACCAGATTCCTCAAACAGCCGGGAATAAATTTCCGGCAGCCGTAACGACTGCAGCTTTCATCATTATTTTCGCGGGTTTAATGTATGCCGCCTCCTTCATTACACCGATCCTGATGGCTCTCTTTATCAGTATCATCTGTGCCGAACCTATTACCTGGCTGAAAAGGAAGAAGGTACCGGGTGGGATTGCGATTACCATCGTCTTTATCCTATGCATTGCCGTTTTGTTTATTTTCGGTGAAATCATTGGCAGTTCTCTCTCCTCCTTTTCCAAAAATCTCCCAAAGTATGAAGCAAACCTGAATGCCATCGGAAGCTCCATGATGCAATTCTTACAAAGAATGGGAATTGACCTCTCAGCGGATCAGCTGAATGGCGTTTTTGAGCCTGCCAAAGTCATGAGCCTGACCGGAAGTATTCTAAGCCAGCTGAGCCTCTTTATGGGCAATGCATTGACCATTATTTTCCTGGCACTGTTTCTTTTGATGGAGCTTGATTCAATTACCGAAAAGGTCGATGCGATCTACCAGAATTCCGTCGGGTCCATAGACTATCTTAATACGATTGGAAAAAGCATTCGTCACTACCTCTCGATAAAAACGATTACCAGCCTCATGACAGGAATCATGATCTGGATTGGTCTTGCCATCTTCGGACTTGATTATGCCATCATCTGGGCTCTGCTCGCCTTCCTTCTGAACTATATTCCCAATATCGGCTCCATCATCGCCGCTCTCCCTGCAGTTCTTTTCTCCCTGATCCAGATTGGGTTTGGAGGAGCACTCTGGACAATTGGGATATTTGTGGCTGTGAACCTGATCATCGGGTATGCTGTTGAACCAAAAATGATGGGCAAGGGCATGGGACTCTCAACTTTTGTAGTCTTTCTCTCGTTGATATTCTGGGGCTACATCCTGGGAACCACCGGAATGTTTCTATCAGTCCCCTTGACGATGGCGATCAAAATCATGCTTGAGCAGAATCCTAAAACCACCTGGATTGCTGTACTTCTTGGCACAACGGACGATGCCCGAGCATTGAGGGAGAAAAAACAGCAGGTGTTCTAGATTAAAATCCAACAAACTATGAAAAACAAAAGCAAATATCTGATAGCGAGCCTGATAATATTACTCCTTGGGTTTGAATATGCCCCTGTTTCAACCGCCTGTACAAGGGTGGTCTACGAAGGTCCGAACGGAACGATCATCACTGCCCGGTCGATGGACTGGAAAGACGACATCCTGAGCAATATGTGGCTGTTTCCACGAGGGATGGAACGTAGTGGGGAAGCCGGTCCGAATTCACTGAAATGGAAATCCAAATACGGTAGTGTAATCCTATCGGGTTATGACATCTCTACCACCGATGGAATGAACGAAAAGGGGCTCGTAGCAAACCTCCTCTGGCTGGTTGAATCGGAATATCCGGAGTATAACGGCACAAAACCAGGGTTATCTATTGCTGCCTGGACTCAATATGTGCTGGATAATTTTCAAACAGTGGCAGAAGCCGTTACCGAACTGTCCAAAGAGGAATTTGTTGTCGTGACCAGCTATTTGCCGGGCAGCGACAGACTTGGCACTCTGCACCTCGCCATTTCGGATACTTTGGGCGACAATGCCATCTTCGAATACATTGACGGGAAACTGGTGATCCATCATGACCGATCCTACCAGGTGATGACCAACTCCCCTACCTACGATAAGCAACTGGCGCTGGATGACTACTGGAAAGAGATCGGCGGTACAACCTTTCTTCCAGGCAGCAACCGTGCGGCAGACCGTTTTGCCCGGGCATCGTTTTATGTGCATGCCATTCCGCAAACCGACAACATAAAAGAGGCTCTCGCCAGCATGTTTGGCGTAATCAGAAACTGCTCGGTTCCTTATGGAATTTCCACACCCGATCAGCCAAATATTTCAAGTACACGATGGAGAACCGTTGCTGACCAGAAAAACAAAACTTATTACTTCGAGAGTGCACTTACTCCCAATATCTTCTGGGTAGACCTGAATGGTCTTGATTTTTCAGCAAGCGCACCAGTGAAGAAATTGGCCATTGCCCATGGAGAAGTATATGCCGGCAATGTGGATAAGGACTTTAAAGATGCTAAACCGTTCAGGTTCCTGGGGCTCTAGAACGAGGGATGTGAGACGTGAAGGGGATACAGCCTTGAAAGAGTGAATAAAGAGCGAGTTATAAAAATTGTCGATTCACTCAACTCAGATACAAGGTAAAGGCAATTAACAACTTTTTGTATTTTTGATTAAAATTAATAACCAACTCCATGAGCAAACTGATTGATAACAAAGCCAGGCAGACTCTAATCTGGGATATAATGATGCTTTTCCTCACTTTTTTCATTGTATTCGTCGTATCAATTTTTCCAAAAGGTTGGCATTTGATCCTGTACAGCGGATCATATACTCTGCTGTTTTTCTCTGCGGCGATGACCATGGGAAAAAATAAAAAAAAGATGTTGGCTATTATTTCAATAGCCATTATCATGGAGTGGGTTTCTTCCTTATTGGATTTAGCAGTTCTGGAGAGTATTTCGGAGGGGCTTAACTTCTGTTTTTTTACGTTTCTAATTGGCTATTACATCAACCAGATAGCGCAGGCAAAAAATGTAACATCAGGTGTGATCTTCCAGGCTATAATAGGATATTTACTCCTGGGACTTATCTTTTCAATCCTGGTGGGTATATTGGTTCAATTCAACCCCGGCATGTTCAGCTTTTCCACAACAATTGAACCCGGGTCAGAAGGCAGCTTAAGTGAATATATCTACTTTGGTTTTGTAACAATGTCAACTCTCGGTTATGGGGATATTGTCCCACTAATGCCTTTCTCCCGTTCACTCTCGATCCTGATCAGTGTGAGCGGACAACTATACCTGGCGATTCTCATAGCGTTGCTGGTTGGGAAATATGCCAGTCATAAGGAATATGGAAAGACTGACAAAAATCATCCTAATCGACCAGCGGAATAAAAACATTTTAAGGACTCACTACCCGGAGGCTCTTAAGCCTCTTCAATACCTCCTGGTAAGAATGATCAGCAGGATAGTACACCACAAGCTCCTCAGCGATTGGCCTGGCTAGTTCCAACTGCCCCAGCTCTCCATAATATGAAACCAGTGCGAAAAGGATGTCTCTGTCAAAGGGATGCAGTGTTCTTGCTTGCTCAAGAAAAGCTATTGCATCCTTGTAGTTGCCGGTTGAGTATAATCCAACGCCGTAGACGTAACTGTACCTGCTGTTCGCGGGATTCAGTTCAGCCGCCTGTTTCAGGTGCCCCAAAGCCCCTTCCGTTCTTTTGTTCCGAATAAGAAGCAGGCCAAGTGAGTGATGAACATCCGCAGAACCGGGATTGTATTTCATGGCTTCTGCCAATACCTCTTCCCCCTTTACATCCAGCTGCATCCGTCGGAAGAGGTCGGCCAGATTGATATAACTCATCGGAAGATAAGGCTCGATTTGAATGGCTCTTCTGTAATCCTTCTCCGCCTCAGAAAATTCACCCTTTTCCAGGTAATAATTTGCCAGGTTCATCCAGCTGAAAGGGTGATCGGCATTGGTCATCTCGATCTCCATATACTCATCAAGAACATTGTTGTACAACATCTTCTCCTTTCCATTGAACTGGGCAACAGCTCCCTGCGGCATGTTGCGGGCTGCCTGGGTGCGAATCAGTCTGATCGGGTCATGAAGCAATGTTCGGTAGAGTGAGGTTTTCTGCTCCTCAGTCAGGTTGGTGCTGCCTTCAAACGCCCCAAACCGAATCAAAGGATCCGGATCCTTTAATCCTGAAGCTACGGCATTATAAATGGAGGCATCCTGGTAATTCGTAAGGTAATAGAAGGATGAACTTCTGACCATAACAGGCAGAGAGGTATCGGTCGCTAATTCAATCAGTTCCGGAAGCGCTTCCGGGTAATTCCTGCGGGCCTTCCAAAAAGTCTCACCGTAATGCGTACCGCGATCTTTTTTGCCGTACCATTTGAAAAAGTAATCAGAAGCCATCTCATCTGACCAATTGGAAGGAGTAGAGAGGTTTTTATGGCATTTCGTACAAGCGCTTGGCGTCCCTAACCGAGGGGAGAGATCCGGACGGGGGTTACGCATGCTGTGATCGCGACGCGGATCCACCTGCATGTAGTTTCGTTCCGGCATATGGCACTCCACGCATAACGCACCGGTTGAGTTGTCTTTGTGGAAGTGATGTGCCTTGCCTCCGTAAACATCAGGTAAGTGACAACGATAACAAAGAGCATTACCCTGAACGTAAACTTTCAGGCTATGCGAATCGTGGCAATCGGAACAGATCACACCCTTATGATACATCTTGCTCTGCAAAAATGATGCATACACATAGACCTCATCCTGTATTTGTCCGTCGGGGTAGTAGAGGATATCCTCAAGCAAGGAGGGCCTGTGGGAATCCAGCAACGAGTTGCCAAACGTGTAATCCTCATGGATCGTTGATCTTCTGGCATGGCAACGGGCACAGGTCTCCAGCGTTTTAAGTCCGTCACGTTTCACTGTCCTCTCTGCGACTTTGCTTCCAGGTTTGAACACCCACGTCCCATCTTCCGGATCCTTAAACCGGATGGCTAATCCCATATTACCAGGCTCCTGACTTGCGGGATGCCTGGCAGCTTCCTCAGCCCAGGCAATGTGAGCAGAGCCGGGACCATGGCATGCCTCACAGGAGACATCAATCTCCGACCAGGTAGTATTGTAGCTATTGGTCGCGGGATCAAAACTCTTCTTCAGATTGGTAGAATGGCACTCGGCACACATGTAATTCCAATTCTGCAATACCCTGGTCCAGAACAGGAAATCAGTGTGAGGGATTTTCTCATCTCCATAAATATGAAACCATCTCTGACCTCCCTCCTTCTGCGGACGGGCATCCCAGCAAAGTGGGAGGCACTGGTACCTTCCTCCCGGAAAAGCCACAAGGTACTGCTGCAGGGGTCTTACTCCGAAGACATAATCGACCCTGAACTCCGCCATCTCCCCATCCGGGCCTTCCGTGAAGACAAAATATTCTCCATTCTTTCTGAAAAACCTGGATTCAACTCCCAGATGCCGAAAAGTGATATCATCGAAATCGCCAAGAACCGTTGTACTGTCGGCTATGTCCATCGCCTTGTCGTGATCGGAGCCCTCAAACAGCAGAAACTCTTTCTCGTGGCAGGATTTGCAGGCTTCACGGCCAACATATTGCAGGGAATCTATTGTTTGATTGTCTGTTGAATCAGTTTTGGAAGCAGTGTCGGAACAACTGATAGACCAAATTGTGATACCTATGAGAAATCCTGATGGAATAAGGAGAGAGAGTTTCCGGGAAATATTGGAAATTAAGGTTTGGTTCATATTCCTCTAAGTCTCCTCTAACTCTCCTCTAAGATTTTTGAAATGTTTTTCAGGAATTTTTACATGAAAACATGAATATGTTTTCTAATGCTAGTTAACAAAGTTAAGAAATTTTCACCATTTTCTTTATGTTTGCATAAAGAGATTCTATGGAACAGGAAGAAGAGGAACCTAAAGTCTATTCGCGGAGACAGTTTTTCCGTCACCTCTCCTGGTCGGTGCTAAGTTTTGCCGGACTGGCAGCAGTCCCATTTGTCATCTCTTCTATCATTCCCCGGAAAGTCATCGAGAATAAGCGGGTCAAAATCGGGAAGCCTGGTGATTTTCCGATCAACCGAATGACCTATTTGCCCGAATCCCGTCTCTATATCCTCCGTGACCACAAGGGTATCGCAGCCATGTCGGCCATCTGTACCCACCTGGGGTGTGTTGTGGAGCAAGATGCATCCGGTTTTCTCTGTCCGTGTCATGGATCCAGCTATAGCATTCATGGGGAGATAGAGAGCGGTCCCGCTCCGAGAGACCTCCCGTGGTACAAGGTTGCAGGTCTCCCCGATCAGTCGCTCCTGGTAAATATGAGCCAGATCGTTTCACCCGAATCCCGCTTCAAAATCTGACATGGCTATTCCCGAACTCCCCACCGGTAAAGAGAGCGTTGGAGACCGATTGAGAAACGTTTCTCAAAATTTCTTTCTGCACATCCATAACTCTAAGATTTCAGTTGAGACAATCTATCCAACGGCAACAATGGGATTGGGTGTTATCCTTACGACCCTTTTTGCCGTACAACTTATTACAGGGATGCTGCTAATGGCCCACTACACCCCTTCTGTTGATGCCGCCTATTTATCTGTCAAGGAGATCATCTTCTATATCCCTGGAGGAAGGGTATTCCGTAATATCCACCGATGGTCCTCACATGCAATGGTATTTATCACCTTCCTACACCTGTTCCGAACATTTTACAAAGGATGCTATTACGGTATCAGGAGAACCAATTGGGCAATTGGTGTCATCATGCTTCTGGTGGTAATGATGATGAGCTTCAGCGGCTATCTTCTTCCATGGGATCAACTGGCTTTTTGGGCCGTGACTATCGGCAGCAATATTGCTGCGTCCTTCCGGGAATTTACAGATCTTATCGGCATCACTGTCTACATTGATCCAGGAGGTTTTTTCAGAAGGGTCCTTTTAGGCGGCCTGGAGGTCGGACAAGCTACGCTTACCCGTTTCTTCACCCTCCACGTGATCATTTTACCTTTTTCACTCCTGGTATTAATGGGCTACCATTTCTGGAACATCCGGAAGGATGGAGGCCTTGCCCGCCCCGTTTCAGCACCAGGGATTTCCTCCGAAGAGATCCCAGCCTGGCCAACAGCCCTCTGGGCAGAAGTCGCTATCCTTTTAAGCGTTGTGGCTATCTTACTTATTGTCGGAACCCTTGCAGATGCTCCTTTAAAGATCCTTGCTAACCCAAACCTGCCCGAAAACCCAGCCAAATCACCATGGTACCTGCTTGGAATCCAAGAAATTGTCTCCTACTCGGCTTTTATGGGCGGTTTTGTTATCCCACTGATATTTATTGTTTTTCTCTTTTACCTCCCCTGGTTTGATCAGATGGATGAGGTCCATCAGGGCAGGTGGTTCAGTGGTAAGAGTGGGGTGAAAATCACCTGGCTCTCTACACTGATTGGGGGTAGCATCACAATTTTTCTTGTCATGCTATCTCTCATCATTCGTGTTCCCGGGCATCCGGGATCTTCCCTGTCGATCCTCCTCACCATGATTCTCAACCCGGGAACTCTGGCAGTCATCTTCTATTTTTTCTGGACTTTCCTGGTTTGGCGATTTACATCATCACGAAGGATGACGGTATTGGCTCTCTTTACTACGTTCATGACCGGATGGACCATCTTCATGATCATCGGAATTTGGTTCCGCGGTGTAAACTGGCAATTTATCCTATGAAACGAGAGGAACGATACAGATACTACTTTGCTCAAGCTGCTAAATTTTCGGCTCTCGTGATCATCTTTGTGCTCGTTGCAGGGTGGATCAGCGAAGGTCTTTTTTCGCCATGGAGACAAGTACAGCGCGAATATCGAAGGGCATTAAAGAATGAGCTAACAGATTCCGTTGAACGATCTTTGCTGATCCCAGAACCTGGAGTTTACCAGGTCTCACTACCGGAACTGAAACGTACCGACCGCTGTATCACCTGCCACCTTGCTATTGAAGGAGCCATCCTGGACTCATTGCATGAACCCTTTAAACCTCATCCGGGAGATCACCTGAAGCATCATCCGGTGAAAAAATTTGGCTGTACCATATGCCACGGCGGACAGGGTCAGGCATTGGATAAGTTGAATGCCTTTGCTCAAAATCCGAAAAATGAATGGGATCAACCCATTTTGGAGCCCCCGTTTATAGAATCCTCCTGCGGAAAATGCCATTTGTCCCTTTATTCTGTTGATTCAATGCCGACAGGTAGCAGCGTACTGGATCAGGGGCGAACAATTTTTCTTCAAGAGGGATGTCTTGGTTGTCACAAAGCACGTGGTGTAGGTGGAATTCTTGGCCCCGATCTGACCGCCCAGGGTGACAAATCAAAGCATGAGTACAACTTCCGCAACATCAAGGAAAAACAGACAATCTCTAACTGGCTGGAACAGCATTTTATTGATCCGGAAATGGTTTCACCCGGGTCTAGGATGCTACACTATGATTTGCCAAAGTCTGATCTGGAGGCGCTGGCCACACTCGTAATGGGACTTTCCGATCCTAAAATTCCCTTTGAATATATCGGGCTGAATGTCCTGAACGAGCTAAAAGGTGTTCGTCCTGAATTGGATGGCACATCTCTTTATGGAATGACCTGTTCATCATGCCATGGTTCGAACAAAGAGGGAAAACCCTATACAGAATTCAAATCAGGAGCTCCCGCTATCGGAAAAACCGGCTTTCTCGCTATTGCTTCGCCTCAGTATATTTCAATGATACTGGATTATGGGCGCACCAGTCAGTTAATGACCTCCTGGGCACCTGATTTTTCAGGATTATCAGCATCCGAAGTGAAGAGACTGAATGATTTCGTTCGATCATGCAGAGCCGCTAATTCAAGATGGGGTAACACTGCAAAACTGGTGAGGAGAGGAACAGGGTCGGGATCATCAGGAGGATCATTATTTAACAGCCACTGTAAGACGTGCCATGGAGCAAATGCGAAGGGTGATCTGGCCATCGGCTTCAACAATCCTGATTTCTTTCGGGCAGCCTCATTGGAATACATTTACTTCACGCTCTTCAGAGGGCGGATGAACACTGCCATGCCGTCATGGTCGATGCTGGATGATCAGAAGATGGCAGATTTGCTTGGATATATTGCTCAGGGCTCAGGGATCAGGGCTCAGAATTCCTCACATCAGGCATCAGATATCCGGCATCAGGCATCCCAAATCACGGATCCCAGATCACGAATTACGGATCGCACTTCAGGCGCTGAGCGCTTCCATTACCTCTGCTCCCGCTGCCATGGAGAGTACGGTGAAGGGGCTACCGGCCCGGCAATTCTTAACAGTGATTTCCTCCAAACAGCGGATGATCATTTTCTATACCAGACCATCTCAAGTGGAAGGACTCACACCCCTATGCATGGCTGGATCAGGCCGGGAAGCCAGGAGGGAGGGGTCCAACCTGAAGAGATCCAAGAGATCATCTCCTTCATGAGATCCTGTACGGATTCAATCTGGGGGTACATCTATCCCGGCCCAACCCTGGGAAATAAGTTGGCAGGAAAAGATCTTTTCGGGGAACTGTGTGCGGAGTGTCACGGCACCCATGGAACCGGGTTGAAAGCACCAAGCCTCAATGACCAGGTATTCCTCAATGCAGCTACAAACGGTTTCCTGTTGGCGACCATTACGTTGGGACGTACAGGGACGGAGATGCCTTCATGGGGATATACAACGGATCATCATACGGCATTTACAGCACAACAACGAAAGGACCTGGTTGCATTTATCAGGTCGTGGCAGACGGTTCATCTTCCATTGAGGGTTTACGAGTGATTGGCCGCAAACAATTAAACATCATGAATCATGAAAATCAAACTTCTCTTTCTGCTTCTTATTCCTTCCATTTTAAGTTTTTCCCAGGATGGATTAAAGTCCATCACTTCCGAAATCAGTGTCAATCCGGCCGCCCTGGATTTTGATACAACTCTGGTGGAATATACGGCAACATTACAAACAGTTGTAAAAAACACAGGTGCAGGGATATTGACAGTGAGTGATATCACCTCCAACCGTCCGGTTTTTAAAGCCTCCCCTACCTCTTTTACCTTGAGCAACAACCAGGAACAGATTGTGAATGTCACCTTCACACCTGATGATCAGGGTCACTTTTATGGGACCCTATCCATTATTAATAATTCCCCCACATCGCTAGTGGAAGTGATTTGCACCGGGGAAGGCAAATGGCCTCTGGGGCTTGAAAAAGTGAATCTGACAAGTAAGGCATGTTCGATATCTCCCAATCCGGTCAGAGATAAACTGATTCTCTCTCTGAAAATACCAGCTGAAGCCTCCATATCAGTCAATCTCATAGATTTATCAGGGAATAAGAGGGAATTGATCAGACTTGAACGGTTCGTCAGTGGAGTGGCTCAAATGGATTTGTCGAAATACATCCGGGATTTACCCAACGGTATCTATATCCTGGACATACAGGCCGGCAATGATCGGTTTGCGAAAAAAATGGTTAAGCTATAACCTCCTTTTCAGGAACTTGTTCCACGGCATATTCTGCCTGAGCCGTGATGGTAAAACTGGGATTCACTCCCAAATTCCCCTGAATAGCGGATCCGTCAACAATATACATATTTGGATAGCCAAATACCTGGAAATTTTTATTGATGACCCCCTCCCCTATATTCTCTCCCATCGGGCATCCGCCGAGGATATGAGCAGTAGATGGAACATTAAAAAGGATCTCCATCGTTGAATTCTGGGCAATGCCGCCAACTTTTGCGGCATACCTGTTCATCACCTCCTGTCCGACGGGAATATAGGCTGGAACTCTTTTGTTGCCCTTGTTTTTTATCGTAAGCTGCTTTCGGAACAATCCTTTTTGCAACTGCATCTTCATGGCATTGTCGACCGACTGCATCACTAAAAAGATGATGGTATTCTCTGACCATCTGGGATTCAGCATCATCCGAAAAAATTTCCATGGATGGATGATGATGTTTGCAATGAATTTGAAGGGCCGTAGCCAAACCGGATTGGCGTTTCCGAGTTGGTTCGAAGAGTTTCTCCCAGTCGGTTGCTCAATCCTGGCATTATCCTGTAAATATGCTTCTGGTGAAGGAGAAGCTTCAGGATGCCCAGGATGCCGCCGGCAATCACAAGACCTTTGGCTTGAAAGATGCCAGATCCTGGATGCTGGATATTGGATGCTGGACGACTGGTTAATTATATTTTTGATTTTGATTTAATAATTTGTAATTAGTCTAAATACGATATATCTTTGCAGTTCATTAAAAAAGAAATTTTGAAAAGAACCAAAATACTACCCACGATCTTATTGTTTTCGCTGATCATCTTCATTCTCTCAGGATGCAAGAAAGATCCGGAAACAGTAACACCAACAACCCTTACTGATCTCGAACACATCAACCTCCCGGCGGTCATGATGACCCTGTCGGCCATGAGCTATGTGGCCGATAGTCAGCCTGCATTTAAAATCAAGGATACCATTAGCCTTCTGCTGAGAATTGACAGCCTTGCGACTGCCGGGATGTGGAAAATTGTTTGGGGCCCTGCCGTATCAGGTCAGAGAAGCAACATGGCCTTTGTCGTTAAGGCAGTAACCAGTGAGTTTCCGGTATATGCAATAGTCATCCGGGGGACCAACACACACTCGCATCAGGATATACTACAGGATGTAAGAGTCCTTTCACTCAGGCAGTTCCATTACGGAGAGCCTGATGATATGGTATCTAAAGGTGCTATGGAAGGCTTTGATTCCCTTCTGAAAACTCCCGATAATGAGACTGGTCAATAGTTGGAAGACTTCCTGGGTTCCATCTCCTACGGCATAAAAATTCCGTTGTTTGTCACCGGGCACAGCCAGGGAGGCAGTTTGGCTCCCCTCATGGCTTACTGGCTGGTAAAAGAATCTAACTTCGCCGACAAATTTATTTTCAACACAATCGCCTTTGCCGGTCCGGGTGTTGTGAACCAGAAATTCAAAGAGCATTTCTGGGCTGCGCTTCCATCGGATGGTTCCTTTAAGATGATGGTTAACTCTTGTAAACAACTTTATTCATGATCTGGGGATCAACTATGTCAACGTTTCTGACCCTGACACAATCGGGTTCGTGCCTATCACGAGTAGCCCCGATGGGATTACAGCAGCAGATTCGGCAAAGTGGTATGATCACTGGGTAGCACAAGAACACAATCACTTCAACTACTTGAAGTTGGTGGGTGGAAAGTCGTGGAAAAAAGATTAAGTTTGAAAGGAAGAAACTAGTTATCTGCCCACATCATTTCGCCACTATACGAAACTCCGTCCGCCGGTTGTTGGCACGGCCTTCGTCAGTATCGTTGGAATCGATAGGTTTGGAGAACCCATAACCGGCATAGGTCATGCAGGCCTGAGCAATGCCATGATTGACAAGGTAATCAGAAACAGCTTTGGCCCGGTTCTTCGAGAGCTCAAGGTTATGTTCTTCGGAGCCGCGGATATCGGTATGACCGCTAATCTCAATCTTCAGGGAAGGATTTTTTTGTAGAAGCCCCAGCAATTTTTCCAGTTCGGCAAACGACTCCGGCTTTAACTCAAACTTATCCGTGTCAAAAAAGATGTTCTTCAACACCACAGTCTCCCCTACTTTAATCGGTTGTAGCGGGATATTTTTCAAAAATGGTTTTGCCTGCTCCCGGATGCCGGTGAGGACAAAGTTGTCGGAATAGAAGAGATACCCATCCCGTGAAACATTGAGGGCGTAATTCCTGTCGGTGGGTAAACACACCAGAAACGAGCCGTCAATGGGATCGGATGTAGCCTGAACAACCAATTGGTTTCTAAAAAGATCAGTCAATTCGAAAAATGCCTGAAGCCGGTTTCCGCTCTCTTTGTCATACACAATGCCTTTCATATAAGTCACCGGATTTGGTTGAGCCTCTTTGTACAACGGGAATGAGTAAATATCCTGCCGCCCCTTCCCTCCATACTTGTCGGAAGATATATAAGCAATCTCTCCGGTAGAGTTCACGATCAGAGTGATCTCATCGGCATAAGTATTAATTGGATAACCAAGATTTACAGGCTTTCCCCACGACCCGTCCAACTCCTTGCGTGTGTAAAAGAGATCCAGGCCTCCCATTCCCTGATGTCCCTTGGATGCAAAATAGAGCGTTTGGTCATCGGGATGGATAAATGGGTTCTGTTCCTCTCCAGCTGTATTTATGGAGTCGCCAAGGTTCACCGGGAGAGTCCAGTCGCCATTGGGCAATAACTCCGATTTCCAGATATCGCTGCTCCCTTTGCCGCCTCCCCGCTTGCTGGCAAAATAGAGGGTTTTTCCATCAGAAGAAAAAGAAGGTTGAGAATCCCAGGTCTCAGAGTTGACCGTAGGCCCCAGATTCCGGGGAATAGACCAGCGATTACCCATCTTCCACGACCAGTAAATATCACAACTACCGAAACCGTCATCACGCTGGCAGGCGGCGAAAAACAACAGTTGTCCATCAGGAGAGATGGAAATAGCTCCTTCGTTGCCGCGTGTATTGATTGGCGGGCCAAGATTGAGAGTCCGCATCCATGAGGTATCTCCGGAGAGGTGTGAAAAATAGAAGTCCTCTTCAATGGCATCGGAGCCATTAGGAACAATGGCACCTGTTGGCAATCGCCTTGTGAACCAGAGGGTTTGCTTATCGGAAGAGATGGCATTGATATACTCATCGTGGATTGTGTTGATGCTGTCGCCCAGGTTTTTTGGGTTAAACGGCACCGGGTGTGCCATCATCTCAGTCCCATAATTGCACTTGAGGATATTCTCTTCGGTTTGCCACCGTCGGTTTGTTGGCCCTTTGTTATAAGAGAGGTATTTCTCGTATTTGGCTTTCGCCTCTGCATACCGACCGGTCATCAACTTCAGGTTTCCCAGGATCACATAAAGGTTATAATCCATATCGGGAAGAAGCAGAACCGCTTTGTCGTAGTTGGCAATAGCACCCTCTATATCCCGTTGTTCTGCTGCCATGTCGCCCTTGAGTCCCCAGGCTTCGGCAAAGTTGCTGTCTTCATCGATCGCCTTATCCACCAATTCAAGGGCTTGCTGGTATTCACGGAGTTGGTAGCGCTCGTTAGCCTGCAGGAAAAGTTTCTGCGCCTTCCTGGAAGCAGTAGATAGGTTGTTCAGATTTTGTGCTTCTGATCGTTGACCAATGACCAATGACCAATGACCTTTGACGATAGAATGAGGAATTAGTAATGAGAAATGAGGAGTGAGAAATGAGGAGTGAGGAATATTTATAGGTATATAGGTTATCTTAAGCAGATAAAAGCTGGCAAAAAGGAGTATCAGGCGAAGTTTATGCATCATAAAGTAAGCATATACTAATTGACAAAAATACAGTTTATTGGCATTAAATTGTATCTCCTGAGGTTCTTACCCTAACTTCCTGACTTCCTGACTTCTTGACCTACTTTCCTAATTTCCTAATTTCTTAATGACTTATCTCCCCTCATACCCCCACACCCCCATACTTCCTACGGTATCCCAATATATTTATGCGCCTGCAATGAAAGTCTCCAACCCGGATTCTTTTCAATGTACCGGATTATCTTAGGAAGCATCTCCTCCCTGCGGCTCCACTCCGGCTGAAGAAACAGGTGAGCACTGGCATTCATCCTGCCCGCTTGCTCTTCTGCCCAGCCAAAATCCTCCTCCTCGTGAATGATTACCTTCAGTTCATGGCTGAAGTCATAAAACTCAGCGCATGGCAGCCATTCCCGTTTTGGCGAAAGGCATATCCAGTCCCAGACGCCGGATAAGGGCTGCGAGCCAGAGGTCTCGAGGAAAGTCCTGACGATCTGCGATTCGGGATCCGGGATACGCGATATTCTGTGCTCTGCACCCTGTGCTTTTAATTGTCCGCACAGATAGTCCAGATTATACAGAAGTGGCTCTCCTCCAGTAACGATTACAGCACCTGCCTGACACTGTAAAGCCTTCTCAACTACTTTATCTGTTTCAACAGGAGGAAAAAGCTTGGCATTCCACGACTCCTTGATATCACACCAGGCACACCCAACATCGCACCCTCCAATACGGATAAACCAGGCAGCTTCACCTGTATGGAAGCCTTCTCCCTGGAGGGAGTAGAACTCCTCCATGACGGGGAGTAATCGGCCGGAATTTAGAAGATCTTTTTGGGTCATGACTAGATGCTGGATCCTGGATCCTGGATAGTTGATTTCGCTATTTCGCTTATTTCCTTGCTTTGAGTGTATTCTGCAGCAACGACACGATCGTCATCGGCCCCACTCCGCCAGGGACAGGTGTTATGTAATTGCACTTACCGGCAACTTTGTCGAAATCCACGTCGCCGGTAAGGCGGAAACCAGATTTCTTTGAATCGTCGGGGATACGATGTACCCCAACGTCAATGACAACCGCACCCTTTTTTACCATATCGGCTGTTACAAAGTGTTGTTTCCCCATGGCAACGACCAAAATGTCGGCTTCTCGTGTGATCTTTGGGATATCCTGGGTAAAACTGTGACAGAGGGTTACTGTGCAGTTGCCCGGAGAGGCTTTGCGTGAAAGAAGAATACTGATGGGTGTTCCAACAATGTGACTCCGTCCCAGAACCACGCAGTGTTTGCCAGCAGTCTCTACCTGATAACGATCCAGAAGGGTCATGATTCCCATAGGAGTGGCTGGCAGAAACGCAGGTAATCCCAGCATCATACGCCCCAGGTTTACAGGGTGAAAACCATCGATATCCTTGGTCGGATTGATTCGCTCTATGATCTTCTGTTCGTCAATATGTTTCGGTAATGGCAATTGAACGATAAAGCCATCTACATCACTATCGAGATTCAGGAAGTCGACAACCTCTAACAGTTCCCGTTCGCTAATCGTTTCAGAATAGCGGTATATGGAAGAGGTAATCCCAACATCGTGACTGTTTTTCTCCTTGGAAGCCACATACGTCTGGCTGGCGGGATCCTCTCCTACCAGCACCGCAACCAGGTGAGGCGCCCGCTCCCCGTTATCGATCATTGCAGCAACCTCTTTGGCAATCTCTAACTTTATTTTGGCTGCAAGTTCTTTTCCGTCTAAAAGAGTCATATTTCCTAATTTCCTAATTTCCTAATTCCTCTTCATGTTGCGCATCATCTGCGCCATATTGCGCCCCTTGCTGGTCGTCATCATACGCATCATCTTGCGGGTGTCTTCAAACTGTTTCAATAACCTATTAACATCCTGAATCGTAGAACCGGCGCCTTCGGCTATCCGTTTCCTTCTGCTTCCGTTCATCACCGAAGGGTCAGAACGTTCGAGTGGTGTCATAGAGTAAATAATGGCCTCAATTCCTTTGAACGCATTGTCATCAATATCCAGATTTCTGATCGCCTTACCCATGCCCGGGATCATGCCCATCAGGTCTTTCACATTCCCCATCTTTTTGATCTGCTTGATCTGTGACAGGAAGTCATTGAAGTCGAATTGATTCTTGGCGATCTTCTTCTGAAGCTGTTTGGCCTCTTCCTCATCATAGTGCTCCTGAGCTTTTTCAACAAGTGAAACGATGTCGCCCATTCCCAGGATCCTGTCAGCCATCCGGGAAGGGTAAAATATATCGATAGCATCCATTTTTTCACCGATCCCGACAAATTTGATCGGCTTGTTCACTACTGATTTGATACTGAGAGCAGCTCCGCCACGTGTATCCCCATCGAGTTTGGTGAGGACAACGCCGTTGAAATCAAGCAGGTCGTTGAACGCTTTTGCAGTATTGACTGCATCCTGGCCCGTCATGGAGTCAACTACGAAGAGTGTCTCCTGCGGGTTGATGGTTTGCTTGATGGCTGCAATCTCTTTCATCATCGCGTCATCGATTGCCAAACGTCCAGCCGTATCCACAATCACCATCTGATACCCATGCTCTCTTGCGTATCTGATAGAGTTTTTGGCAATTTTAACCGGCTCTGTACTTCCCTCTTCAGTAAAGACCTGAACCCCAATTTGCTCGCCCAAAACCTTAAGCTGGTCAATAGCTGCCGGCCGATAGACGTCGCCAGCTACCAGTAAAACCTTTTTATTTCGCTTGGTCTTCAGATAGTTGGCAAGTTTTGCCGAAAAGGTTGTCTTCCCCGAACCCTGAAGCCCGGCAATCAGAAATATGGCAGGGTCACCTTTCATATTGATCTCCGACTGTTCCCCGCCCATCAGGGCTTCCAGTTCATCGTGGACGATCTTGACCATTAATTGTCCGGGTGAAACTGCTGTCAATACATTTTGCCCGATCGCTTTTTCTTTGATCTCATCCGTAAACTGCTTGGCAATCTTATAACTGACGTCGGCATCGAGGAGTGCTTTCCTGACATCTTTAAGCGTTTCGGCAACATTGATCTCTGTGATGTGTCCATGTCCTTTGAGAACCTTGAACGCTTTTTCCAGTTTATCACTTAATCCTTCAAACATAATATCGTATAGCTATTAATACAGAGGTGCAAAGTTATGAAATCTAGTGCGTATTTTGTATTCAAAAAAATACATATATTTACATTCTAAATTCAATGAGATGAAGAATCTTCCAGCATTTGTATCAATCTTCTTATTAACCCTCATGATGTTCATTTCAGGGTGTAAGAAAGACAACAGCCCCATTATTGAGCCTCTTCAATCCTTTACCCTTGGCGTGATTCTGCCAATGGATCAGGACAAAGGACCTTTGCGTGAAAAAGCACTCCGAACTGCTATTGATGAGATCAATGAAGCCGGGGGTGTGGGTTCAGGGTTCCGAATTGATTTGATGGTAAAGAGTTCTGCCGGTACAAACCGGGAAATTGCCGCTGCTGAAGCGGCGCAATCTATCGTCTCCTCTGCTCAAAATCTGGTTGGATTTATTACTGCATTTTCCTCTTCAACCAAAGGGGTTGTTGAACAGTTCGCGATTCCGGGCAACTATCCTGTACTCTCTGGATCAGCAACTGCCTCAAACCTCACAGCAATCTCTCCATACTTCTCCCGCCTGTGCCCGCCGGATGAATTTGAAGCAACAGTACTGACAAACCAAACAATTAATTATGGCATCAGTACGGTAGCGATAGCCGTTGAAGAGGGAGATATATATTCAGAGAATCTGGCGACAGCTTTTCAGCAGGCATTTGGCACCGGAACTATGACAATAGTGAAGTTTCAGCAAAATGACCCGAACTATCCAGCGAAGTTGAATCAACTGATTTCAAATGATCCTGAAGCGATCTTTATCTCAATGCTCAGCCCTGCTATTTATACAGAGTTTATGACCAGATTAAGTGAATTGAATTCCTCCAAAACGTTTGAAAACACGACATTCATTTTATGTGATGCACTCTACTCTTCATCTTTCCTGTCGGCTCCTCTAGGGGTCATGATTGGCGATATCAACGGCCATCCAAAAAATTTCGGAGCGATGCCCTCCGCTGATACAACCACGGGGCCATACATATACTTCCAGCAAGAGCTAAAGAAAAGGTTTCAACAGGAGGTTGCTTCATACAATGCACAATTTTATGACATCGGGTACCTTTATTCCATGGCAATTGAAAAAGCATTGCTGGAAGTTGGAACCGGCGATATGCATATTTTTCGGCAAAAAGTAAATGATTGGATTCGCAAAGTATCGCATGGTGAGCCAAGAGACCCTCCGGTAAGTCCAACCCTGGGATGGAAATCCATGCAGTATGCTTGCAGGAACAATGGTGTTGATTATCAAGGAGCTAGTGGAAATTGCAACATCGGTCCAGCGGGGAATGCCATTACACCTTATGCCATATTCAGAATTAACGGAACACAGGGAGATTATCATCTGGAAGTTATTTCAGTTGTTCATCCTGAATAAATTTCTTGCAAATTTTTCGATAATTTGAGCATATAATTGCATTTATTTTTAAGTTTAGAGTTGGGTAACTATTCGTTATTCACTAAAAGTAAATTCAGTATAAAAAAATCTTTCCTTTCAATTTTTGCGTTCGTACTTTTGACGTTGGCTACTCAAGCTCAGTGTCCATGGATCGAACAATCTACAGGATTCGCAACAGCATCGCGCGGAATTAACCACGTATGTGCTGTTGACGATCAAGTTGTATGGGCAACTGCTTATGATGGAATCACCGCTACTGCCACATGCCAGGACTATACCCGTACCAATAATGGGGACACTTTATGGGTAGCTGGCACAATTCCTGGGATTGCCAATTTGAGTCTTGCGATGATAAGCGCTATTGACGATTAAAAAGCCTGGATCGTGGCCTATCCTCCGGGAGCAACCACAACCGGTCAGAGAGTCTATCACACCTCCGATGGTGGCACCCACCTGGGCCAAGCAAGCTTCTGCTATACTATACCAATTCAGCTACATTTATAAACATTGTTCATTTCTGGGATGAGAATATCGGATGGTGCCAGGATAAAAATGCCGGCACCACGGGCGCTTTAGCCGTAACTACCGACGGTGGTATAACCTGGACCGCCCTTACGCCCACCGGGACAGTTTACTGGAACGACATGGCCTACGTTCCCGGAACTTCGGGCACGTGAGTATCCACCGGTGCTGCCAGCTGTTCTTCCGGCGTTACATACTCCTATGATGACGGAAACAACTGGTCAGAATGGATCGATTGCCTGGAGACCCAATTCCTTGTTACCGACTGGATTGATACCGAAACAGGTTAGCGGTAGGCTTCAATGCCTATGCCACGACCGACGGAATGTGGAAATTTACCGGCAGCCTGGTGCCCCCTGTCATTCCTGTTACCGATTTCTTGACTATCACAGGGACGCACTCCATCCAAGAAATTCAGATCATGAACCTGGTTGGTCAAAAAGTATTTGTCCAGCCAATGGATGCCACTTCATGTAAAGTGAATATGAATAACTTACTTACAGGAGTTTACAACCTGAAGATCAAAATCGCTGACGGACTTGTAAATAAAAAAGTTATAGTGAATTAACAATATCCAATCTTTCAAAGAGCCTCCTCTCAAGGAGACTTTTTTTTACATCCTTCCAGGTACTGAGATCCCTAACAACCCCATTCCTTTTCGAATTACATCACCGGTTATCGCTGATAGTTCAAGCCTGAAAGCCACCACCTCCAAATTCTCCTCACGCAAAACGGGAACCTCCTGGTAAAATTGATTGTACTCTTTAGCAAGATCATACATGTAATTTGCCATTAAAGCTGGACTTAGCTCAATGCCAGCCTGTTCTACAACAGAGGGATAGTGGTAGAGTAATTTGATGACTTCACGCTCTTGGGGTAATAGGTTTCGGGTTCCGCGTTTCGCGTTTCGCGTTTCGCGTATCGCATATCCCGCATCTGAAGCTTTCCTTAGCAAAGATTGTATCCGGGCGTATGTGTACTGAATGAACGGACCGGTGTTTCCATTAAAATCAATCGATTCTTTCGGGTCAAACAGCATATTCTTCTTTGGATCCACCTTCAGGATGAAATATTTCAATGCGCCCATGCCGATCGTCTCAAAGAGCAAACTGGCTTCCTCTTCCGGGAAGTCATCTACCTTACCAAGCATCCTTGTAGTCTCCTCTGCAGTCTGCCGCATCTCCTCCATCAGGTCGTCAGCATCCACCACGGTTCCTTCACGCGATTTCATCTTCCCCTCAGGAAGCTCCACCATGCCATAGGAGAGATGGAAAATGGTATCTGAGGATGGTTTCCCCAGAATTTTCAACACTCTTTTCAGAACATCAAAGTGATAGATCTGTTCATTGCCAACAACATAGATCATCCGGGAAGGGGTATACTCTTCAAAGCGCTGCTCAGCAGTGCCCAAATCCTGTGTCATATAGACTGATGTTCCGTCGGCACGCAACAGCAGCTTTTCATCTAATCCATCATCAGTAAGGTCGACCCAGATACTACCATCAGCCTTCGTGATCAACACACCTCTTTCCACAGCATCATAGACAAGCTCTTTGCCAAAGAGGAAGGTGTCACTCTCAAAATAAGTCTTATCGAAATTCACGCCCATTCTTTCATAGGTGGTTGCAAATCCATCGTAGGCCCAACCATTCATCGTTTGCCATAACCTGATAATCTCGGGGTCCCCGGCCTCCCATTGACGAAGGATCTCCTGAGCTTCCCTGATCAGGTCAGCCCCTTTTGCCGACTCCTCCTCCGTCATCCCGGATGTCATCAACTCCCGAATCTCCTCTTTATAATGCTTTTCAAAGAGTACATAGTATTTTCCAACCAAATGATCGCCTTTGACTCTTGATTTTTGGGGATTCTCTCCGCCACCCCATTTCATATAGGCTACCAGCGACTTACAGATATGAATTCCCCGGTCATTCACAAGATTGACCTTTTTAACGCAATATCCGTTTGCTTCAAGAATGAGAGAGATGGAGTATCCCAAAAGGTTGTTCCTGATATGTCCCAGATGGAGTGGTTTATTGGTATTAGGAGATGAATACTCAAGAACAACAGGAGCAATCCTACGGTCAGCGAATATTCCAAAGCCAGGAGATTGAGCCTCTTTCTCAAGAAAATCCATCCAGAATGCTTCGGTCATCACCAGGTTGAGAAATCCTTTTATTACATGAAACTGCTGAATCCAGGAAATCTGCGACATCAGGTAGTTCCCCAGTTCGGCAGCGGTTGCTTCAGGCGACTTCCGGGTAAATCTGACCAAAGGAAAAACAACGACGGTGAAATCACCCGAAATCTCTCGTTTGGTTCTTTCAAATCCAATGATATCAGGGGAGATCTCCTGCTTATATAGATCTCTTACCGCTGCGACACAACACTCCCTGATTTTCTGCTCGGTCATACTCTAAAGTTGAATTGCAAAGGTAAAGAGTTCAATGAATTTGACATGCGGATTTGGGGAATTTGTTAAAAAGAGTTAGGTTTGCAAATCAAATCCAGATACTATTTATTCTAACAAAAAGCGAGGTTTTAATGAAAAAGACTGTAATCATCATTGGTGCCGCAGGAAGGGACTTCCATAACTTCAACACCTATTACCGGGATAATCCCGATTTTAACGTTGTTGCCTTCACTGCTGCTCAGATTCCCGACATCGATGGGCGAAAATACCCTGCTGCTCTGGCAGGAAAACTTTATCCGAAAGGCATTCCTATCTTCGCCCAGGAAGAGCTCCCTAAGCTGATCAAAAAATTCAATGTTGACATCTGTAATTTTGCATACAGCGATGTCACATATCAGCATGTAATGAACCTGAGTGCTATCGTAAATGCCGCAGGAGCCAGTTTCTTTTTGCTCAGCCCGAAGGAGACTATGATCAAAAGCACCAAACCGGTGATCTCAGTGTGTGCTACCCGCACAGGTTGTGGCAAGAGCCAGACCTCCCGCCGGATCATTGAAATCCTGATGGCAAAAGGGCTGAAAGTGGTTGCTGTTCGTCACCCTATGCCCTATGGTGACCTTGTTGCCCAAAAGGTTCAGCGCTTTGCCTCTGTCAAAGACCTGGCCAAACACAAATGCACCATCGAAGAGATGGAAGAGTACGAGCCTCATGTTGTTCGTGGTAATGTCATCTATGCAGGCGTGGATTATGAAGCGATCTTACGTGCTGCGGAGAAAGATCCCGATGGATGCGACGTGATCCTTTGGGACGGCGGAAATAACGACTTCTCCTTTTACAAACCTGACCTGTTGGTCACAGTAGCAGATCCCCATCGTCCGGGTGCTGAACTGAGTTATTATCCTGGAGAAGTGAATCTTCGGATGGCAGATGTTGTCGTCCTGAACAAAATCGACTCAGCCTATCCTGAGAACATCAAGATTGTTCGTGACAACATCCGTAAAGTGAATCCAACGGCTCTTGTTGTAGATGCTGCTTCTCCCATCAGTGTTGATGACATGTCGCTCATCAGGGGCAAGAAAGTACTGGTGATCGAAGATGGTCCTACACTTACCCATGGCGAGATGAAAATTGGTGCTGGTGTGGTGGCTGCTGAGAAATATGGTGCTGCCGAACTGGTGGATCCACGTCCGTACGTGGTTGGCAAACTGGCAGAAACATTCCGGATCTATCCGAATATCGGCCAATTGATGCCGGCAATGGGATACGGTGCGCAGCAGATAAAAGACCTGGAGACCTCGATCAACAAGACCCCGTGTGACTCGGTAATTATTGCCACACCCATTGACCTGAATCGGCTTATCAAGATCAAAAAGCCTAACACACGAGTCTATTATGACCTTCAGGAGATTGGTAATCCAAATTTCGACACAATTTTAGGCGACTTTATGAAAAAGAATAAGCTGAAAGGCAAAAAGTAACTTAAATGAGAAACAAAAGCCTGATTTCCATTAACGACTTTACTCCAGAAGAACATATCAGAATCCTCGACCTCGCCGAGGACTTTGAACGGCAACCAACACAACGAATCCTGGAAGAATTTGTCGTTGCAACACTCTTTTTCGAACCCTCTACCCGTACACGACTAAGTTTCGAATCGGCCGCATCAAGGTTGGGTGCCCGACTGATTGGATTCTCAGAACCGGCCAGCACAAGCCTTCAAAAAGGGGAGTCGTTACGGGACACTATTCGTACAATTAGCAACTACAGCGATCTTATCGTAATGCGTCACCCAAGGGAAGGAAGCGCACGGTTCGCCAGCGAAGTATCCTCCGTGCCAATTATCAATGCCGGCGATGGAACCAACCAACACCCAACACAAACCCTGCTGGATCTCTACTCCATCCGAAAAACGCAGGGAAAACTCGACAACCTGGAGATCGCTTTTGTTGGAGACCTGAAATACGGAAGAACTGTTCACTCCCTTGTGATGGCGTTTTGCAACTACAACACAACTTTCCACTTCGTATCTCCGGAAGCATTGAAGTTGCCAAGTTCTGTAAAAATGCACATCAAGGATAAAAATCTAATATACCACCAATATACCGATTTTCAAGCGGTGGTGCCGAAAGCCGACATCATCTACATGACAAGAATCCAAAAAGAACGATTCTCGGATCCACTTGATTACGAAAAAGTTAAAAATTCGTACATCCTGAAGAAACAGATGCTGGAAGATGCAAAACCTAACTTGAAAATTCTGCATCCCCTCCCGAGAGTTAATGAAATTGCCATCGATGTGGATGAAAATCCAATGGCTTACTACTTTACACAAGCCCTCAATGGCGTATTTGTACGTCAGGCCCTTCTGGCTTCTATTCTAGGTGTTGTAGCATAATTAAAAATCTCTCTGTATGGCTAAGAAAGAAATCAGGAAAGAGTTAAAGGTTTCAGCAATTGAGAATGGAACAGTGATTGATCATATCCCGTCTCAAAATGTTTTTCAGGTTATCCGGATTCTCAACCTTGCCGAATACCCCAACCAATTACTGCTTGCAACCAATCTGGAAAGCCAGAAAATGGGCAAAAAAGGGATCATCAAGGTTAGCAATAAGTTCTTTGTTCCTCAGGAGATCAACAAAATTGCGCTTGTTGCACCATCAGCAACCCTGATTATCATCCGCGACTTCAACGTCACCGAAAAGAAACAGGTGAAAATCCCTGGCAAGGTTGAAAAGATTGTTAAATGCTTCAACCCCAACTGCATCACCAACAACGAAGAAATGGAGACCCATTTTACCGTTATCGACAAAAAAGATCTCAAACTCCGTTGCAATTACTGCGAAAAGATCACAGCGAAAGATAACATGGTGTTCATATAAGACAGGGATTAGGGAATAGCGATTCGGGATACGAGTAAAAAAGATATTATCTTTGTTCAACGAAATTCAGTATGAACAGAACTCTTGGCATCCTAATCTTTGTCCTTTTCGTCCTTATTGCCGGGGCTCAGGATCAGGTATTTGACACACTTCCGCCATCCATTACAGTAGATCAGGACGGAACCCTGATAGCCCCTCCAAAGCGGATGCAGACAAATGTAATGATTGGGACACAGTTTTCCACCTCCTCATGGTTTGGGTCGGGGCTCACAACATTCATTTCACCCAGCGTTTCCTACCGTGTTTCTCCCAGATTCTCCGTAAGAGGCGGGCTGACTATCGCTAATACGGCTTTATTCGATTACAAACCGTGGTTTGCTCTTGAAGGATCCCCGACCTATGATGCCAACTTCACAAAAGCGGTGTTGTATCTGGAAGGAAGCTACCAGGTAACCGACAGACTTACCATTTCAGGCGCCGGGTTCAAAGAGTTCACCATTACCGACAACAGCAATTTTTACAACCCATATAGTAACAATGAACCCTATGGCATCTATTTGAATGCCGATTACAAGATTGCTGAAGGGGTGCATATCCAGGCTGGATTCGGGTATACCCGAGGCTATTCTCCCTATATGGGCTCCCCTATGTACGACCCCTCTCCCTTTTCAGGAGGATCATTTCACCCCTCTCCTTTTCAACGGAACACATTCAACAACAGTCCATTTGGTTGGTAGTAAACCAAAAGCGAAGTAGCGAAATTATTGCTGGAAGTGATCGGCGATGTATTTCAATGCTTCACTCACTGACATCGCAGCACTGGCAGGTCCGATGCGGATATAATACTCCTCTTCAAACCCGGGTTGTTTCAAAAAAACAGGACGCAGACTCCTGGCACACTCAACCAGGCAGATCGTTTTTCCTTCAAGGTTTTCAAGTTTTGTTGTGATATACGGAGTCACATCCCGTCCGAAGCATGTCCGGATAAGTGTCCAGAGGTGAAGCAACCAGCGATCATCCGTTTGAAGCCTGTCACTCTCGATACCTTCAACCGACCCATCATCCCGGACACCAATTAACAAGGTCCCTCCTTCCGAATTCAGGAAAGCTGAGATGGTTTTCAGTACGGCCCGTTCAATGTGTTGTGCTGTTTTTCCCTGCCGAAGATCCCATCTGAGGGTAGATTTAAATTCCAGAAGGTTGCTTTCGCCAAGGCTTATCAGTAACTCCAACTCCTCAACCCGGTTTGGGCGTATTTCACACGCCAGAATGTAATCCCTTACTGCCGACGATTCGTGTAGAATTGAAGAGAAATTGTGATCCTGCGGATGACCTCCGGTAAGTGCAACCATCCCTTTGGAATACTCGGCAGGTGATATCCGGTTGGTTGCAAGCAGAAGCGGTAAGACGATACCCGGTTCATGTTCCCTAACGAGGTATATAACCACACTTTTTTCTTCCAAAGAGAGCCTGCTATATGTTGTCCGGATAACGGCAGCAAATGGATCTTCCGCATCAACAGCAAGTTCATCCTGTTTTACACATTCCTCGAAAAAAGTATTCACACTCCCAAGAAGTTCAGAAAAAATCCAGAGAGAGAGGTTCAACCTATCCTCCCCGAATGGATCGTCGACCGAACTCTTCGGTTTAGATATACCTGCTTTAACCATGACAAAAGGATCTGAAGCAAGGAGCTCTGTCATCGTTTCACCCACAGGATCAACATCTTCTAACAGAACATCTCGCTGAATCTCAAAAAGTTGTAAAGAAATGACTGACTCATCATGATAGGCCATGAAAAGATCGGTAAGGATATGCTTTACTAGTCGGCCGTTTGCATGCGCCACTTCAAACCCTCCCTTGGTGAGAAGCGCGTGATCTCCCTGGTAAATGATATAATCCTCTGATCGTTTTACAAGGTCAAGTAAGGGTGGATCGTTTTTTTCTTTCATTATTCGATGTGTCGGGGTTAAAGGGTTTCAGGAAATCAAAATTAGTGAAAATCCCTGGCGTTATCGCTGGTAAAATATCCGAGACCATCAACATCACCGTAGAGGTTACGCTTGATCTTCTGAAATAAGTCCGTCCTCCAAAAACACTTACTCCTCGGTAGCAGGCACATTCTTTGAATCTGCCTGCAGGTCTCATTTGTATATAACCAGATTTCTCGATCAATTGTTCCGTTATATATGTAGAATTAGAATGTTGATCCAAACTTTTTCATGCATATTCCTAATTTTTGTAACATTGTGCCTTATGCCACAGAATAAATTCCTCAGGCTCTTTTTTCATGTTCTTTTCTGGATATTTATTATATCCTTCTTTACATTTATTTACGGAATTAGGGAAGGAAAATATTTCGAGCTTTTCGAAGTGCTTCTCGGCACCCTCCCCCTGGATATGCTCTATACCTATTTCCTCATCTATTTCCTGATTCCAGAACTACTGCTGAAAAAGAGGTATCTGTTATTCATCTTATCTTTCATTGTCTCCTTTTCCCTCGCTGTCATCATTGAATGGACCATCAACTTCTTTATCCTCTACCCGTCTATCTACAGTGATTATCAAGATTGGCAAGGAAATATCAGTTATTTTTCAGGAGCAGGTCTTATGATATATGTATCACTCGGATTTGTGATCCTTCTGGCATCAACAATCAAACTTTCACGGCACTGGCTTCAGTCACAACAAGACAAAGCGGAACTGGAGATTCAGAACAGAAAGAGTGAACTTGCGCTATTGCGAAGCCAGGTCAATCCACATTTTTTATTCAACACCCTTAACAATATAGACACACTGATCAGAAAGAATCCCGACAAAGCATCCGACTCTGTGTTGAAGCTTTCCGAGATCATGCGTTATTTTATTTATGAGGCTACAGCCGATAAGGTACCTCTAGAGAGAGAGGTCGATTACCTAAGCAATTTCATTGAGCTACAGCGAATCCGGCACAAAGATCCCGAATTTATCCGCTTTCAGGTCTTTGGGTCGCCGGGCAGGATGGTTATTCCCCCAATGTTATTTATCCCGTTTGTTGAAAATGCATTCAAGCATGGTTCAAAAGGGAATCGGATTCCTGCCATCACTGTTGATCTTTGGATGGAACATAAGGAGATTCGGTTTGAAGTTGTGAATTTTGTGGAGCGTCATCACGAACATGTCAAAGATTCCGGCAGAGGGATTGGGTTGATGAATGTAATCAGAAGGCTGGAGTTAATGTACCCAGGGCAATACTCCCTATCGATTGATGAGAAAAAAGAGAAGTATATGATTGTATTAAAAATCAAAATGATATGAATATCAAATGCATCGTTGTAGACGACGAGCCGTTGGCTATTGAAAAAATTACCGAGTACATCAAACGAGTTCCTTACCTCGAACTTCTGGCTTCGTTCGATAATGCCATCGATGCGCTTGAATTCCTTAGGGACAAAAAGACTGACCTCATGTTTCTCGATATTCAGATGGATAAATTTACCGGCATACAGCTGCTTGAAATCCTGCGAAATCCCCCGAAAATTATCATCACTTCAGCCTATGACAATTATGCACTCAAAGGCTATGAACTCGATGTTACTGACTATCTCCTTAAACCGATCTCCTTCGAACGGTTTCTGAAGGCTGTGACCAAGGTTGGTGGGGATATCCGCTCCGAAAGGTCATCCCGACAATCAACCGAATCGGAAGGAACTGTTAAACCGCCAGCCGATTATATCTTCATCAAGGCCGATTACCACATGCATAAAGTGAAGTTGGAAAACATCCTCTATATCGAAGGGATGAAAGACTACCTTAGGCTTCACATGCCCAATGAACGGATCATGACCCTGATGAGTTTCATGAAGATGGAAAAAGTACTCCCCCCCGACCGATTCATGAGAGTGCATAAATCCTATATTGTGTCACTGGATAAAATCGAACGGATTGAACGAAACACCATCATGATAAATGGTCAAAGGATCCCAATCGGCAATAAATACAAGAAAGAGTTTTTTGAATACCTGGAGAAGGAGAAAGTACTCTAAGTTGGCAGTTGGCAGTGCTACGTCTTACGTCTCACGTCTAACATGTTTCCCGATTGCCCTTCTCAACTGATCCGCACTCTTCACTCCCACTAAGCGGTCAACCTCTTTGCCATTTTTGAACAGGATTGAGGTGGGTATGCTACGGATTCCAAATTTAGAAGCAGTAGCCCGTTGTTCATCAACATTTAATTTCGCGATCTCAGCTTTGTTATCCGGATCTTCAGCCAGTTCATTCAGAGCAGGGGCCATCAACTTGCAGGGCATGCACCAGGCAGCCCAGAAATCAACAAGCACTACCCCATTTTTGATCTGATTCTTAAAATTGTGATCCGTAAGTATTTTGATTTGATTACTCTCCGGTACCGACTTGATATGCTTCATCCGCAAATAAGAGCGGAAAACCAGGAACCCCATCCCTACAGCCAGGACTCCAAGAATAATAAATGTTGCTTCCATGTTTGATAAATTTGAAAGCACAAAGATAGAAAGAAAAATTGAATTGGTGATATTTATGCGATTTATTTTCCTTTCATTACAGGCTATCTTTCTGATCCTGAATAAATTTAAGGACAACGTATATGATCACTCCGATGCCGGTTTAGGTAATCGCCCTTCCCAGAGTATAGGCCATCCCTTTCAGGAAAACCTTCCGCCGGTCTTCAATATCCCGGCTGATAAAGCCAATTACACTGATGTTCATCGCCAGCGGACAGGGACTGATCGCAGTTATCAATCCAAGGATGAAGGCCGTTAATGCCCCGTACTGAGAATTCTCTAAAATTGTCTGTAAATACTGCATTTCGCTTCTCGTTTTTCGCTATTTTCTTACCTCATCAATTGCTTTTCGGATCTCCGCCTTCAGTTTCTCCGGGCTCCCGTTGGCATAGAGAAAAGCCTTATCAGTAAGGTCTACACGCTTTCCGCCGCAGATTACAATCAGGGTTTGACCCTCGATATTGAGTTTTTTCCCGAGCGCCTCCCCCTCCTTTTCATCCAAATTTACGCTCTGGAATTTCATCTCGCCGCTTTTAACCTGCTCGGGGAAGAGGAATTCAACTGACTCTTTGGAAACATTCTCAACATTAAGGCAGGTTGCACAACGACGTGAGAAGTGAAAATAATAAATATCGACCGATGTTGCTTCCGGTGAAATGAAAGCCATCAGGGATGACATCACAAGAATGGCCATTGAGATAATCACAATCTTTTTCATGGTTTCTATCGGGATTACTTGGTTAATATTTTTTTTAGCTCCTCCTGCGACGGGAGCCTGCCTTTGATGACAACCTTCTCATCAACTACCAATGCAGGCGTGGACATCACCCCATATTTCATAATCTCCATGATGTCTTCCACTTTTGTGACCGTGGCATCAATTCCGTTTTGCTCAAGGACTTCACGAGTAATCTTGTCGAGCGTTTTACATTTTGGGCATCCGGGCCCTAAGATTTTAATTTCCATCGTATCTGTTTCAGGTTTAAGGTTTCGAGTTTCGAGTTCGGGTTTTGGGTTTTGGGTTTGCGTTTCGAGTATCTAGTATCTAGTATCCAATATCCAGCATTATTGTTTAAAAAAATCACTGAAAAGCGTTTGAACTTTTCCCCAGTTTTCCTGATTGATGCAGTACTTGATATATGGAGGTTTGATCTCCCCCTGGATGAGACCTGATTTTTTGAGTTCCTTCAGGTGTTCCGACAGCGTAGAGCGCGCAATTGGCAACTCTTCTGCCATATCGCCGCTGTAACAACATTTGTTCTTTGAAAGAAAATCCAGAATAAACATCCTCACCGGATGCGACATCGCCTTAGCATACAAGGCAATCTGTTCCTGCTCCTCTGTGAAATACCGCCGTTCCTGTTTCATTTCATTTTGCATTTCGTCGAATTACGAAACAAAAATACAACATTGAATATAATAATTAAAAGATTCTTTAAATTTATTGTATTTTTATAATCCAGATAGGTCCGTTAACACGATTATTCACCTAAATACAATTCTTATGACAAGTTTTCACGACAATTTTACCACCCCAGTTTTTGGCTCCTCTGAAGAGATGCGGATATGTCCTAAGACAGTAATTCCACAACATTCTACAACAGAAGAGATCGCATACCAGATTGTGCATGATGAGGCTATGCTCGACGGCAATTCGAGACTAAACATGGCCACCTTTGTGACAACCTACATGGATGATTCGGCCCGTAAGCTGATGATGGAGACGATGGACAAAAACATGATCGACAAGTCGGAATATCCCCAAACTGCGGAGATCGAACGGCGCTGTGTGAACATCATGGCAAAATTGTGGAACAGTCCCGAAGCTCCTTATTGCACGGGAGCAAGTACGATCGGTTCCTCTGAAGCGTGCATGCTGGGTGGCATGGCAGCTTTAAAACGCTGGAAAATCCGACGCAAAGCAGCCAATAAACCTACGGATAATCCCAATTTTATCATCTCCTCCGCCTTCCAGGTGGTTTGGGAGAAGTTTTCACACTACTGGGATGTCGAAATGAGGCTACTTCCAATAACCGCTGAAAATATAACAATGGATCCAGAAGCGGCAATAAAACTTTGCGATGAAAACACAATCATGGTTGTACCCATCGAGGGAGTAACCCTCACCGGGCTGAACGATGATGTGAAAAAACTCAACGATGCATTGGACATACTGAATAGCAAGACAGGATGGGATATTCCTATTCACGTTGATGCTGCCACTGGTGGTTTTATCCTCCCTTTCGTGAACCCTGAAGTTGAATGGGACTTCCGGCTGAAATGGGTGCTTTCCATCAGCACTTCGGGCCATAAATTTGGGATGGTGTATCCAGGGCTTGGATGGATTGTTTGGAAGGATAAAAAATATCTCCCTGAAGATATGATTTTCAATGTGAATTATCTTGGCGCTGAAGTGGGAACGATTGCGATTAACTTTTCTCGTCCTGGAAATCAGGTATTAGCTCAATACTATCAGTTTATCCGCCTCGGTTTTGACGGATACAAACGCATTCAGCAAAATATTCTCGATGTGTGCGAATATATCCGTAAAGAGGTAACCAGGATGGGATTCAAATTATTGTCGCACGACCTGCCAAATCCACTTTTTGCCTGGGTTATGAAACCTGATGCCAAGCGCAAATGGACGCTTTATGATCTCTCAGATCGGATGAAAAGCGATGGTTGGCAAATTCCTGCCTACACTCTTTCAGCCAACATGGAGGATGTGGTTGTCATGCGTATTGTAGTTCGCCAGGGGACAGGTATTGACCTGGCTAATCTATTAATTGACAGCATGAAGCGTAATATGGCTGAGCTGGATCTATTAAAAAATCCTACCGAAACCTTCCTGGCACTGCAAAACAGTCAGAAAATTGCTGATAAAGGATTTAGTCATGCGAAGTAACGATCTTTGATATAAACAATTCCCAATAATAAAACATTATGGAAAACAATAACGGAAATTCTAAACACTATCTTAGTGTATTTGCGCTTACAATGATGAGTGTTGCAGTAGTAATGAGTCTCAGGGGCCTTCCTATGATGGCTAAAGAGGGGCTGACCATGTTCTTTTACTTAATATTTTCTGCATTGTTGTTTCTTGTCCCGGTATCGTTAGTTTCTGCTGAATTGGCCACTGGCTGGCCTCAGTCGGGAGGGGTTTACCGATGGGTCAAAGAGGCCTTTGGGGCACGAACCGGTTTTGTCGCTATCTGGCTTCAGTGGCTTCAAAATGTGATCTGGTACCCGATTGTACTCTCATTTGCGGCAGGAGCGCTCTCTTATCTGTTTTTTGATGAAGCCCTTGCCAACAACAAATTTTTCAACATAGCAGTAATATTAATTGTTTATTGGGCTGCTACACTGGCTTCGTTCAAAGGGTTAAAGACATCCGGGAAACTAACCACATATGGTGTCATATTTGGGACACTCATTCCCGGAGTTTTCATTATTGTACTTGGGATTTTATGGCTTGTTCTGGGAAATAAAGCTGAATTCTTATCTGCAGGAGGTGTTCATGCCTCCACATTTATACCGGATTTCAGCAATTTTAACAGCATCGCATTTCTGGCTGGAATTGTTCTTCTATTTGCAGGGATGGAAGTTGGAGCTGTTCACGTCACAGAGTTGGAAAAGCCTGCAACACAATTTCCAAAAGCGATTTTCAGCGCCATGTTTATAATCATCATCATTTTTACCTTTGGATCATTGGCTATTGCCGTTGTAATGCCTGCTTCGGATATTAACCTGAATGCCGGTATTATGCAGGGATTCAAAGAATTACTTCATAAATTCGGAATTAGCTGGCTACTTCCTGTGATGGGATTACTCGCAGCGTTTGGGGCTGTGGGTGGTGTATTTGGTTGGATAGCCGGACCCAGTAAAGGGTTACTGGCAACCGCTATGGATGGCGACCTGCCACCATTTATGGCAAAGACAAATAAAAACGGTGTACCGCAGAATATTTTGATCATTCAGGGTTGCATTGTCACGGTTGTATCGTTCGTATTTCTTATTATGCCGAACATATCCAGTGCATTTTTTATCCTGTCTATTTTAACTGTTGCCCCATACCTGATCATGTATTTCCTGCTTTATGCTGCAGCTATCAAGTTAAGGTATACGAAGCCCGATGTTCCAAGAGCCTATAAGCTTCCCGGAGGAAAATTTGGCATGTGGCTGGTTGCAGGTATCGGAATTATCGCCGTATTATTCGCTTTCATCATCGGTTTCTTCCCTCCTTCTCAACTCGCAATCGGAAGCCCAACTTTTTACGTATGGTTCCTGATAATCGGCGTGCTGATTTTTGTCCTTATTCCTATCGTCATAGGATACATTAAAAAGCCTGAATGGAAGCAGGGTAGTAATAAATAATTAAACTGGAATCAAAACATGATGAAAAAGAAATACAGCTACCGCCATGGGGAATTACTACTTTACAGATGCCAAAACAGGGGATGAAGTAAAAGTTGAGTATTTATTTGGCTATGTTAGGGATAAGGATGGTAAGCTGCGAATCAATGTGCATCATTCATCGTTGCCATATGGTGCAGGCCACTAGGCTCAAACATCTCTGGAACAGATCTCCCGGCTCACAGCCATCCTCATGAACAGTGGACCCATCTGATAGAAGGAGATTTGGAATTTACGGTTGGTGATGAAACTATGGTTTTGCAGCCGGGAATGACGGCATTTATCCCCTCCGGCGTGGTTCACTCTGGAAAAGCATTTACCGAATGCAAAGTGATTGATTTTTTTATACCTGTAAGAGAGGATTACAGGGAATTAGAGAAACTTAGCTGAACGTAAAAACTTTACAGAATGAATTATTCTGTCATGTTGAGTAGCTTTGTCTGCATCAGGCACATGCAAACCTTCTATTCTATGAGTAACAAAAAGTTTTTTCTGCCGGCCATTCTCATTCTGAGCTTCTCCTTTGGAATTCAAGCCCAGAATGTTCAGGATGTAATGAAGATCGTCAAACCATTGACCGGAGTTGTAACAGAACAAGAGGCGGTTGATGGGATCAAAGAAGCCCTGATAAAGGGGACAGACGAAGGTGTTGCCATCGTATCAAAACTCAACGGCTATTTCTCAAACCCGGAGATTAAGATCCCGTTCCCTGAAAATGCCCGGACGATTGAATCAAAACTAAGGTCCATTGGGCTAGGCAACCAGGTGGACGACGTTATCCTCGCCATCAACCGGGCGGCAGAGGATGCAGCAGCAAGCGCGCAACCCATATTTGTTTCAGCGATTACCGATATGAACATTTCCGATGCGTTGCAGATAGTAAGTGGAAGTGATTATGCTGCAACAAAATACTTAGCAAAAACAACCACACCGGAACTTAAGGCAAAATTCAGCCCGGTGATAAAAGCATCACTGGATAAGGTCGATGCTACAAGGCTCTGGTCCGAATTGATCACCGTTTATAATCAAATCCCCTTTGTCACCAAGCAAAACCCTGATTTAACTGGTTACGTCACAGATAAAACCATCAGCGGCCTGTTTAAAATGATTGGGAAGGAGGAGTTAAAGATCCGGCAGAATCCTGTTGACCGAACTACGGAACTGTTGAAGAAGGTTTTTGGGAGCTAGGGAGCTTGTTGAAATGCCTCAGGGATTATATTGTTCTGTCATCCTGGATTTCATGTTCTGTAACCTGATTTGATCTTTTTCGTCAAATTCGACATGTTTAATTAACAGGCATTCTATGGAACTGTCGATACAGGGTTTGTCAAAATAGTACAAAGGGAACAAATTCGGGTTGAAGGATTTCTCCCTGGAACTGAACAACGGGATCCTGGGACTTATCGGGCCAAACGGAGCTGGAAAATCAACCCTCATGCGTATCCTTGCCACCATCTCAAGACCTTCTGAAGGAAAGGTCAGGCTCAATGGAACCGATATCGTTAAGTCGCCCGATGCCGTAAGAAAAGTGCTTGGTTACCTGCCCCAGGATTTTGACATCTATCCGAATCTCACTGCCATCGAGTTTCTTACATACATCGCCGCCATCAAAGGACTTACAGGGAAAGGCACGAAAAACCGGATTGAAGCGCTTCTGGAAGAATTAAACCTGACAGCAGTCAGAAATCGCCCTGTCGGGACTTATTCGGGCGGAATGAAGCAACGAATCGGAATAGCACAGGTTCTGATCGGCGACCCAAAGCTGTTGATCCTTGACGAACCCACAGTAGGCCTTGATCCCGAAGAACGTGTCCGTTTCCGAAATCTGCTTACTGACCTGTCGGGCGAACGGATCGTCATCCTCTCCTCCCATATCGTTTCCGATATTGAGACCATTGCCAATAATATTGCGATCATCTACCAGGGGAGAGTACTGAAACACAATTTCCCGGATGCCATGTTGAACGCTGTTGTCAACCAGGTTTATGAAGCAACTGTATCTGAGGAAGAGCTAGAAGGTTTCAGGAACAAATACCTGGTAATCAGTGTCATGAAAAGAGCCGATGCATGGGTGGCCCGGTTTGTATTAAACCCGGGTGATCAGGCACCCACTGTCCCTGTTCGGTCAGTGAAAGGTACTCTGGAAGATTCCTATCTTTATGAGATTATATCTGCGAAACGAGGAGGGCAGCATGACGCTTAATTATACCTTTCTCAGCATTTACCATATCGCCAAAGCTGATTTCCTGCAACGGACCCGAAGCTATTATTTCCTCATTGCACTCGGAGTGTGCATTTTCATTATCTATTCCTTTGTCCCACCCATTGGTGCCAATTATACGATGGTCTCCCTGGGCAACTACCGCGGATTCTATAATTCAGCCTGGATAGGCAGCATGGTGGCTATGTGTGTCCCCTTTTTCGCATTGATTGGTTTTTATGTGGTCAACAATGCAGTAAAAAGGGATACCGATACCAGGGTCGGACAAATCATTGCCACAACCCGCATCACCAAACTGCAATACCTCACCGGAAAGCTGTTGAGCAATTTCGCGGTACTTATGACGATTCTGATCATAATCGCAATGATGACCGTCGTCATGTTCTTTGTTCGCGGTGAAACCAGCCACGTTGAGTTGGGAAAACTTCTGCTACCCTTCCTATTTCTTACCGCCCCTTCCATGTTCATTATCGCAGCCCTCGCCTTGTTTTTTGATTCCCTTACAGCCAGTAACCGTGGAATAATCAACATTGCCTATTTTTTTCTCTGGATTCTGATCATAGCAAACAGCAGGAACTCTCAGTCCACTGACGTATTAGGGATGCAAACCGGTATGGCAGATATATCAAATGCTATCTCCACACAACACTCCGACTGGAACGGAGACCATGGGACAGGAATTTTGATTACAAAATCGCACACTCCCAGGAAAGTTTTTATCTGGGAAGGGATGAACTGGACCAGAACGATCTTTCTGCAACGGCTATTCTGGGTTTCCATTGCTTTTGGACTGGTATTGATGGCTTCCTTTTTTTTTAAACGATTCGACACGACAGAATCAAAAGAAAGGAAGCAAAGGCTAATCTGGTTGTTTAAGAGGAAGGAATGTCCTGTTGAGGATCATTACAAACCAGCACAAATGCATTATAAAAATCTGCCCATAGTAGAGCATAGGTTCAGTTTTTTAAACCTGGTGCACGCCGAACTTCTCCTTATGCTTAGGGGGAATTCCTATCTGTGGCTGATTCTCACTTTGGGAATGTTCATTACCTCAATTTTTACTCCAATGGAGTTTTCCTATAAAGTCGCTTTACCGTTATTGTGGTTCCTGCAGATCTTAATTCTTTCCAAACTAGGTTCAAGGGAAGTCACACACCGGTGCAACGAGTATATTTTTTCTTCTGCTTTTCCTCTCCGAAGGCAGCTCCCGGCAACCCTGTCGGCATCCGTATTAATCTTGCTGACGCTTGCCATACCCCTCCTTCTAAAAGTGCTTTTTACCGGCGATTTATACGGTGTTTACGCCATCATCGGGGGCGCTGTTTTTATTCCTTCCTTCGCCATAACTTCAGGTATTTTAACAGGAGGCAGTAAATTTTTTGAAGTGATTTTCACGATCATAGTATACGGCATCCTTGACGGAATCCCTTACATCGATTTCACCGGAGCGATACCAGGATCGCGGGAGCTAGGAGTGGCCAATTATCTTCTGACGATTACCGCCTTACTGCTTATACTGGCGTTTTTGGGAAGAAAAAGGCAGATTACGCATGCCTGAATTGAGCAAAAACGGGATTACTCCTATTCGTCGTGATCCCTGAGGGGGAATCGTCAAACCAATTCCAAAACCAGTATCCTCTGGATTCAGTTTTTTCTTTCCGCAGGGCTGGATCCAAACTAATTTTGGCCCAGCCCCTCAAAAATAAAAAACCCGATGTTATCGGGTTTTGGAATTGGTTTGCGGAGAGACAGGGATTCGAACCAACTC
>Ga0268276_1000524_pt1 | contig 45261 bp, 37 predicted proteins | sample saktaG_4_FD_190145 | JGI IMG/M metagenome (GOLD analysis project Ga0268276, IMG submission 190145) | Saline water microbial communities from Sakinaw Lake, British Columbia, Canada - sak_2010_1_5_45m | ecosystem: Environmental > Aquatic > Non-marine Saline and Alkaline > Saline ...
TACAAATCGTTGAAAATAAATTGAATGATAGACCAAGAAAATTATTAAAATACAAAACACCGTATGAAGTATTTTATGAGTATTCAAATAAATAATGTGTGTTGCACTTATTACTTGAATGTAAGTAATATTTCAAAAGTCTAATTAAGGATCATCCTCTCCACTTTTACTTTTGCTTCTTTTTACTTCTTCTGAGATTTTGTTTTGGGTTTTCAAAGCAGGGAGATGGTTTTAAAATTTTTCCAGCAATATAAGTGTGGCTGATAACTTCAGATTGATACTAAATTTCGAACTCTCATTACTAATTCAGTAATGTCTGTCATTTACCTTAACGGAAGGATATGGGTATCCGTCCATATACACAAATGGATAAATATAGGGTCATTTCCCCTGAAATGAACAGGAGTCCTTTTGGATAAACTGTTAACCGGGTGGATAATCCTGATACATCATGACCCTAATGCCCGGCAAGAATTAATTCTTAAACTTTAGTGATATGCACCCACAAATGAAACATCCCCAAGAAATGAATTATAACCATAATCTTGTATAGTCCAGTTTTGTCCTGCATCCACGGTATGCAAGATCATTCCCCAATCAAATTTTCCACCATAGGGACCAACTACCCAGGCTTCATCCTTATTTAATGGAGAAATTCTGTATAGCAAATAACCTCCTGCTGAACCAGGGGGGTCTTGTAAGTCCCAATTCTCTCCTCCGTTTTCTGTATAAAAGATTTGTCCAACATCTTCTACGACCCATGCTATATCATCACTTATTGCACAAACACCATTTGCATCCCATTCTGGAGAGATATCGGTCTTTTGTACTTCCCATCTACCACCACCATTAGAAGTATGAAGAATTGTTCTTCCGTGTCCTACTACCCAAAGGCAATTCTCAGAAGCTGCACTTATTTCAATCATTCCTCGTTCTGTAAGGAATTCACCTTCAGCTTGATGATACCATGTATCACCATAATCTGAAGAGTGAATTATTGTTCCGCCTAAAGTGCCCTGATTACCACACACCCAAATTTTATCGTTGACTACAGCAATGGAAGATAAATTATAAGGTAAAAAGGAAGTGTCAGCTTTAGATGTCCAGATATTTCCACCATCGTTTGTGTGAATAATTGTATTATTAGAACCAACAGCCCACAATTCATCCTGGCTACAAGCATATAGTCCCTGCAATTCTTCATTCGGAATACCTCCGCGATTTTGAATTCGTTCCCAGGTAGAACCGCCATCAGATGTTTTTAAGATAGTAGCATATCCATCTGCTGGAGGACCTACAATCCAGGCATGTAATGAATCAACAGCTTTGACAGCATCCAATGATACATTAGGAATAGATAATGAATCTCCCTGACGAACCCAATTTTGGCCACCATCATTAGTATAAAAGATGAAACCATAACCATCTAACGGGGATCCAATGATCCACCCAATTTTCTTTAGTTGATTATCTGGACCGGTGGTGTCTTTGGAACAATTTACTATCACAAGTGAAATAATGAAAGCAATTAGGAAACATTTGATGATATTGTTCTTAATCATGTTTTTCTCCTTTCTTGATTATTTATTTCTTAACAATCAACAAATGTATTAATATCAAGAAATTCTATAAATGTTTTATCCATTTTTTGCATTTAAAATCACCTTCTCCACTTTATCTTTTGCTTCTTCTAAAAATTGTTTTGCTTCATACTGCAATTTTTCAGCTTTCTACATTCTTCCTTTTAAATACTACGTAATTTACGAGATTTAAGCATCAATTTTCTTGATAAATGGTTTTAATGCTCTTTCTTTATTAATAAACTGCACTATTTATACTTTCAAATATTAGTTTACTTTAAAGTTGTCTATTCAAAATTAGATTTTTTCTGTAAAGGAAAATTAAAGAGATTGTATTATCATCTATACAGCCATTGAAAAACCCAAGTATAGTTTGTTGAACCCGACTCGAGTTTTTAAAATTATATTAAGTTTCTAATTCAGCTTCAAGTTTTGATTTAAATGTTTTGTATTTTCCTTCCCTCAAAACTTGAAAAAAGAGATCATAACTTGAAGGGGAAAGGAACTTGAAATAATACCGAAAATCAGATTGTAGTTTATTCACACGATTGAAATGTTCTTTTGCATATTTTAATTTGGCTTTGTTTTCTTTATTGACATCATTATCAGCTTTTATTTCAATTATTAGTATATCTTTTCCAAGTTTTATAAAGAAGTCAGGGTTGAAACTTCCCTGTTTTGGATGTTCACCTTTTCTCCAAGAATATTCTATACTATAGAATCCTACATCAAGAGATTTTATCCAGGAATCAATCTTCTTAGAGTTTTCTTCTTTAATTAATTTTCTAATAAAATCTCTTTCTGGTTTATGTGAAGACAAAGCAATATTCAGGGGAGTTTTGAAATTATATGAGTTTTCAACTTTTATTAAAGATGCGCTATGTAATTGTCCATCTTCAAACATTTCAATAATCTCTTTTAACAATTTTTTATTACTGTCTTCACCAACTTTCAAAGAGTAATCATCATAAAAGATAGTATCATCTCTTTTTAAAGCTCCAATGCCCAAACTATTTTTCTTTATGTCTTCCGTATTAATTACAAAGAAATTTTCAGCTTCTATTTTATATCTTAGACTTTTACTTCTTTTTCTTTTCACAACACCAAAAGCTTGAAGTATTTTTTGTTTATTACTTTGGTTAAGATAATCTTCCTTTTCATTAATATTTTTAAAGGAGTTTTTGATAATCGCGAAGATTTTATCGTATTGATATTTTTTTGCATAACTTGTTCCTTCATCCATATCCCAAGTAATAAATCTGTTGTGAACATCTTGGGCAACTTCTTCAGCGGCGTACATTTTGAATTCAATTCGGGTTTTTTTATCATGTCTATTTTCAGTAATTACTCTTTCGTAAGTTGTTGTTTCTTCAACCACAGAGCGTTGTGTAGTTAAATTAATAAATCCTTTACTGAAATCATAATCTTTAATCATTGGAGTTTCTACAAGCTCTTCGGATTTTATGTAATCAATATGGTGAATTTTAAAATTGTAATCTATATCTTTAGGAATTACATAACTGTAAACTCGTTTTTCAATCTCTAAAACTTCGTTTACTAAATGTCTGATACCACTTGACCATTTATCATGGTTAAATACAGTTACAACAGGTTGTTCACCTTTATATTCATGTGGTATCCTTAATCCTCTTCCCAGAACTTGTGCTATTAGAAGTTTAGAATTAAAGGCTCTCTCTTCATGAGGAACTATCTGACATACATTTTTTACATCCCAACCTTCGGAAAGCATACTTACAGATGTTATCCATTCTATTGAGTTATTATAATCATCTACATTTTTCAGTTTGGGTATATTATTCTTATGTTCATTTGAAGAAGTAACTATCAATACTTTTTCTGAAGCTGCTTCTACAGTTATCTTTTCCTTTTCCGTTATAAAATTTATCAAATCAGTTGTTAGTCTTTTACATGTGCTAATATCCTTTGTAACTAAAATTGTAATTGGTTTGATTAATCTATATTTTATTGTTTTATTCTGGATATGATTGTCGTAAATTTTCTGGAATTTCTCTTCTTTAGAATGGGAAATATCCTCAGCAACATAATCTATTGTTTTAACAAACTTTTCTTCTATCGAATCTCTTAAAGAAAAACGATAGATTACATCTGCAAAATAATCATTATCAACATAGCAAGTTCCAGAATCTCCAACTATGTATCTAAAATTGTATTTAGTATCAAGTAAAAATTCCTTCCATTTTTTTATAGCTATATCACGAGCAGGTGGGTTAGCCATGTGATGGACTTCATCATTTAATACTAATGTTCTTTCACCTTTACCGACAAGACTATCTTCAATAGCAGATTTTGTTCGCTTATAAGTTGCATGTATGTTTTCTATGCAAATATCACCTTTTCTTATTGTTTGTGTGGCATTAATTATTTGTGGATTTAGAATTTTCGAATTATCAGGAAGTAAATCCTTTAAAGTGCCATCTGATGATAATGAGCGAAATTTTTCAGTAAGACCCGTTTCAATTGTGTTTGATGGGCAAAGAACTAATACTTGGTCAACAACTCCTTCTGCAAGCATAATTCGGGCAATTCCATAAAGAACATAACTTTTCCCGGTAGCAGTTGCTAAGTCAATAGTGCAATAAAGTTTATCAGGTAATTGTAAGTATTTGTAGAAATCTTCTAAAGAGTCATATCTTTCCTGAAGAACTGGATTCTGATGGTAATTCTCTTCTGCTAATTCTTTAAGATTATTATATTGGCCTCCCAGAAGAAAACGCAAGGTCACCCTTATAGCCTCTTTTTGATATTCTCTTTCTACACAAAGGGCATCAAGAAAGGCTTCATACTTATTTATATCAAATTTTTCAGGATTAATATTTGGAGAAACATTGAGAACAAGGTCCTTGTTTTGAAAAATCTGGCGGTCAAGCATCGTTACCTCGTTTGTTTGGTTGCTAAAATTAACGAACAGCGAATATCTTAACATATTCTTAATTTTTAAAAAAATTAACTCTTTGTCAGCACAATTACACTTTCCCTGATTTTTTTAGAATCCTGTTGTCCACTTGATTTCAAATATCGGGCAACCCTGATATCATCTACATGAAATTGATTCATTTCAGCAATTTCTGCTATGATTGCATCGGTTTCTATAATTGAGTTAAAATAAGATGAGTTTCCTACATTGATATAAACTTTAGAATTTCCTTTCATCTTTTTATTGAGACTTTCAAGTATTATGTTCATATCAACAAAATATCCTTTTATCATTTCAGGTATTGAATTGTTCCAAAATTCTTCTCTATGCTTTTCTATTTCTTTAAGGACTTTCTCTAATTTTTTTATTTTAAGGATTTCTGTTTTATGCCAAGCAATTTGCACATGAGATCGCAGTGTTCTTTTTCGCAATTCCCTCTCATCTTTATATGTTTTCAAATATCCAAGAATCCATAATTCAAGTCTATAGATATCTGTATAGTCACGAGAATTTAAATAGGGAGGGGAAGTTATGACCAAATCTATAGATTTATCTTCCAAATCATTAATCAGTATCCTAGCATCACCCTTCCTACAGAAAGAAGAGTTGTTTACTATCTTATTATTTGGTTTAATATTCAATATATCTTTTAGAATAATATCTCTACAAAAACAGATAAATCTTTTATGTACTTCTTGACGTGATATTCCATTATTTTGCCAGTTTCGCTTATACGATAAACACTTCCCATTTCGAAATACATTGCTTATATCTACAAGATCTGCGGATAGGGCTACTTTTAGAAGTAGTTTATACATTCCTTCGTATTCGTTCGGTAGATTGCCAATTTCATTTAAGATGTCAAATACCCCCCATGCAACCTCTCTATTGAATATCCACTTTTTTAGCACATCTTTTTCAAATAGTGTCTGAGTTTCAACTTCTGGGTATTCCCAACTTATATTATACGTTCGTAGATTTCGGTCAATTCTACTGATTATATTTTCTAATTTTTCTCCATTGTAGCCATTGAAGATTTTCGTTTTCATCAGATCAAACAAAAAAGGATTCACTTCAAAAGAATAGCATTTGATACTTTGTTGTTGACATGCAAGTGGAGTTGTTCCACTTCCAGCAAATGGATCGAGACAAAATGATGGATTGTAGTCTAATTCATCAATAATTGACTCAACAAAATTGCTGGAGAATCCTTCAACAAATGGATACCATCTATGAATAGGTTCATTTTTGTTATTTCTAAAGTGAACTTCATTATTGTATTTCTCGATATAGTTTTTTGTTTTAATTTTTTTTTTCATTAGTTTTTTTTTCTCTTCTTAATTTTACTATATATTTTTTTAGCTTTAACAGATGCACTTTCTGATTCAAGAAAGAATCTCATAGGATCTTTATCTATTTTGGGATGCCATTTAATATCAGGATGCCAATTTATCTTTTCGTCCTTTATTCTACCATCATATAGCACAAGTACTCCGGTTTTTGAATCTTTTTCATCCTTAAGATATTCACCAAGTTGGATCAGCCCTTCATTGGCCCAATCATCAGAATATTCTGTTGAATCTGTCTTCCCTAAGCATTTAATTTCTATAATATAAATCTCGCCACGTTCGAATGTCATAATTCTAATATCTGTTCTATCATCCATTCCTGATATGGTAGCACCTCTATCAACATGCCCATCAGGGATATTCAAATCAAGATAAGAATATAAATTTTTATTAAATTGAATTTCAGGTTTATCTTTCAAAATTCTTTTCAGCTTGTTTCTCCAATATTTAAAACTACCCTTTTCTTTGTATACATGTCTATTATGGTGATTGGTAATCAATTTTCGGTATTCCCTTGCAGGAAGTATTTCAGGAGTTTCAACCCCTACACGAGAAGGTCGCATGATATTAGGTATACAATAAATTGCCTTACCATTCATGAAAAGATGAACTTCCATATATTTGATAAAAAATACTAACTGAGATTGTTTCTCTGATAACCTTTCTGCTTCTACATAATCGTTAATATAAGTCCCCGTAATAATCTTGATCACTTCTCCTTTGGGGTTGATAGAAATTATATTATTGTCATTTAATAAACCTTCTTTTATCTTACGGACCAGTTCACCTTTTTGAAATATGTTCCATTTTCCCTGCTCTCCGAAAGTTAGTGCTATACAAAAGACAAATTTTTCACCAACTTCTCCGTAAGGGATATCCATTTTGAGGAGAGCTTCCAACATATTATAGAATCTAACCAATTCTATTTTTTGTGTTTCTTTCAAAACCTTCAGTATTGGGCTACTGGTGATAATTTTCAAAATTTTGTTCTTATCTATCATTTTATTATATTCGCACCTTCTCTGATAAATACTCTACATATAGATATTCAAAAAATACTAACAAAACCGTTTCCAAGTCTAACTTGTATTTATCCCTATCAAATTTTAGAGGAAGAGTTTCTTCAACCTTCTCTAAGAAATGAATTAGCTTCATAGTTAGAGTATTCCTATTTCCCATAGGTATAAATTCTCCTTTCCCGCTTCTTTGCTTAATCTCATAAAAGGATGGTTCTTGATAAACAAGGCCAATAATTTTGTCTACTTCCTGATATTCCTCACTAAGGCCGTAGGCATCTTTATATGCATCTATTAATTTCATCACGATTCTAATCCATTGTAATTTCTCTTTTTCCATAGGATCGTAAATTAAGTTTTCAACTAAAGATTTTCCTGCCTTTGTTATTTTATAGTTAGCATATGAATTTTTCTTGTATGTTGAGAATGAGTCAACTTCAATTGCATTCATTGAAACCAAATGGTCTAATATATTCTGGATATCTTTTGAATATGGTCCCTTATGCAGATATATGAAATTCAGAAATGATAGAACTATCTCTTTCAGAGGGGATAAAACCTCAGACAAGTATATACACTTCTGAATTCCAATTTTAGATAAAAAAGGAAAGCTCACTTCATCTGCCGAATAAAAAACATATAGAATCTCATTTGACCTTTTAAAAGCCTTATTATCCAGCAGCATATGAGGGCTGATTTTAGATATTAAAGAGTTCTTTGAGTAACTGATCAAATTCCTCCCTATCTTTCTCTTGTTCTTCGCTGAGTCTTCCAATCTTTAGGTAGTTTAACACCCTATACGAAATATCTTCCTTAGTTTTTTCTACCAGAGCTTTTAGAAAATGAGGTCGGCCAAGGTTTGATATAACCAGCAGATAAGAGTCATTATTATAAAACCTCGAAATGGTTTCTGCCAGAATTCTTGCATTACCTACATCAAAAGCCCCTTCCGAAGTCTCAATAACTAGGAGAGATTCATTTCCCGTAATTTGCTTAAATAACTCACATAAAGACATTCTAAAAGTATATTCCAAAAATATAGCTTCGGATTTCGACACCTGACTTTCGAAAGTCCTCTCACGTCCATCAAATTTGGGGATAAATACATTAAGTCTTATCTTACTACCTTTGGGACGCCTTTTTTTAACCACTAATTCACACTCATTAAAAAAGCCAAGTGCATAACTTTTGAACATTTTTACTAAGGCATTACTCCTTTTCTCAAGTACTTGATTAAATTCGCTGTTTTTCATTCCTAAAGCGTCCAAGGCTTTTTTATACTCAACTTTGTCTTGATCTATCTGTACTTGAAAATTGATTATTTGGTTTTTAAGAGCGGATATATCTCTATCGAATATTACCAGTTCTTCTTTTTTTCCTGTTTTGGACATTGAAATTATTAAGTTGATATCCTCTATTTTAACAAATTTTTCTTCAACTTCTTCTTCTATTCTGCTTTTTTTTGTCCACAATTCCTTTAATTTTTCACTCAGGTTATCTAATCTATTTTGTTTCTGAGAAAGCTCTCGTTTCTTCTCTATAACTAATTTTCTCTTTTTGACAAGATCTTCCACCAATTTCTGTCTTTCTTTTTCATCTAAGTTATCCTTACTATCACTTATAAATTTCGAATTACAAACAGGGCATTTTTTCTCATACTCAATTTGGGTCACTATGCTTTGTACTTTCTTAATAGAGATTTTTTGATTACAAAACATACAGATTTGATAATATTTTAACTTGTGATTGGCTAATTGAATCTTAGGATCAGCATAAACAGATTTGAAAAATATATTTTCTATGCCAATTATTTCAGAATCTAACTCTTCAATTTCATTACTTAGACTATGAACAATTTGATTGGCTTTTTTCTTATTCTTTTCTATACTTTTAATGTTTTCTGAAATGCTCTTATCAGAAGAATTCAATTTATTCTTATCTTTAATCAATACTTTAAGCTGATTTTCAAGCTCTTGTATATCTAATTTTTCCATACTTTTTATTTTAACGTACTTTTCCTTTTTAATTGCATCCAAGCTCTTCTTGAATTGTGCTTGAGTGTCTTGTTGACCTCTAACCTGAGTATCATATTTACGAACTTTTCCTTCAAGTTTTCTAAATTCTTCATCAAATTTCCCATAGTTGAAAAGTAATCTCAATACCCTTATTTGGTCTTCGGGCTCCCAGAGCAAATAATTCCCTTCTTCCTCCCTGATTAACAAATTTTCCAAAAGAAACTTATAGTCATCCAAAGAAGATATGCCAGCCAAGCTTACTATTTTCTTAGAATATATTTCTTCAATTTTTTTTTCCTCATCCTTTTTGTAAGTTTGACTGTTTATTGAAAGACAATTTATCTGAGAACTCAATAAATCTCGTTCAATTTCAATATGATCTAGTCCTATGTCAAATTTTAGTAGGACAGTAGGCTTAAAGTTCTTTATTTGCTCTCTGTGTAGCACCCGGTCTGAGAAAAAATTCTTGTTCGTCTTTGGCAGTCCAACAATTCCATAAAGGATAATATAAACCGTTGTGGTTTTACCAAGACGATTCTCACCAACAAATAAATTCAATCCTTTTTTAAATTCGTATTTCCAATCTGATTTGAACAACTCATATCCTTTTACCTCTATCTCTTTTATAATTGGCAATTTAATGTATTTGTCTTTCATTAGAGTTACCCTTTCCTTTATATAAATTTATACAGTTTAGATTTCATTTTTTCTTTAAATTCTTCAATGTTTTCACTTCCCTCTTTTCATTCCCAAAAATGTCAATATAAATAATCATTATTTGAGTACCTATTTTATTAACATCAAAACGAACTTCCCAATCTTGTTTCTTTATATCATCTGCATAAAATACATCATCAAAATCAAACACTAAACCATCATAATTGTAATCTATCATAATCATTGAAAGTGTTTCTCTATTTTCAAACTTAATAGGTTTCTTTGATAAAATAGTACTTGTAAATTTATTAATTTTGATAATCGCTTTGTCAAAAAGTTCTCCATCGGTTTTGCCTATATAATAGTTACATTCTACTTCTGGCGTTCTTATAAAATCAAAACCAACAGCATCAATTGTAGCGTTTACATCAGATTCTCTGATTGGTTGTGTGATATGAGAGAATCCTTTACGGTGTAGTTCATCAATTATGGAATATGGAATTCTCAGGGCAAAATATTTTGTTCTTCGTTTTTCAATATAATCTTCAAAAAACATAACACTTGCTGCTGGAGCAATAATAAAGAATTTATAACCTATTTTGTCACCAAGGATTTTATGCAAATCGTCAATAAATCCTCTGTCCAAAATCACATCTTTATTTTTTTTATAGTTGAATACCATTACATTGTCTTCTCCAAGATAACCGTCTAATTCTACCCCAGCAATTCTATGTTTTTCATCCCTGCATTGGAAAAGTTTAAGTACAAATTCTCTATATTTTTCCCATGGTAATTCTTTTACCATTTTGTAATCATATAGACCGGCATTATAAAGTGTAAAAGGTTTAGGCTTCAGAGGCTTTCCTTTATTACCGATCTCTTTCCGAAGATTAAGTAATCTTTTTTGCATTGTGTAAATAGCAAGTTTCCCGCAATCAATCATTATCCATCTTCTACCAAGTTTTTCTGCTACTGCTCCTGTTGTGCCGGAACCTGGAAAGGAATCAAGGACAATGTCTCCAGGATTAGAGGAAGCTACGATTATCCGTTCAAGGAGTTGTTCAGAATTTTCTGTGGGATATTTCCATTTAAATGTATATCCAGGAATATCTGTCCAATTAGAATCAATGGATTCTGTATCAGTTGCTTCAATTTGATAAACGGGTCTTCCAGATTTATTTAATTTTATCTTTCCTTTTTTTTCCATTTTGTAAATTCTTTCTTGGCTAAAGGTCCAAACTCTTCCCATCGGTGGCACCATTTTTTTTCCTAAAATTATCCTTGGGACCCCAGTCGTTCTAGAGCCAGTCATAGAGTCCATTGAATGCCATCGAACTCCTCTTTTTTCTTTAATCTTTTTTCTAAACCCTTTAAAAATAAATTGTTTAGATTTTTTATAATAAAATATTGAATCCGTAGCTGTGGGAAATCTATTAGCACCAAACCCCTTTTTACATATTCTATTGACTATGAGCTCATTCTGAAAATTATTTTTTTCAAATATTTCATCCATAACAGCCTTAATATAATGCCCAAAATGATAATCTATTCTAACATAAATACTTCCATTATCTGCTAAAATCTCTTTTAGAAATACAACACGCTTTCTTAAGAATTCAATAAATTTTGCTCCTTGTAGTTTTGCAGAATAAGCTGGAGCATTACCTTTAGCATCATAAATATCTCCTGTGCCAAAAGGTGGATCTACATAGATTAGCTTTACTTTTCCTCTTCCCGTGTTTTTATCGTAAACCTCCGAGTCATCCATTAAGGCTTTAAGAACCTGAAGATTATCACCGAATATAAGTTTATTTGTCCAACCTTCGCTAAAGCTTCGGCTGGCAGGCCAACCACTACCTCCATTAAAAAAGGTTTTTACAGGTTGCAATGGAACAGCCATAGTATCTGCAAGGATATCTTCTTCTCGCTCTTTTCCTTCATAAGTTAATTCATATTCTTTTTTAGTTTCAAAAGGGAGAATATATCTGTAACTATCAGGCAAAGGTTTTCCTGCATTTAAACATTTTGTAATAAATTCAATCTCTTCTTTATTTAATTTACTCATTTTTATTTCCTCTTTGAACACTTAATTAGGAAACCCGCATCGGGTTCTGCGAACTCGAGTTGGGTTTCTTTGCATAATCGTGAAGTTAATCGTGAGCCTAATCGTGAAGTCTTAAAACAACACATAATAAAGTCCTCTTCCTCTTCCAGTTGATTTCAATACTTTCAATTCCACAAGTTTGTTTATTTCGTCCAAAGCGCCTCTATTGGACAGTTTAAACATTTCCCTTACATCTCGATTTGTTATCTTACCATTTTGATTTATAAATTCTACAATTTTCATCTGTCTTTCTGTTAAAGCAATCTGTCCTCTTTTGGCCTTTCTTAATCTTTCACTGCTGAGTCTTATTACTCTTTCTTTAACTGCCTGAATACTTACATTTACACCTTCCGCAAAATATTCAAGCCAATTTGTAATGTCAAGAGTGTTTTGGTCAACGCTTTGTAATGCTCTGTAGTAAGCCTGCCTGTCTGAATCGTAGTAGTCATCAAGGCAGAAAAACTGTTTGGTGTCAAATCCTCGTTGATACAGAATGAGAGTTGCCAACACACGCGATGTTCTGCCATTTCCATCAATAAATGGATGGATTCTCACAAATTCGTAGTGGACTATTCCTGCTTCAATTACTGGTTCAAGTTCTTTAGATTCTTCTGAATTAACCCACTGGGCCAAATCTTTTGTCAAGCTTGGCACATCTTTATTTTGAGGTGGTCTGAAGAAAACCTCCCCAGTAAATCTATTTCCAACTACAACATAACGATTACGATAAACTCCACAATCATCAGGATTATCTAAAGTATCTTTTGTTACCAATCGATGAATATTTAGAATGTCATTTTCGCAGATAGAATTTCCTTTAGTGAGTTTATCAATATTGTTTAACACATTTAGATAGTTTAATACTTCTTGTTTATCTTTTCTAATAGCCATTATCTCTCTTCCGTTGGCTAATTCGCTGACCTGTTCCAATGACAACCTATTTCCTTCAATACTTGTCGATGAATGAGCACTGTGGATTATTGCTTCACGCCGTAAAAAAACTTCCCATTTAGGAATTAAAGGTGAACTGAGAATTATCTCGCTTGCAGCAGAAATACTTATAAGAGACTGCACAATTTTATTAGTATATCTAAAATTTGGTTTAAACATTTTATCCTCTATTTGAACTTAATAATCTAATTTATATTCCTCAATCAGCCCTTCATCTGCAAAACTAAAGTATCTATTATCGCCAATGATAATGTGGTCAAGTATTTTGATTTGCATAACTTTGCCGGCATTAACTAAATTTTTGGTAATATTTTTATCACTTTGAGAAGGTTCCGGATTTCCTGATGGATGGTTATGAACGAAAATTAAACTCACTGAATTATAATTAATTGCTTTTTTCATTATTTCACGAGGATAGACAGATGATGTATTTAATGTGCCTTCAAAAAGGTCTTCAGTATTTATTATCTTATTTTTTGCATCTAAAAATACTACTTTAAAAATTTCCTTTTTATTCTTTTGCATAGATTGGAATAAATAATCGTAAACTTCTTTCGATGACTTTAATTTAATCTTTTTTCCAATAATTCTTTCTTTTAGATATCGTTCTGATATCTCCTGGAAAACTTTTATGCCAAAGGAATTATGAGGTCCAATTCCATCTATTTCCTGAAGTTTGTCCATTGGAGCTTCAAGTACACCTTTCAATGATTTGAATTTCTTTATTGCCTTTTTTGCTTGTTGTTTACAATCTTTTCGTGGGGTTCCAAGAGTCAGAAGCAATTCAATTATTTCATAATCGTGAAAGCCTGAAATACCGGATTTTATAAATTTTTCTCTCAGTCTTCTGCGGTGTCCTTCAGATTTAACCTTTATTTCTTTCATTGTTAGTTGCCTTAGAGATTATCTCTTTAAAAAAATTATTCATTTATTATTTTCTTTCAACCTTCTTTCCATTTCAATCATTTCTCTTTCTCTTCACACATAGAAAATTATTTTATCACTTCCCAATAGCCGCCTTTAGCTGGTCCGATTCTTTTTAATTTTCCATCTTCCTTAAGTTTTTTAATATTCCATTCAATTCCCTTAACTGTCAAACCTATCTTATCAGCAAGTTCAAGTATGGTTATTGAAGGATTCTCTTTGATAAGGACAATTATTTTCACCCTAGTTTTTACCCTAATTTTCACCATAGTTTTTAGGGTAGTACTCTCTAATTTCAAATATTCTTTACTCTGCTTAAAAACAATATAAAAATGTGTGTTAGTATATTCTATTTCAGGATAGGGAGAATTTTCTTTCTTGCAGACATCCCTCATTCTTTTCATACCTGAACCCAGTTTCTCTCCAAAACTTATACGAGAGAATAAATCTGCAATAAGGTGATTTCTTCTAAAAACAGTTTTACCCAGAATAAAGTTTCGTGGTTTGACCCAGATATTTTCTCTTTGAGGTTTTCCAGTAATTCTGTAAGCAACTTTTGAGTATAGTTTAACGAAATCCATCACTTGCTCGACGATTTCAAATAAAGAACCGGTAATTTCTTTTCTATCAATTACATCAACCCCTTCCTTATCTCTGAATAAAACAACTGTAAAGACTGACCATGATGTAAAACTCTGCGGTTCTTTTGCAAAGAAAAGAACACCTGCATTATTAAAATATAAATTTCCTTTTTGATTCTCTACCACTCCTAAGCTTGTGAGAATTTTATCAATTGATAATGTTTTAGAAAGTCCTGCTAATTCCAAAAACATATTTAGTCTATCTCTGTTAAAATCTTTGGGATATTTAAATTCTGTATTCAAAAGTTCATCAAATCTTACTTTGCCTTCAGTTTTAAAGAAACTTAAGATTTCATTTCTTGTCATTTTTTGAGATGTTGCACCTATCCGTTTATAAAATCCTGATGAACATTTATATGCTTTATCCTCACCTTCTCTTACATCTACAATAAGAATGTTTTCAAAGGATTTAACGAAAAGTTTTACTTCCGGATCACAATTTCGGGCAATATTTTGGATTTCAGATTTTATTCTATTTGTTATTGTAATGCCCTTAACTTTTCCGTCATCGGTTACACCTATTAGTACTTTACCTCCAGAAGAATTCGCAAATGCAACGAAATCTTTATCAACACCCGAAAGACCTTCTTTGAATTCAGTGAAGTATCCTTCACCTTCTTGCAATATCAAAGATAGTTCTTTATTATTCATCTTTTTATCCCAATCTTCTTTCCATTTCAATCATTTCTCTTTCTCTGGTTAATTCTCTTTCTAATTCTTTTTCTGTGGGTAAATATAGTTTATACTTTGAAGCGAATATCTGTTTATTATCTTCAAGTAAAGTATATTTAACCATTGTTTCGCTTTTATCGTAGGTTTCTGAAATATTTCTTCTGTAACCAGAATTAAGTATATTAATCTCGATATGCTTTTCAAAATCTTGTTCTAAGTAATTTTTTGTCATACAAATTCCAATAAATTATTGTTTTGGTTTGAGATTAATCTCTAACACATTATCAAAATGAATCAAATTAAAAGACAAATCCGTATATTTTTTCTTAAAATAACTATACTTTTGGGGATTGAATGTTTTTTTTGAGAATTTTACTTCATAAGCTTTTGATTCCTGAATTATAAAATCAACTTCTTGTTTTTTTTGAGTTCTCCAAAAACGTATATCATCAACGGAATAAAAGTCATAAAAGCGCCTGAATACAAAATTTTCCAAAAGTTCACCTCTATCATTTCTCAATGAAATCGGTTTAAAATTTCCTAGAAAATAATTTCTAAGACCTAAGTCGTTTAAATATATCTTGGGCATTTTCCTTAGTTCTTTTTCTACATTTCTATAAAAGGGTAAAATTCTTGTTATATGAAACGATTTTTCCATAAGTTTTACATAAGTATTAATAGTTTGATATTTTATTTTAAGATGTGTAGCAATGTTATTTGAATTAAATAGTCCTTTTCTAGAAGATAGAATTTTCAAAATCTTGCAATACATATCAGGATATCTAAGGTTGGCTTCTAAAGCATCTTTTTTGATGTATGAATCAGCAATTTCCTTTAAAATTAATTTTTTTTCTGACAGTTCTTCTTCCACAACAACCTCCGGATAACCACCAAATAATAAATATTCATTAAGCCATTTCTGTAATTCTAATTTATAAATTTCCGGTATTGAACCCGAATTAATAAAGGAAGAAATTTCACCTCTATTCTTAAATATTAAAAATTCTTCAAAAGTTAAAGTTGGTAATATAAAAATACGCTTTCGTCCGGCTAAACTGTCCTTAAACTTTTCATCAATATAAAAAGCAGATGAACCGCTTACAACAAATTTTATTGAATCTTGATTTAAATCATAATGGTATTTGAGAAAATTAGTTGGATTGCTTAAATATTGTATTTCATCCAAAAATAGAATAACTTTTTTATTATTATTAAATGGTGGGATTACTTGAAATAAATTTCGTGGATGATAATCTAATAATTTTAATATTTCTGGATCTTCAAGTGAAATAAAAAATGTACGTTTTTCTTCCTTTTCTAATTTGGATTGCATCTGTTGCATCAAGGTTGTCTTACCCGTTTGGCGAGCGCCTACAAGTAGAGTTATCTGCTTTTTAGAAAGGTGATTCCATAATGTTTTGAACAATGTTCTATATTTCATATTTATATATTATCCCAAAATATCACATTGTCAATCATAAAATATCCCAAATATTCCACTTTTTAATCATAAATTATCCCATTTTTTCTTTTTCAACTCGAAGAAGTAAACGGTAATGGGTACAACTCAATTCTGAACACAGTGCGTTCACTTTTGGAAAGATTAAATAAAAATTTCTCATATACCACAAGTTTCTTTCAATAGATCCTTTTCAATAATTTTTTCTCTGTAATTTTCTTCGACCTTTTCTCCGAACAATCTCCGAACTATCATTAGAATTTTTCTGCGAACTAAAACCATTAGTTGTAATTTTCCTGGGTAGTTTCTGGGTATTTACTGGGCATTAGAAATAATCTCCCAATAGCCGCCTTTATCTGGACCGATTCTTTTAAGAAGCCCTTTTTGTTTTAGCTTATTTATATGTTTTTGGATAACAGAAGGATTTATCCCAAGCTCTTCTGATAACATTTTCCTTGTTATTCTAGGATTTTTCCCAATTATTTGCAATATTTGCACTTGTCGTTGAGATAATTCTGACCACCTTTTCTGACCACCCTTTCTGACCACCTTTTCTGACCACCTTTTCTGCCGACTTTTTCACTGACTTTTTTATCTATTTTTTTATTCCAAAAAATAATCTTAAAATGCAATAATTCTTCTTTAAATTCCGGAGTTATCTTTTCATATTCTTTACAAGATTCAATGATATTTGTAAATCCCCGTCCCCATTGCTCAATGATCTTTAGTTCGTAAAAAATTCTGCCAATTGTAATATTACGCAGTTTAGAGAAATCCATTTTCCCAATATCATCTACAGAATAACCGGCTGGTAAATCACCAGGACTGCTTATCTCGATCCTGTTATCGAAAATAGCAACTTTTATATCCTGCCCTTTCAAAAGTTAATTCCTGTGGGTTACTGCATTGACAATTGCTTCACGCAATGCAGGAAGAGGATATTCGTATTTTTCTTCTCTATATACATCACCAATTACAGCAGAGAGTTTTATATTCGATTTGATAAATTTGATTGTTGATTCAATCTGGTCGATGATACTTCCTCTGAATTCGGCTTTATCAATAAATATTTCTTTAGTATTTCCTTTGAAATGAGCACATTTTATCTGAGCAAAATCGTATTCGATATATTCTTTTTGGGGAAATAATAACATTCCTGCAACGGTTGGATAAATTTTTTCATCTCTCTTTGATAGAAGATTAAACATATAAAGATGGTCTTCTTTTATCTGAATATCCTTTTTCTCTTTAAAAATCTTTTTTATCCTTGGAAAATCGATATCATCTTTTGAAAATCTGTAATCGGTTTGAGAATCATAACTGATATTTTCACCTCTAAATTGTAAGGATTTTATTATCTCTTTGCTGGCAAGTCTGGTTGTAGAACCGACCCTGATATAAGTCCCTTTTTCCATTCCTTTATTTTTTAGATAATATAGAGTTTCAATTCCCATCGGAACTTTGATAATTACTAGAGTTTTGTCCTGTTCTGTGGTGAATACAGTATCGATGCGGATTGTTGGACTAATACTGTCAAAGGTGATATTCGAGAGTTTTTCTTCCAGTTCAAAAGGATTTGCTACTCCAATGATCTTTTTATTATCATCTATACCAAAGATCAAATTCCCTCCGCTTCCATTAGCAAAAGCAATAATAGTCTGTAGAATTTTTTCTTTATTGGAATTATTAAATTCTCTTTTGAATTCTAATGTTTTACTCTCCTGCTTTGATAATAATTCTTTCATCTTTATAACAGCCCTTTATCCTTAAAACTAAAATAGTTATCTTTTGCTACAATAATATGGTCAACCACATCGATTCCCAAAATCTTACCTGCTTCCACTAATCTTTTAGTAATCTCTAAATCATCTTCGGAGGGTTGAGTATCACCTGAAGGATGATTATGAACAATGATCACGGTTGATGCCGAATTTTTAATTGCCGGCAGAAATACTTCTCTCGGGTGAGCTAAACTTGCGCTTAATGTTCCTGTTGAAACCTTATCCACACTTATCAGATTATTTCGAGTAGTTAATGAAAGGATATAAAAATTCTCTTTCATTTTATTTCCGATTTCATTTTTCAAGAGATTGAAAACAGTTTCTGGTTTTTTTATTTTTTCTCCGAATTTTGGGATATGCAATTCTGCCTTTTCTCCCAATTTGAAGGCAGCTTGAATCTTGCAGGCAGTTGCAAAACCGATACCTTTAACTTTTTTTAATTCTTCGATGCTGGCGTTTTTTATATTTTGAAGATTCCCAAAATGGGCTAACAAGTTTTGAGCAAGTGTTAATACAGTCTGTCCTCTACCACCTTTTTCAATTATTAATGCCAGTAATTCTTGAGTGGAAAGATTATCAACACCAACTTTTTGCAAACGCTCTCTTGGTCGGTCTTCAATTGGCAAATCTCTAACCGTATATGTTCTGGTTTTCATATTTATGAATAAAATTCAGAAATAAGTATTGAGTTTTTATAGATTAAAACACACCACTTTTGGCTCGGTCATTTCCTGAAGAGAGAATTTGATGCCTTCTCGGCCAAGTCCGGAGTTTTTCACACCACCGAAAGGCATACCATCTATTCGATAGTCCGAAGAATCGTTGATCATGATACCACCAACATCGATTTCTTTTATTGCCTTAAATGCGGTATTTAAATTGCTTGTAAATATACCGGCATGTAATCCATAAACCACATCGTTTGCTTCCTTGATTGCCTCATCAAGATTGTCGATCTTATAAAGAATAACGACAGGACCAAAGACTTCTTCATGTCCAAGACGGCAGGTTTTGGGAACATCTTTCATAACTGTGGGCTGAACAACCGAACCTTTTCTTTCTCCGCCCGTGAGAAGTTTTCCACCTACATTCACCGCTTCTTTTATCCACTCTTCCACTCTTTTTGCTTCATGTTCCGTGATCATCGGACCCATATCTGTATCTTCATCAAGTTGATAACCAACCTTCATCTTCCTGGTTCGTTCCACGAATTTTTCTTCAAATTTATCATAAATATTTTTTTGAACAAACAGTCTTTGAACCCCGATACAATTTTGTCCAACAGCCCAGAAAGCACCTGAGACACAGCTTTCCACAGCTTTTTCAAGGTCACAATCATCCATTACGATAACCGGGCAGTTTGAGCCAAGTTCCATTCCGATCTTCTTAAGCCCGGCTTTTTTGATAATTTCTTTTCCTGCTTCGGGTCCACCCGTAAATGTGATCATCCTGATTCTTTCATCTGTAACCAGCGCATCTCCGATGACATGTCCGTAACCGGTAACAATGTTCAATATTTTGGGAGGAAGACCTGCATCGAGTAAGATTTCTCCGAGCTTTAGAGCAGACAGCGGTGTGACTGTAGCAGGTTTTAGAACAACTGAATTTCCACCAGCAATGATCGGTCCAAGTTTATGTGCCACTAGATTGAGCGGGTCGTTGAAAGGAGTGATTGCTGCTATTACACCAATTGGAAAACGGTAATAATAGCCCACACGATTTTCCGCTCCCGGCATACTATCGAATGGAATTGTTTCTCCAAGAATTCTTTTAGCTTCCTCACCGGAAAGTGTAATAGTATTTATTGCACGGGTTACTTCTCCTCGTGCTTCTTTAATAGTTTTGCTGCCTTCTGTTGCGATAGTTCTGGATAATTCTTCATGCCGTCCTCTCATTAGTTCAGCTGCTTTTAACAAGATATCGACTCTTTTGTGTACAGGCAGATTTCTATTGATCTCATAGCCCTCGACTGTGGCATCTATAGCTTTTTTAACATCTTCGGGTGTTCCTGCCGGAACTGTGTCTATTACTTCTCCATTAAATGGATTTTTGACTTCAATTTTCTCGTCCTTATCAACCCATTTGCCGTTAATGTGCATTTTCATATATTTCTCCAATAATTTTTAGCCAATAATATTTAGAATATCCACAAATATTGAGTATCCGGTTTCAATTTTTCCTGCACCGGCACCCTGTATTGTTATTTTTCCCATTAAATCCGTGTCAAATGTAAGAGCATTATTTGCACCATCAACTCCAGTGAGCGGATCAGATAACGGCAATTTCACCGGTTTTACAGAAGCGATAATTTTATCTCCCTCGATTCTGGTGGAGCCAATAAGTTTATATCGCATTCCTTCATCAGCAGCTGATTTTACATCTTCGAGAGATACCTTGCTAATTCCTTCGCAGGGCACATCATCCGGAGTAATATCGCCGCCAAGAAGCACGTTACTGAGGATCACGACTTTTGCGAGAGCATCATAACCTTCTACGTCAGCGGTAGGATCTGCTTCTGCGTAACCGAGTTCCTGTGCTTTTTTCAGGGCATCGTCATACGACCAACCCTCCTGTTCCATTTTTGTCAAAATGTAATTTGTAGTGCCGTTTAGAATACCTTTTACTTCGGTTATTTTGCACCCTGTAAGGCATTCTCTGGCAAGATCAAAAACAGGTGTCCCGCTCATAACAGTTCCCTCTATAAGAAATTTAACGCCATTTTCTGCTGCCAATTTGGAAAGTCTGTTGTACTGCAATGCAGCCGGTCCTTTGTTTGATGTGGTAACATGCATGCCTTTTTTCAATGCTTCTTCAATGTGTTGTGTTGCAGGTTGTCCTGTTTTAATATCAGTATAGGTCATCTCTGCCATAATATCTGCATCACATCTGCGTATTGTTTCGAGAGCATCCCAACCTTTATACATTTTTCCCTCACAACAATCAGGATCATAATCTTCAAGTGATTTCCCGGATTCCAACAATTCAAGAACCGTTGTTAGGCATAGTCCGTCTGCACAACAGATAGAGCCCTTTTTGAAATCGGAAATTGCTACGACTAAGATATCCAATTTTTTACTTTTAATAATTTCTAACAAGCCCTGCCCAACAACTCCACAACCTATGATCATGAGTTTTGGTTTATTCATTTTTCGTTTCTCCTTTTATATAAATATTTTTACCACGAAAAGCACTAAAAGCACGGAAACAGGTTTTAAGAGAAAATATTTTTCTAAACGTTATTTTATTAATTTCGTGCCTGCCTCGGCGTCCTGTCTGGGCGTAGCGTAGCGAAGACTGAAATGCAATGGAGACGGGTGTATTTCGTGGTTAAGCATTTTTCTTTATAGATATTTGTTTATTCATAATTGGTTTTTAATACATTTTGAAAGCCGTCTGACTGCTTCGGCAAGTTGTTCTTCTGATGCATAAGAGAAGTTTATCCGCATGTGGTTTTTGCTGGGATTTTCTCCATAAAAAACCTCTCCCGGAACAAATGCAACTTTAAATTTAATAGCTTCATAAAATAGTTCTTTAGTATCAATATGTTCCGGAACAGTCATCCATAAAAATAATCCGCCTTCCGGCTTTGTCCATGTTACACCCATATCTTCCGGGAAACATTCTCCCATTGTACTTATAAATATTTCAAGTTTTTTTCGGTAATATTTTATACATTTTTCAATATGTTTGTTAAAGTTCATTTCTGTAAGAAAAGCTGTGCATAGATCCTGATTATATTTGGGCGTATTAAGTACATTTCCTTCTTTAATATTTGTCATTTTTGCAATTACTTCAGGATGTCCTATATTATATCCAACTCTAATTCCAGGGCAAAACAGCTTTGAAAATGTATATAACCCTATCACATTATTACCTTTTCTTTTTTGATCAAGATAAAATATTGATGGAATCGGCTCTCCATAATAACGCAGATCTCGATAAGGGCTGTCTTCCAGAATTGGAATGTCATATTCATAGCTCAAATCCAAAAGTTCTTCTCTCTTTTTTAAACTCATTGTGATACCTGATGGATTCTGAAAGTCGGGAACTACATATATGAATTTTGGTTTTTTATTATCTTTAGCTAATTCTTTAATTTTCTCTTTATATTCTTTTACATTAGGACCATCATTCTGGATATCTACACCCACAAATGTTGGATTCTGGAGTTGAAATGCTACAATAGCTCCAGCAAACGTCGGGCGATCCAATAACACAATATCACCAGGATTAAGGAAGAGCCTTCCGGTAATATCGAGCCCATGTTGACCTGAAGAAGTTATCAAAATATTCTCTTCTGAGATATCAATATTTTCTCTTTTCATAAAGTCTATTACTGCATTAATGAGTGAGGGTTCGCCAGGTATAGAAGTGTATTGCATTATTGTTTCTATATCTTCCTCGAGTCTATTATGAGATGCGATTCTCGTTTCCTCTTTCAAAAATATGTCGGGTGAGGGTAATCCTCCAGCCAAAGATATTATCTCCGGGTCATCTAGTAATTTGAATAATTTTCCTATTGAATAGCCGCCATATTTTTTAATATTATCCGAAAACCAATTAATCCAATTATTGATCATCTTGCCACCTTTCCATATTTTTCATCATAGTACACATTCCTATCTCACCACAGAGAACACCGAGGACACAGAGGTTTAAAAATTAAATCTTTCAATCCCGTCTTTCAATTGCTTTATCTTGCGAAATAATCCCAACATATCGTATCGGGACTGTTTCTGCACAGCAGGATTTCACGGAATGAGCATTAAAGTTTATCAACAATCCTGTACCTATATTTGGAAGTCTAATTAAAATGAGAATAAGAGCCATATGAATCTCTTTTTTGTTATTAAGCCAAGTTTCTCTGTGCTCTCTGTGTTCTCTGTGTTCTCTGTGGTTATATTCATACTATATTTATTCTCGATAAGAAGCACCGCCAAAAATAGTTTTAATACCTTTTTTCATAAACTCTTTACCGTCTTTTGTGGCACGTAAAGATTTATAATAAATGACATCGCCAATTTTCTCTGCATTTGCTTCTCTCTCATCTTCAGGCAGGAAATATGCTTCCATCGTATCCATTTCACGTGCTGTGCCGTCGCTTTCATACTTGAAAGTCATATTGGTACCACTTTCCAGAACTTTGAATGCATTATCAGTCCAATTGAAACCCGCCATGCCAAGATCAGGATTTATATAAATATGAGCAGCAAGACTGACACCTTTAATGCCACTTTGTTCAAGCTCTTTTGCACATTGTATAAATGTTTTTGCATCAGCGCCATTTCCAATATTGATCTCATAAAGTGGAGAAGTACCGTCTTCTCTAAGATATTCATTCATAATATTCAAAAGCATTCGGAATTGCATTGTATTTTGAGTGGAAAGTAACATAGAGATTTTAATATGAAGATTGGGAATATCCCTTCCATAGTAGCAAATTGCAATTATTGTACTCCAGCTAGGATTAAGGAAGAAGTCCGCTCCGGTTGCTAATGCTGTTCGAGTTACACCATCTAAATAAACCAGATGATTATCATTTGCAACTTCAATTCCACCAAAATTTCCAAAGCCGGTTCCCTGATTTTTTAATATTAAATTGGATAATCCGTTACCAGCATCAGCGCGTTCAAATGTGCTGCCTGTAACATTCTCAAGTTCCAAAAATCTACTTTCAGGTTGAGGGATACCGATCAGATTTGTGCTGCAAAATTTTGAACCCTTCATTATGTTCTCAGCCATCATAAGGGTCACCATGAGGTCTCCATTGTGAACATAATTATCCGTCAGGGCTACGACAGAAATAAATTCCGAAGGGACGAAACATTGCCCATCTGTAGAAGCGCTTTCAGCAATACGTTTCATTGCATGATGGGTAACTTTTGCACCCTGCCATCCGGAAACCTGTGCAGTAGCGACTCCCAAATTGCTATTGTAGGATATATTATTCTCTTTCTCGAAATCTTCGACTTTGGGAAATTTCATTACTAACTTTTCTGCATCTTCGATCATCTCACCATAACCCTTTTCCGTAAGGATTCGTTTTCTGGTTTCATACTTCCTCATTTTTTCTATTGTTTCGCTGATCTTTTTTGCACCTCCAAAATATTCTTTTAAAGCATCCATTGCTTTGATTTCACTATTAGATAACAGATGATATTTCATGATTGCTCCTTTCATTTATTTATTATACTTTTTTCAAATTCATCTCGCTTCTGTTGATTTAGATATTATCATTTTATTTCTTTAACGTATCTTCAAAAGTTCAGTTTGATATTAATAGTCAATATTTATCATTTTAGTATATAGAGATGACTTAACAAGTAATGCAAAAAGAGAGTTTGAAAACAAGATAAATATCCGTCTTCTTTACACTTCGCAGTGACAAGTCCATCTACGCTGCGCTTCGCCGCGATAAATAAAAGGGGCTGAACATGTTCAGCCCCTACGGTATATAATTATTGATACCATAAAAGTATTGACGGCATGACTCCAATGGAGAAATTAATAACCTATTTCTTCCCTAAAAGTGTAAACAACGCGTGAAATTCTTACATATTATTAAACTGATCTAAATTAATTCAATGCTTTAATATAATAGAATTTCTTACTTCCAGTTGCCGGTTCACTCCAGTTTGTATCAGTAACTTCTTCTTCAAAATTCCAGGGATAAGCAGCATAAGAATCATCTGAAGAATAGATTTTATATGAAGTTGCTACAGAAACTTCGTTCCAAGTTATCAGAATATTTGTTCCGACAATTTCAATAATGACATTCTCAGGGCTTGGAGGTGTATCAGGATTGAGAGGAACATCAAGAGAATCATCAGCAATAACCGGAATATAGAAAGTTGTTTCATCAGAAAAGTATTGCTGATTCACCATTAGATCATTATCAAAATATAAACCAGAATGACTGAGGGTATTACTAATGCACATCGAAATATGAAGATATTGAATGGGCTCTATAGTTAATTCGTTTGCATAATCCGGTAACATAGACCAATCATAACATGTTGCGACCGCAAATTTGGAAGCAGTGTTATCTGTAACAGCAAGTATGCTATATAAATCAGCACCCGGGACGAGTTCACCCAGAAGGATTTCGCCCTTTGTTACAGTAATATTGCTATCTGCACAAATATTTTCTCCAAATGCCTCTGTATTAAAATCAACATATACCATCCCTGAACCAAATCTTGTACCACTCTCAGAAGCTCGTATCATCACATCAAAGTCTAACAATATATCATCATCCTCAATTTTAACTTCATCATTAGCAAAAGTAAAAATAATCCCCGTAGTTACTGTATATCCATACACATAAACACTGTCATTATCAATGTTTGAATTAACATTAATAAAGGTTGCAAATTCACCAAGATCTGCAGGTGCCTTACCTGTTATCGAAACAGTAACTTCCTCATCCTGATGTAAGTCAAAACTTTGATCTTTCGTAATATTCTCTATTTTCTCCGATAATATTTGTTCATCATCTTCAACATTAGGAATTTGCTGGGCAAAAATATTATTTGTAATAAAGCCCAAAGATATTATTGTAAATATAATACATATTGATTTTTTCATTTTGCTCCTAAATTTATTTTTTTAAAATCTTCTGAATGTATTCTATAGAAATACAGACCATTACTCATACTCTTTCCTGAATTATCCTTTTCATCCTATACAATTTCATATTTATCAGCATTCAACACTTCATTCACCAAGGTTTTCACTTTCTGCCCTTTTATAAGGTCTCCATCAAACACAGCTATTTTATTACCCGCTTCCATTTTCCTCCGAATAATTACTTATTTAAAAGAAGATTTAATTAGAAAATTAAATATACTGTCAATTTTTATATATCCAACTATTTTATATCTCATATTATTATATTTTGTAAGCAAAAAAAGTGCCAAAAGCTTAAGTTGCTGTTATAAGGGGATATAAGTATTTTCACCAAATCCGGATTGATGCAAATTTGAGCGTTTTCGGACAGTTGGTTTGTTAAATTTATTAGTAACTCCTCTTCAATAAATTTGATGCCTGCCCTGTTAAATTTATTTTCTATTTAACTGGGGTTTTTTTGGCAGAAAAATATTTACTATGTCTAAAAACGCTTTTATAAAGGCTATTTAAATGACTAATTACTCCCGACTTGTCGGGAAGAAATTATTGGCTTTATTAATGATTAATATTTCCTGTTTGGTTCTGCCTGCCCAATGAAATCTCTTTTTTTTTATTTCATCGGGATGAAATCTTTTTTTCTATCATTTCATTCGGGTTAAATTTTCTTTTCTATTTAACTGGGGGCTTGTCCAGGTTAGGTTATTATTTCCTTATAAAACAATTCTATCATCACAAAATTCTCATCGAAGGATTTATTATTACTTAAATTCTGTGCTAATAATGATCCCTCTTTATCAACTATCTCTTGCTGTAAAATTGCTATTATTTCTTCTTTCAACCGAGAAGAATTATTCAATATTCTCTTGAGTCTTTTACCCAGCAAAATTGCTCCCGTTTTTATGTAATCATAATCTGGTCTGTCGATGAGTTCTATGTTGTCTTCAAATAAATCCCCCGTATAGAAATCATTATAATTATACAAAATAACACCGATGTCCTCCGCATCCTTGGTCATCTTAACTTTTCTGTCCGACCATGCTATGATCTTACTAATAAAGAAACCTTCTAAATTTGCGACATGGAACTGTATTCCGGCACGTTCACATATTAATGAACTTTCAAAAACCTCTTCAAAGCCAGAAACATTCATCTGTATTGAACCATCAGGAGGCCAAGAAATTTCCCCATCTATCGCAATGCTACCAAAGGGTATAATGTCAACAGGAAGCGAATTAAACAACAATCTTTGTTTTTGAGGATGATCCTCAAAGTTAAATTTCTCCTTTAATATTTGCACTACATTTTCATATGCTTCCCAGTTATCTATCATAATTGCAAAATCAACATCTTTGGTTGCCCGACAATTTAGGTTTACTTGAAAAACGGACTCGATCAAAAAGTCCCGCGCTGTTGCTCCTATTACAACAAAATCAATCCCCGACTCATTCGTCACATCGATTATCGCTTTTAATACAGGAAGCAGATAAGAATATTCGTCACCAGTTATTTTGTATACTGTGCTCATACAACTCTTTTGCAATTTCATGGTTCCTATCGTTTTTACTCAATATCAGATCGGCATAGACCAATATTGCTGGTACGATCGTGCTGTCATTGTTTTGCAGTTTTGCAGAATTCCAACAAATATTTAGCAGCTCAATATTACCCATATCATCTGGAATTAACTTCAGCTTCTTTATTATATGAACACTATCCAATTGTATATAGATTATTTTATGCTGTGGCTTGATGTTAAGATGCATGATCTCTGCTGCTTTTTCTCCACTCCACAAGCTATTCTCAGGTAATTGTATGGATACACTTGAGTCCAGTTGACGATATTTTCCGATTAAAATACTAGGACGCAGCTTTCTATCATAGGCAGTCACCCATTTCTCAAGCAGATCCTTTTTATTTCGAAGGATTCTTTTTTTATCAACTGTGTATAAAAAACCCTCCCGTTGTAAATCCTTGAAAATATTGCTTATCGAACCTTTAGAGATATCAACAATTTCAGCAATTTCATCATAACTCATATTAATTAATTCTTTATTAAATAGAAGTTGTAAAATAAGCCTAATACCGGCTTTCTCAAATGCTTTACCAATACTCTCTGGCTCTTTTTCGATCTTTGGAAAATCAAAATAAAGTAAAAGTTCATTCTGTGAAATAAAAGCATTACCAGATCCACTGATATAAGAAATTGAGTGTTTTCTAAAATATTTCTTTATCTCATTAGATATATAGTCCGACACAAAAAGAATTTTATTTTCTCTATTAGTAATAAGTTCATGGAAGGCTAACAATGAGGTTTTATTTATCAAATTCCTTTTTACTTCTACATCAAAGTTGTATAGTTTATCATTATATCTCAACTCCAGATTAAAATCATTCATATAGTTACTATGAGAATATTCTATCTCCGTTAATTTCAAATTCAAATTTAAATGTTCAACCTGCTTATTAACCGATTCGATTGCCTGAGTGGCAATATAATAATCACCCTTGTTCATTATTTTCCTCCGTTCATTATTAATGAACAGCCAATATTAATGAACATAAATTCAGTTAAAATATTTGATGTCAAGTATTTCGTGCCATTTTCTACTTACATCTGAAATTGACATTCAATACTATTTTTGTTCCTTGAAGGAGTGCCTATCAAGAAAAACACTTGTCGAACACCTCTAACCTTCCCATTAATCAAGCACTTACAGATATTTCAGAGCAAAAACCACAAATGGTGACCCCAAGGGGAATCGAACCCCTATTGCAGGAATGAAAATCCTGAGTCCTAGCCGTTAGACGATGGGGCCTCAAAAAGATGTTTCAAAATGGTGAGCCAGGAAGGATTCGAACCTTCGACTCTCGCCTTAAAAGGGCGATACTCTACCACTGAGTTACTGGCCCATGAGTTCGATACATTTTTTAGTGCCTATATGTTTGTCAAATTTTTTGGCAATGCGTCATGCCTTCGTTTTTCTTGACAGCACACAACCCTCATTTTCTATAACCACAAAAAAGGAAATCGTCTCCCTATGCTATCGAGTTCAGAGATTAGAAAAAGTTTTATTGACTTCTTTGCAGCAAAAGAACACGAGATCATTCCGTCCGCACCGCTTGTGCCGATCAATGACCCTTCCCTGCTTTTTACCAATGCCGGAATGAACCAATTCAAAGATATCTTTCTTGGGACTGGTTCACGGGATTATACACGCGCAGTTAACAGCCAAAAATGCCTGCGAGCAGGTGGAAAACATAACGACCTCGAAGAAGTGGGAAAAGATGAATATCATCACACCTTTTTTGAGATGCTCGGCAATTGGTCTTTTGGTGATTACTATAAGAAAGAAGCTATCCAGTGGGCGTGGGAACTCATAAATTCCATCTGGAAAATTCCCAAAGAAAAACTCTTTGCAACTGTACATTATGAAGATGAAGAATCCTTTGAATTATGGAAAAAAGTAACCGACATTGATAAAGCTCATATTTTCAAATTCGGAGATAAAGACAATTTCTGGGAAATGGCGGACACCGGTCCCTGCGGACCATGCTCGGAAATTCATTACGACAGAGGAATCGAGCACTGCTCACAAAAAGATGATCCAAAACATCACTGCGAATTAAACGGTTCGTGTGGTCGGTTTGTCGAGATATGGAATCTGGTTTTTATCCAATTCAACCGACTGGACAATGGCGAACTTATCGATCTTCCGAAAAAGCACGTTGATACAGGCGCTGGTTTTGAACGTATAGTTGCAATTCTGCAGGGCAAAACTTCCAACTATGAAACCGATCTTTTTATGCCAATAATACATCATATCGAGAAAATTGCTAATATGAAATTCTCAGATGAAAAGCATGCATTCCGTGTCATCTCCGACCATATTCGCGCACTGACCTTTGCCATCGCGGACGGCGTACTTCCATCCAATATAGGAAAAGGTTATGTCATCAGAAGAATACTTCGCAGGGCAACACGCTTCGGACGAATTATAAACATACATAAACCCTTCCTCGCCGAACTCGTCGATACGGTTTGTGAAATTCTTGGTGAGCAATATCCTGAAATCATTGAAAAAAAAGCGCATATTAAGATGGCAGTCAACGCAGAAGAGGAACGTTTCAACCAAACCCTTGATGTTGGTATAGGCAAATTCAATGAAATTATTGAGAACATGGGAAAGAGTACTGTGATATCCGGAAAAAATGCTTTCATGCTCTATGATACTTATGGTTTCCCTCTTGATCTCACTGAACTTATGGCAGAAGAAAAAGGGCTTGAAGTCGATAAAAAGGAATTTGAAAAGGAGATGGAAACACAAAAAACACGGGCGCGTGAAGATGCAAAATTCGACCGGAAAAGCGATTCTTTCTCAAAACTCGATATCCCGGCTGAGCATAAAAGCGAATTTGTCGGCTATGAGAATGATACAGCTAATTGTGTAATAGAACATCATTACATCGATGAAGACAACAATGCTGTTGTTGTTTTGAACAAGACGCCTTTCTATGCGGAATCAGGCGGCGAGATCGCTGATACGGGGAAGATTTTCAATAATGAATTTGAGCTCGAAGTTGAGGATGTTCAGAAGCAGAATGACGTGATCTTTCACTTCGGCAAAGTGGTCAAAGGATCCATCAAAGATAAAAACGTAAAAGCGATAGTCGATCTTGAAAGAAGAAATAATATCGCGCGAAATCATACTGCCTCTCACCTTCTGCATGCTGCGCTTCGTCAGGTACTGGGAACCCATCTTCATCAAAAAGGTTCGCATGTTGCACCGGACAGACTGCGTTTTGACTTCACTCATTTCCAGCAGGTTACACAGGATGAGCTGGATAAAGTGGAACTGCTCGTGAATGAAAAGATCATAATGAACATTCCTGTTAATCCGTTCATCGAAAATCTTGATGACGCCAGAAAAAAAGGAGCGATGGCTCTATTTGGTGAAAAATACGAGAAAAAAGTCAGGGTGATCGAAATCGGAGATTACTCGATCGAACTCTGCGGTGGACTTCATTGCCAGCGTACCGGAGATATTGGCTTTTTCAAAATAATCTCTGAAAGTTCTATCGCAGCAGGAGTTCGCAGGATCGAAGCTGTGACTGGATTATATGCATCCCAGTTTGTAAAACAGCATGAAAATATTCTTCACGACCTACAACATCAGTTAAATACTAAAATTATAGAAATTCCCGAAAAGATCGAGAAATTACACGCTGAGAATAAAGAATTACGAAAACAACTTGAAGAGCTTGAAAGGTCCTCCTTGAAAGACATTGTTGATGATTTCATTATAAATAAACAGTCAATTAATGGTGTCGTTGTCGTATCCGGCATGCTTGCCATGAAAGACATACAGCAGCTTAAAGAAGCCGCCGATATGCTCCGGCATAAGATCGGCTCGGGCATAGGGATTCTCGGATCTAAATTTGATGACAAGATATCGCTCATTTGTATCGTAACACCTGACCTTATACAACGCTTTCATGCTGGCAAGATCGTGAACCGAGCTGCGGCATTCATCGGCGGAAAAGGCGGCGGAAAGCCCAATATGGCAATGGCAGGCGGAAAAGATATCGAAGGTGCACAAGAACTTTTCACGAAAATTCCTGAATTGATAAGAGATTTTCAAAAAAATTGACATTGGAATCATAAATCAATTTCTGAAAACTCCTAAATATTTTGGTGTCATTTTGATATATATAGAACTTTTTAGATGTTAAGGAAAAAATCAAAATCGTGTTCCCTCCTCATAACACAAAGCACTTACAAGGGGTGCAATGATAAGTAAGAAAGATAAAAGTATTATCTCTATCGCTCATCTTCGAGCTATTTTTGAAGAGATGGAAAAATTTGATATCACCCATCTTGTGATAAACCGAAACGGTGAAAGCTACGAAATCCAGCGTGGAAAAAATAGTGATGAACCTGTTATCAATTCGAAACTTCACGTGGATAGAGCAGAAGATTTTGAGATGACTACCTCAGAAAAATCCAAAGTTGATGAGGTACCTCCCAAACCCCATACAAAAGGCGAACATGTCGAGAATACTCAGGATGATAAAAATATTGTCGAAATAAAAACCCCAACAGTCGGCACATATTACTCCTGCCCTACTCCGGATAGTGAACCCTTTGTTCATATCGGGAAAAGGATTCGAAAAGGTGATACGCTCTGCATAGTTGAAGCGATGAAATCAATGAATGAGATAGAGTCCGAAGTTGAAGGCACGATCACCGAAATATTAGTGGAAAATATGCAAATGGTCGAATATGATCAGGCACTTTTTAAGATAAAAGTCGAATCATAAAATGGTAAATTGGTGAATCGGTATGTATGATATTAATGAGTTGGATGTGTATAATATGGCGTTAGATTTCTCAAATTTGATCTGGAAAATATGCAGTAAATTTTCAGAAACATCTAATAACTTAAAACGAAAATGACTAATTCACAAGTTTACAAATTCACCAATTAACTAATCTATGCTAAAGAAAATTCTCGTTGCTAACCGCGGTGAAATCGCTCTTCGAATAATCAGAGCTGCCAAAGAACTCGGAATACAAACGCTTGCAGTATATTCGAAAGTCGATAAAGACAGTCTACATGTTCGGTTTGCTGATGAAAGCGTATGTATTGGCGAAGCACCTTCTCGAAAAAGTTATCTTTTTTATCAAAATATTCTTGGCGCTGCGGGTGCTTGCAACGCTGATGCTATACACCCAGGCTATGGTTTTCTATCTGAAAATGCAGATTTTGCAGCTGCGTGTAAAGCTCTCGGTATTACCTTTATTGGTCCCTCAGATGATGCAATACGAAAAATGGGGGATAAATCGCTCGCTCGAAAGCTGATGATAAAAGCAGGTGTGCCTGTTGTTCCCGGCACAAAAAATTCAATAACAAACCTTGGAGAAGCCCTGACCTCTGCCTCAGAGATCGGCTATCCGCTTATGATAAAAGCTTCTGCCGGCGGTGGTGGAAAAGGAATGCGCATTGTCAATTCCCAAAAAGAACTTGATAGCAAATTTACACAAGCCCAGCATGAATCAGAAAAAGCATTTGGCTCAGACGAACTTTATTTTGAAAAATACCTTCCCCATTCAAGGCATATTGAAGTACAGATTATCGGTGATACACATGGAAATATAGTTCATCTATTTGAACGGGAATGCACACTTCAGCGTCAACATCAAAAATTGATCGAAGAATCCCCCTGCCCGATCCTCACAGAAGAGCAACGGAGCTATATTTGTAAGACTGCTGTGAAAGCCGCAAAAAAAGTGGGATATTACTCAGCCGGAACTGTTGAATTCCTTTATGATATTGATTCAAAGCAGTTTTATTTTATGGAGATGAATACCCGAATCCAGGTTGAACATCCTGTCACAGAAATGATCTCTTCGATCGATCTTGTAAAAAAACAGATCGAGGTTGCAGCCGGCGAAAAACTGGGTCTCTCTCAAAAGGATATTGTGCATACAGGGCATGCGATCGAGTGCCGCATCAATGCGGAAGATTGGGAGCATAATTTCAGAGCAAGCCCTGGGCAAATTACCGAGTACATTCCTCCGGGCGGATTGGGTATCAGAGTGGATTCAGCATGCTGCAGCGGATCATATATTTTCCCTTATTATGACTCTTTGATAGCCAAGCTAATCTCGTGGGGAAATGATCGTGATGAAGCGATACTGCGTATGCGTCGGGCTCTGGATGAGTTCATTATTTCCGGAATCCACACGACTATCGGATTCCATAAAAAAATACTCACACATAAGAATTTCATTTCGTCCGATATCACTACGAATTTTATTGATAACCTTACTATATAAGCAAGGAATACGATGAGAAAATTATTCATGAAATGTCCGGGTTGCGGTACAACCCATTTTATAAATTTCTATGCGCGAAAGCATTATGTCTGCCCAGACTGCAATTACCATCTTACTCTATCGCCCATTGAAAGGATCAGACTTCTCACAAAACCGGGAAGCTTTAAAGAATTCAATAAGGATATTCATACCATTGATCCTCTTGTTTTCCCTAATTATGACAACAAATTAAAAGTTGCTCACAAAAAAACTCACAACAGATCTGCCGTAAAAACCGGCACAGCTAAGATCGGAAAATATAATGTTGTTATTTCTGTCCTCGATGCTGATTTCATGATGGGAAGCATGGGAGCAGTTGTGGGAGAGAAGCTCACACGAGCTATAGAATATGCCACCGAGCACGAACTACCGTTGATCATTGTTACTGCTTCAGGCGGAGCTCGTATGCAGGAAGGGGTCATATCTCTGTTCCAGATGGCAAAAACAAGCGCTGCTCTAAAGCGTCATTCTAATAAGGGTCTTTTGTATATTTCCATACTCACCCATCCGACTACCGGCGGAGTTAGCGCCTCCTTTGCATTTCTTGGAGACATCATCGTGGCAGAACCGAATGCACTGATAGGATTTGCGGGTCCGCGTGTTATACAGCAAACCATCGGCGAAAAACTGCCCGAAGGTTTTCAACGTTCTGAATTCCTTCTCGAACACGGCATGCTTGACCTTATAATAAACCGTGCAAAGAGAACTTCTGTTATCGAAAACATTCTGAAAATTCACAATATTTCTGTGCAACTCAAGCCAAAAACAAAACAGCTCAGAAAACCTTCAACTGCCCGTCAAGACATCATGGAAATTCTTGCGCTTGCACGGCATAAAAACCGTCCAACTTCGCTGGAACTTATTCAGACAATTTTTACTGATTTTATTGAATTTCATGGCGACAGAGCGTATGCAGATGACAAAGCAGTGGTCGGCGGCATCGCACTCTTCAAGGGAATGCCCGTTACAGTTATCGGCTTGCAAAAGGGTAAAAATACCAAAGAAAATATCTATCGCCATTTTGGCATGGCTCATCCGGAAGGATATAGAAAAGCCCTGCGTCTCATGCGTCAGGCAGAAAAATTCAACCGCCCTATTATTAATCTTATTGATACTCCCGGCGCCTATCCCGGCGTGGGAGCTGAAGAACGCGGACAGGCGGAAGCGATAGCAGTAAATCTTCTGGAAATGTCCGACCTGAAAGTGCCGATCATCAGCATAATTACCGGTGAAGGTGGTTCCGGCGGTGCGCTTGGTCTAAGTGTTGCAAACAAAGTTTTGATGCTCGAAAATTCTACCTATTCTGTTATCTCACCTGAGGGTTGCGCCTCGATCCTATGGAAAGATGCCAAACAATCACCAACTGCTGCAAAAGCGCTCAAAATTTCCGCCTTTGACCTTCTTAAATTAGGACTCATAGATGAAATAATTCCCGAACCAGAAGAAGGTGCACATGCTGATCTTAAACTCACTGCGAGAAATATTTCGGAATCCATTCATACTCACCTTTATCAACTGCTTACAATGAATGCCAATGAACTTCTTCAGCAGCGATATGACAAATTCAGAAACGTTGCATTTTATGGAGAATAATGTATAAAATAATTCTTAACCCTTTTGCAGGAAAAGGGAAAGCTTTTAAGTGCGTACGCACTATTGAGAAATACTTCACGAAATTCAACATGCCATATGAAATGGTGCTGACAAACTGCTCGCGCCAGGCAATCGATTTTGCACACGAAGCTGTTATTCAAGGTGTGGAAAACATTATTGCAGCAGGCGGTGACGGCACTATAAATGAAGTCGTCAACGGAATTATGAGGTCAGGATATCCAGAGAATGTCAATCTCGGCATTATTCCTATCGGAGGAGGTAATGATTTTGCAAAGAATCTTGACCTGCCTTATAAATTGCTCGATATAGTTCAAATTATAAAAGATAATCACATTCAACTTGTGGATATCGGGCAGATCGAGGATTATTATTTTATAAATACACTCGGCGTCGGTTTTGATGCACAGGTTGCGATCTCCTATATAAAAAATAAATGGCTCAACGGATTTCCCGGGTACATGTATGCAGTGATGAAAGCCCTTATCAGAAAAGACAGCTATTATGTCACTGTCACGATAAATGGTGAGACTTTTACGCAGGACGCACTCTTTGTCACAGTGGGAAACGGCATCTGCTGCGGTGGAAGATTTTATCTTACTCCGGATGCGAAGATAGATGATGAGGAATTTGATTTTTGTATTATTGATAAACTCTCACGAAGAAAGATCATGAAGTTCATTCCCAAAGCAGTGAAGGGCACGCATACAGAACTGGCTGCTGCGCACATGTACAAAGGCAAAGAAATTCTCATTGAAGCCCAGCGAGAGCTGCCGCTTTATCTCGATGGTGAGATACCATTTATAAAGGATAGAAAACACATTCACGTAAAAATTTTACCTCATAGGATACAGCTTATAACGCCGGAACCCGAATAAACCAAAACAGGCTTTGTTCACCACCAGTCTTCGTTTCACTACGCCGTGCCACGCAGAGGACATCTGTCTTCGTTACACTACGACACGACAAGCAGAAAACATAGAGAGAAAAAAAACGATATTACAAATTTATTCCGTCTATTCTCGTTACCAAGCCCCTGCTTGGTGACGCACAAACATATTTACTGGAAAAATCTATCAGCTTTCGTTCCCAAGTGCAACTTAGGAACGAGGGGAAATGTCCTTGATCCATCCTGAAATATTTGATCGTAATATCCAGCAAAAAAAATAAAACATAAATAAAGAAATTAGAAAAAAGAGACTTCTTAACGATGATTCATAAGAAACAGTGAATCCGAGAATCAATGGAATACCTACTAATAAAATACATCCAATAATCCAATCCCACTTCTTCAGTTTTATTAATGTCGTTATCATATATGGAACGGACGAAATAGCTATTACTGCTAAGATTGAAGTGATGATAATGGAATCTATTATTAAATAACCTATAATAAGAATTAATGATCTGATCATATAAGTCAGAACTTTATGCAGTTGTTTCAACATTGATATTTGTTTTTGAACATCAGCATCTTTGTGATTTTCCATTATGTTCATTACAGTCTTTGTGTTTTGCATATGCGTCTGAAAATATATTATCAACTACTCTCTGTTTCTCTGGTTACCAAGTTGGACTTGGTAACTCTGTAAATAATGAGTGCTGTTCCCAAGTGCAATTTAGGAACGAGAGCAAGAAACCAACCCTGTTCCCTATTTTTTTATTTTCCCCAATTTCTTTTCTTTTCAATCTCCTCCAATACTTCATTCTGTTCTTCCTCATCTGCAATCCTACTTGCATAATCTTTTGCCTTTTCAAGCTCGTTTGAACGCAAAAACTTTTCCGCAATTATCCGTAGGACCCTATCTTGTATTCTAACAGAAGATATTTTTATTAAGTATTCCTCAATTTGTTGATACTCTGAATGTTTTAATAAATAATATATGATGTTTTCATATAAATTATCCTTTTGCTTAGTATCTGAGATTATTCCAACAATTTCTTCAAACCTTTCCGTATCACCCCATATAAATAAGTTTTTCGCAATATCAGATGCCCTCCTCTCCTTATGATTCAAGTCATTTATCTTATACATCAGTATTATTGCTTCATCGATTGCACCTCGATTGATCAAATTTGTGGTACAGTTCATGTATAACCGATCCCTCATACGAACAGTTTTAATAGAATCTTCGTACGATAATGCTTTATCTATATTCCCTTCATCAAGATAATTTTCAGCAAATTCTAAATAAACCTCGTCACGATTTTGAAAATCTTGAATTTTATCAAATACTTTGTATGCCTCTTTATATTTATAATTTTTAACTAAGTTGCATGCCATATCCGTATATATTTTAACTTTATCTTTGCTATTTAAAGCATCAACCATATCACTTAAATCGTTTAATAAAAATACTTTATTTTTACGTGCAATCTGTGATAAAATCTTTTTAATATTTTTATCATTCATCTCGATATTAGCCTTTTTCATAAAATTTCTCAATCCCTCTAGGTCGTTTTTATAGAGATAAACGGAAATTATTTGATCCATAATATTGTAACCTTGATCTTCACTTGAATGATAATTTTGATATAGGATCACTAACCCATCCAAATTAGTATCCTGAATCATATCTAATATCACCAAAAATCTTGTCCTTCCTTTTCCACTTGGACTTTGATATAATTCCGCATAATGCATCGCTTGTTCATAATCATTCTTATGAGTTATTAACCACTGGATTATTTCATTATAAGACAACTCAATATAGTATTTATCAGTTATCTCTTCTATTACTTTTAAAGCTTTATTTTCCAATCTTGAGATTAGCATTTCTTTAACCAAATTATAATAAAGCTCATCCCGATCTTTTTGTTTGACTATTTTTTTTGCATACTCCAAGGCAGACTCGAAATCCCTTATTTGCGAGAAACCCAAAGCTATATTATAGTACCCCCTTTTCGGGTATGAACCATCAGGAACAATAATATTTTCAGTAATATCCTCAATTTCATTTATTATACTATCTTGATCCACCTCAAGCATATCCTCTATCAACAGTATATTTGTTTTGATGTCCGGAACATTATCTTCTGCAAATAAAACTATAGGCAGGAATAAAAATATCATACATAATATTTTATTCATATCAACTCCGATCTAATTATTAGGCCATCGTTACCAATCCCCGGCTTGGTAACGTAAATAAATACTCACACCACCTTCCTCGCCAGCACACAATTTACTGCGTGTTGATGCGGTATTCCGCTGGACATGCAATCGAATATCTTTTCTTCGCACAACTCAATTTTCCAGTCATGATAAAATCTAAACAATTCTCCCGATAGCCATTTATATGCATTTGTTTCATTTTCCGGTGCAGGAGGAATAAAGGGCTTATCTACAAATGTGGTGAACATATGTATGCCATCTACATTAGTGAAATCTTTGTAGTTTTTGAATATTTCTTCCCGCAATTCATTTTTGATGTAATGAAGCGTTCCTGTGGAAAAGAGAATATCAAAATTATCTTCTAATCTGAATTCATTTATATCTGCCCGGAAAACCTTTACTTTAACTCCGATCTTTTCTGCTAATTTCTTCGTTTTTTCCACACCGTCTTTTGCGAGATCGAAAGCGGTCACCTCATAACCATTCCGCGCAAAGAAGACTGCATTTCTCCCTTCCCCACATCCGATATCCAGCAATTTTAAGGGTTTGACAGGCGGTATGTATTTTAACTTCAAAACAGGGGGGAGATGATTTCAAGCCCCAGTAGTACTCGTCGTCCTTATATTTATCACGATAGTAATTGTTCTTTGCTTTCATTTATTCTTCTCGATCAAGCACCACACCCCACTCCGCAACAACAAAACCTATTCGCTCGAAAGGCGGGATTTCGGGCTCTTCAAACTTGTTTTCATCAGAGTCTATTTTTTCTATCACATAGGTCAGTCGCAGGATACTGTCCGGCTGTTTTGAAAAGTTCAATTGAATAAGCGGATCGAGCTGCTTGTTGTATTGAGGGAATAGTGCAAAATATTCTGAATCCGTCAAGATCGGAATCCAGTACTCGACAAAATCATCGATCTCAGTTTGTATAAAACCGGATTCCTTTAAATCTTTTCTAAAAAAAACCTCTAAATCCTTACATTCTACAACCCATCCCTTTGTTCTCTGGACAAAATTCGGCTGTTTGCTTTCATAAAATAAAAATCCATATTGCCCGTCTATCGTGCCGTCGGGCTCAACCTTTATATTTTTCCAATTATCTGGATATTCCGGTATGGAAGTAACGACCTCTCCTGTCTGAGGAAATGATATACTCAGATCGAGCTCAATTGAATTTTCGGGATAGAGATAGATATTGGGTTTATCAACATATATGTAATAATAAGAAATAACATAATCTCCATAGCCTTCTATTAAAATAAATTCAATCTCAGGAACGTCCGGCCATGAAGTTCTCAACGAAAAACTGTCCGGTTCGATGGCAGTTTCAAATCTTCCGATACTGTCTGTGAACAGGGAATCCACAAATACAGAGTCTTTCCATACTGAAAAATGAGCATCGTGAACATATCCAAAACCACGTTGATACATCGTACCGCAATTTAAGCTGTCGTTAACCGCATCAAAATCAAATTGATAATCGAATCTTAATGTATCAAAAGGTTCTACAGAATTAAATAGCGAATACGATTGGTTTTTTCGTGCAACGATAAAAAAATATCTATGCGGATCTACACCTGGTTGAAGAATAAATTCAACATGATCGATTTCGATTTCTCCGATTTGAAGTTTACTATCATAGACAGGATAAATATCTCCATCATTTTCTTTGGTCACCATAAAGGTTTCCTGTATCGTTCCGTTTTGCAATATTTCAATTGTCGCTGTAGGTTCTTCATCAGGAGAAGCCAACTTACAACAACCATAACACATCAATAGTACAAGTAATGCAAGAAGTATAAGTGCTGATGACCTTATTTTGAGAGATACGGTGGTATAACCAGTTGTGAGACAAACTGCCTTTTTTCTTAGTTTAGTTTTCATAATAATCCTAAAAAATTCTTTATGCTTTTCTTTTTATCATCATAAATTATCCTGTCAAGAAGTTTGCCTACAATTTAAAATATTAATGTAATTAATGAATCCTAAGGAACGAGGATTCCTGATCAGGTCAGGAATGACATGGTTTTTTGCCTTATATTTATGGTCTACCAAGCCAGTCTTCATTGCATTACGCCTTGGTAAACTGGGGCTTAGTAGATAGAGGAAAATGGGTAGAGACGGGTTTATCCTGTCGGTATGGAAACACGAATTATCTTGTCATAAGTCTGCTTTGGTGTATCATTATTTATCTGGAGAAAACTGGGAGAAGAGCTTGTGACAAGCAATTCGCAAGGTTTAAAATATTAAAAAACCTTATCTCAGCAAGATCAGTTTCCTAATGCTCTCTTCACTACCTGCTTTCATTTTCAGGAAATACACTCCGGATGGCATGTCCTGGAATTTAATTTCTTTTTATAGCAAATCTATGTTGAATTCATAAATTCACTTTAACATCATTTATAGCATCAAAAAATTCAGTCAACTTCTCTTCGTCAATAAAAGCTTTTTCTACTTTAAGCAGGTTAAATTTTGTTTTGGGATGAACTTCTATATATTTTGCTTTTGTGATGTCGATTATTTTCTCGATCAGTTTTTTGCCCCAATTAATTTTTTCTTCATCTTTTGCTGCCGGATTGATAATGATGAAGCCGAGTTTTTCATCACGAATTTTTTTCGATGCAGATAAAACCAATTTATAAGAAGGTTCTTCCAACAAATCTTTATGCCCGCCTTCCAAAGGTTCGGGGAAACAATCAGAAATCAAGATCAGCAGATTTTTCATTCCGGGAAGTTTATATTGATCTTTGGAAAAAACCTGCAAAGCGAGATTCAATCCTTCTCCCAGCGGTGTCTGACCTTTTGCTTCCATCTCATTGATTGTTCCGATAACCTGCTTCACATTTAAGGTTGGATAATGATAGATTTGAGCAAGATCGTTATTGAAAGTTATCAAACCCAATTTATCTCTAGCATTTGAAACATTGGAAGTAATGTAAGAAATGAATTTTTCAATGTGTGGAATAACCCAGGAAATCGATTTGCTTATATCGAGCACGAGCATAATATTATAGATAACACTTTCTTCATATTTCGGATAAAGAAAATTTTTCGTCTGAATATTGAATTTTCTTTCCTGCAAAGAATAATTCCCGTTTTGGATGGCATTGAATATCGTTGGTGTGATCGAGATATTTCCGGATCGCTCTTTGGAAAACCTGATAATTCTACCTTTATCGAAAGAAAGATTGTTCTTTCCTCTAACCGAATGTTTTGTTTTCTCTCTTTTGGCAAAATTCATCCGCACTTTCTGTAAATCTTTTGTATCGATAGAAAATTTTGTTTCAGCTTCCTTTTTTAAAATATTTTTTTTGATAATTGTTCTGTACTTAGGAAGATATTTTGGATCCGTTTTTATATTTCTAAGCTTAACTAATCCCAGTATGAGTTCAATTATCTGTCGGACCGACATTTTTTCTTCAAAGAGGAATAATGATTTACCTGCTCCTCGCTCTGATGGTGGAATTATAATTTCTGAGTCAGGATTGGATAAGAGATTAAGAATGCCTTTCAGATATTGTAAACTCATTTTGGAATCGTGATACCTATCGAACATCTTGATCATTTCTTTCAAGAGAATAATTTGTTCTTCGGTCAATTCCTCTTCTTCAGCAAACCTAACCGGAAGTTTGGGAATATCGGACTCTAAATTTTCAGGGCTTTGAGATTCGAGCCAATGTACAACATCACTCAAAGCCCGAATCATTTTTTTTCCTGTTGGATCAAACCTCCTTCGGAAAATAGATTGATATTTTTATTTATTTCTTCGTATGTCTTCTCTGTCTTTTTAGGAGTTTTTTCTTCTTTAAGATTATCGAAAAAATCATCTATCTCTACTTTAGTTAGCGGTTTGGAAAGCCCTCCTTCCCGTGTTCGATGACACAATGCAAATTTTGCTGCTTGTTTGATATGACGTAGTTCAACCTGTTTTTTCATTTCAAAAGCTGCATGAGTTCTGGCTGTTTTGATGATCCCAATATCTGCTCGATGTCCATCGACTTTATTGTTTGCACAGAATTTCACGACAATATCATAAAATTCCGATTTCACTTCGATCTCATCCAGAAGTGTTCTGCTGATATTGATAAAATTTTTCAGATTTTCCGTTTCTTGTTGAAATTGTTCTCTGAATTTTGCAGGATCCTTTTCATAAGCTAGATTGCGGTTAATTATTTCTTTTCTAAGAATTTCATCTGTTACTGAATCGAGCATAATCGAGAGTGGGAATCGATCCAATATTTGTGGTCGTAATTCACCTTCTTCTGGGTTCATCGTTCCGATCAAGAGAAATTCTGATGGATGAGAAATGGAAAATCCTTCTCGTTCGATGCGATTCCAACCCATTGCCGAAACATCGAGAATATCATCGACAATATGATCCGGAAGCAGATTCACTTCATCGATATAAAGAATTTGACGATGTGCTTTTGCCAGAATTCCCGGAATAAAACGATGTTTTCCTTCCTTTAAAAGCAACTCGACATCGACATTTCCCAGAAGTCTGTCTTCCGTAATGCTCAACGGAACCGGAACATTCATCACTTCTTTGGACAAGATTTCCTTTTTCTCGGAATATTTTTTCCTGCACTCTTCACACCAATATTCCGGTTTTTCCGGATTACAATTGAATTTACAGTCCTTTAAAACATCAATTTCCGGGATGATATCTGTCATCGAATAAACTGCCGTGCTTTTCCCCGAACCTTTGACACCTTTGATCAATAATCCACCCAGCTTGGGATTGATGATATTCAGGATAATTCCGAGAAGGAGTTCTTCCTGCCCGACAATTGCTGCAAAAGGATAATTAATTTTTACCATTTTCACCTCACATATTTATTAATTTTAATTTTCACTAACGGTTTGTGAAGTCCGTCAGCTGAAGGATTTAGCGAAGCGTCGCAAACCCGAAGTTAGGCGAAGGCAACAATAGAGATTTATTCCTTACTCTCAAAACCTTGTTCATGATATTCTTTTCTCAATATTGAATATATCTTCATATCACTGAATTTACTCTTAATGAACATCTGTTCCCTTAGAATACCTTCAAATTTCATTCCTACTTTTTCTAAAACCTTTTGAGAACCTATATTCTCCATAAAACATCTCGCATAAATCCTATTCAAATTCATCTTTTCAAACCCATACTTAATTACTTCCTTTACCGCCTCTGTCATGAGCCCTTTTCCCCAATACTCCCCAGACAAAGCAATAGCAATTTCTGCAAGAGAATGTACTGGCACCCATAAAACATAACCACAGGTGCCAATAAATTTATTATTTTCTTTATAAACTATTCCCCATTCGCTCACCTCGTTATTCTCATATCTACGAAGCACAGATTTAAGAAAGTCTATTGAATCATCTATAGATTTATGAGGCGCCCAAGTAATATATTTTGTTACTTCAGGATCTGAGGCATATTCAAACAAATCCTCTGCATCTTTTAAGGTCATCTTTTTTAAAATCAAAGACTTGGTACATAATATTGGAATATTGCTAAATATATCTTCGATTTTCATATTTACACCCTCCTATCTTGCTTTGAAATTCATTTGCTTTCGTGTAACATCCTGTGTGTTTGCAAAGTGCCAAAGGCATTCGTGTGAGCGAAGCGCAAACACGCTTTTAGCGGAAGTTGCCTTCAACATCATTCTTTCGCCTCCTTCACAAAATCTTTCCATTGCTTATTAATCCAGTTTTCAATACCTTTTTCTTTAATTTCCATTAAGTTTTCAATGCAATGAAATTTTATAACTCCAGGATTACTTTTTAACAAACCGCATGGAAAATCAGCACATTCAATGCATAAGTTGTAACCCTTTTGCGAACAACATTGTCGAATTTTACATCTATCTTCTTTAGGATTTTTGGCTATCTCTGTTTTGCAACCTGAACATATTCCTGAGTTCGATAGAATTTTCAAACCTTTTTTCAAATTTTCTATGTCGATTTTTTTCTCAAGAAGCCTCCTAAATCCATATCCTTCTATCATATCCAACGCTGATTGAAATGTTTTTCTTATCTTTCCTGTGAACCAATCACAAGTATGACAATACGAACCACAGAACGACATAAACCGTTTCTTTTCTCCATCATAATCCATTTTTATCTCCTCTCTGTTTTAAGGCAATTTCCACTAACATTTGTATCCACGAATACCAATTACGTTAATACTGCTTATTTTGTTTATATCTGCAAAATATTGCGTGGATTTTAGTTTTAGATTTATCAAATTATTTTATTTCCTATAAATGTATTACTTAATTCCAAATTATCTAACGGACTCACAATTTTTTTTTGCATTCTATATTATGTTGTTATAATTTCGATTGCCTGCCCCGCAGTTTTGAAAAAATGTATCGGGGTTTTTGAATTCTTATATCCCAGAAGGTGTTGGACATATCTAAGATCAGTTCCATGTTCTAGCAAATGAGTGGTAGAACTATGACGTAATGTGTGAATAGTTGCCTTATTTCTTCTGTTTTCATAATAATTTTATTTGCATTTCTTTTTGAGTAATCGATTATTATCCTGTCAAGAAGTTTGCCTACAATTTAAAATATTAATGTAATTAAGGAATCCTAACTCGGCTAAACCGAAACCAAAAAGAATTCACCACAGAGAACACAGAGAGCACAGAGAAAGATAAAAAATAATATATAAAAAGTTGGGATAAAATGTAAATGGTATAAACACTTATCAATAAAGGCATCACAGAATTAGATGAAATTATTTTGCCAAAATATAGCAGAATTATAGAATTAAGTGAGTAAGGAACGAGGATTCCTGATCAGGTCAGGAATGTACTGTGTTTCGAAGTCAACTTATTTTGCATATTGAGGGTCCCATTCTCTATCATATTTAACGATAGCAAAGATATGACGTAGTAATTTATGTGCGACTGCAACAAGAGCGACTTTCT
>Ga0268276_1000525_pt1 | contig 45158 bp, 39 predicted proteins | sample saktaG_4_FD_190145 | JGI IMG/M metagenome (GOLD analysis project Ga0268276, IMG submission 190145) | Saline water microbial communities from Sakinaw Lake, British Columbia, Canada - sak_2010_1_5_45m | ecosystem: Environmental > Aquatic > Non-marine Saline and Alkaline > Saline ...
TGAATAGCCTGATATTTCATATCTCTGCTCTTGGGTTATCTGTTTATATTTTCTCATAAGTGCAACTTTTCTTTGACAATTAATAAAATCGTCAAAAGTTGCACTTATTACTTGAATCTACGATATATTTGTATAAGTAACTGAATTGATTTTATCAATATATGATAATAAGAAAAAAAATAGACCAATAATAAAAAAGCAAATTAAAGGTCGTAACCAACTTTGGGAGAAATTAGATACTTTTTCATTTATACAAAAGATTATTTTATCCTGCCAATGAGTTTTACAATTTTCTTTTTTTAAATCTTCCTTATATTTTTTCATTTCTATTGAATAAAATTTATTTGCTTCAATAATATTTCCCTGTTGGTCATTTACATATTTGAGTTGTCTAAAAGTATCTCGATTACCTATAATATTTTTCCCCCATTTTACATTATTAAAGATGGTAAAACCAGAATGACCAATAAAAGAAACATTTTCTATTGCTGTCTTACATTTAGTTAAATTCAAATTATGAAACTCTATTTTTGTAAGATTACTGTTTTTTAAAATAAGATTTTCTAATATTTTAATATTTGTAAATTTAACAAAATTAGAATAATTTTGTAGATTTTCAATTATTATAGATTTTATATCACAATCTCTAAAATCTAAATAAGAATTATTACTGAATTTTGTATAATAAAAATTAAAGCAATTTTTTTCGAATTTCTCATTAGAAGAATCTTTAAATAAAACTTTCCCCTGAAAAACTGAATAATAGAAACTAACTTCATCCTGAAATATTGTATTTAAAAATTCTACTTCATTTTGAAATGTTGAATGATCAAAGCTTAATTTTTGTTCAAAAGTTGTTTGAAAAAAAATAACATTTCTTTCGAAGATTGAATATCCCAAATAAGCTCCATTCTGAAATTTTGAATCTACAAAATGAGCTCTATCTTTAAATGTTGAACCGTGAAAATATACTTCATTTTGAAAAGTAATATCACTAAAATTAGCTATATCTAAAAAAATTGAATCTTTAAAATTAGTTTTTTTATCAAATATCAATTGCCCCCAAGAATTAGTAAAATCTATACTTTTAGTACTATCATACACTTCTTCAAATATTGGAAAAATAAAGCCATTAAAATTATATTCATTAACATATTTATTAAAAATTATTTTATTTCTTATTTCTTCCCAAAATCTTTTGACTTTGTCCTCACTTTTCGTCCAATCTCGTTTTTTTTCACCATATCTTTCAATTTCATCAAACCAGTCATCTTTTTCACAATGGAAAATGCACTTACCTTTTTCAAATATTTCAAATTTACACCCTGGATAAGAGCAAATTTTCTTTTCTTCTTTTATTATAACTCCTCTAATTGTTTTTATAATACCCTACCAAGAAATACCAACCTTACTTAAAATATTTTGTGCTTTTTTATTACCTAATCGAGCAGCAATTTTACAGTATTCTATCGATTTATCCATGTTGTCTTTTAATATATAAATATACCCTATACTATAGTATGCATCTGCTAAATATGCATCTGCTAAATTTTTATTGATTGCTTTCTGGTAGCATTCTATCGCTTTATCGTAGTAGCCTTTTTTTACATAAATATACCCCATAAAATAGTATGCATTTGCTAAATATGCATCTGCTAAATTTTTATTGATTGCCTTCTGGTAGCATTCTATCGCTTTATCGTAGTTGCCTTTTTTTCCATAAGCATACCCCATAAAATAGTATGCATTTGCTAAATATGCATCTGCTAAATTTTTATTGATTGCCTTCTGGTAGCATTCTATCATTTTATCGTAGTTTTCTTTTTCTACATTAGCATTTCCCATATTGTAATAAGCATCTGCATAATCTGGACTGATATTGATTGCTTCCTGGTAGCATTCTATCGCTTTATCGTAGTTGCCTTTTTTTCTATAAGCAATTCCCATATTACAGTATGCGTCTGTATAATCTTGATTGATATTTATTGCCTTCTGGTAGCATTCTATCTCTTTATCATAGTTGCCTTTGAATCCATAAGCAATTCCCATATTACAGTATGATTCCGCATCATCTGGATTGATATTTATTGCTTTCTGATAGCATTCTATTTCTTTATCATATTTGCCTTTATCTCCATAAGCAACCCCCATATTACAGTATGCGTCTGCACAATCTGGATTAATATTTATTGCCTTCTGGTAGCATTCTATCTCTTTATCATAGTTGCCTTTGAATCCATAAGCAATTCCCATATTATAGTATGCTTCTACACAAGGATTGATATTGATTACTTTCTGAAAATAAAATACAGCATTTTCAAAATCTTCTAATTCACTTGCGATACATCCTTTTTGAAATCAATCTTCTGCAGATAGTTGGTTACTACTTATATTATATTCTTTTTGTAATTTTAGTTTTTCATTTTCATCTTTTGTTTTCGCAAGCTCATCTTTGATTGTTTCAATCTCTGAAAGTGCTTCTTCTGTTTTTCTTCGAGATTCTTCAAGTTGCTTTGTTTTTTCTTTGTCATCAACCATTTTATCTAATCTTTTAATAACATCATCTTTATCTGCTGTAATTTCTGCTTTTATATAATATGTTTCTCCATTCCATTTTTCTTCAATAATTTTGGTTTCAGTAATACCGGCAGAAAGTACCTCAATTTGTTGAGCAGTAAGTTCTTTTACTTTATCGTTAACTTCAATAGTTTCCATTTCAAATGAAGAATAAATATATACACCAATTTCTTCCAATAAAAGTCTTTTTACCTGTTCTAAAGCAATTGCACGAGAAGTAATTTTACTGTCTGCTTCACTTGCATTATAGGTATATTCTCTAATAAATGTTTTGCCATATAGTGTTGTTATTGTAAGAAACAGAACTAAAGTAAACAATATTCTTTTCATAGGAAAATCCTTTCACTTTATTTTGATTTGGGCTAAACCCATGTAGCAACAGATTCATCCTGTTGCTGTTCATATTCATCATTATAATAAGTATAATATTTTCATTCTCCCTTGCCTTCCCGATGAATCGGGATCGGGATGTATATTTCATATATAATTAATCTTTAATTATTTTAAAATTCTGCATTGAGCGAGAAATAAAATGAGGGTTCTGACTCGAATCCTTTTGTACTTTTCCACGCCCAGTCAAACTTTAGAATGAAGTAACCAAGATTCATTCGTGTGCCGATTCCATATCCAATCTTTATAGGATTATCATGAGTGTTTTTAAACTCATCGTAATTATTCCACACCTTTCCAATATCTGCAAAGATCGCACCTCTAATACTTCTCACCCAGATTGGTAAAGGAAAACCAATTTTCAGTTCTTCAATGAAAGGATATCGGAATTCCACACTGCCGATAGCAATGTTGTTTCCAAGGTATTCCTTGTCCAGATAACCACGAAGATTATAGTAACCACCCATTATAAAATCCTGCTTATCAAGACCTGTACTGAAGCCCAAATTCAGCATTCCTGCAAGCTGGTAATTACGACTGAAAGCGATATATTTACGGAAGTCGCCATAGATATTCAGATAATCATTCTTTGACCCAAAACTTTTCTGAACACCTGTTTGTAATCTCGATCCTTTTATTGGTCCTGTAATTCCCCACAATGCAGTATCGTGAGTGTAAAACAGTGAAGGGGCATAAACCCAGGCATCTCTTGTGTATTTATCCTCGATGTGCCATTCGTTGTTGTACCAACTATACCATTCAATTTTGTTGTAGAATAGACTATTATAGAGATCGAAGCGATTGAATTTATCAAGCGGGTAGCTGACGAGCGTGCTCACACCGGTGCTTCTATCCTTCTTCATGCCGTCATAAATAAAGCCATGCTCGTCGATCCAGTAATTGAAATAGTAGTAGTCATCGACAAGATTGAAAATACCAGCACCGTAATCAATGCGTTTCTTGATATAGTAATAATTCAGAATGATATTGCTTTCAGATAATGATTTATTTACATCTGACAAAATATCAATATGATGATCCCCAAGAATGTCGCTTAGGGCGATATATATCTGGGCTGAAACACCATAACCAGTTGAATAAGCAAGACCTCCAAACAAAAAATCGGGAGTGAATTTGAGTTTGTAATCCTCAACTTCGGGCTCTTTATCCTCCCTATAATCCGGTTTGTTTTCCAGCGTATCCTTCATAAAGAAATAATCGCTGTCAAAACGCGATTTTTTTGTGATCAGTTTTTCTCTTAGCCGATAGAACCTTCTAAATTCCTTAAGGTGAAACACTTCATCAAAGGGATTTTCATTAACAGTCTGGGGTTCTTGATAGGCAATGTAATTGAGACTGTCCAATGGATTGCTGTAAAGGTAAAGATCCCAACCCATTTTATAAAAACTTGAAAAGACCATCTCGGTATTATCTTCACTCACACATGGCGAGAAAGTACCGCTGAATATATCGGTCAATTGGGCTATTGCTTTTTCCTGAAAATCATACACAAAGATATTAGAAACACTATCTCTATATGCGCTATAAACAATATTCTGCTGATCTTGGGTCCAGGTGGGATACTGGTGATTATAGGATGCATTTGTGATTGCAACAATCGTATCGGTCATCAGATCATAGGTAAAAATATTATAGTACAGATTTGAAAAAATGAGATGCTCATCCTCCTGCTGAAATGGTTCTTTTATAAATCTTTGGGATGAGAACACTATCTGTTTTCCGTCCGGTGACCAGCGTGGATAGCGGTCATCAAAACAGTCATCTGTCAATCGAGATACAGTCTTCGTTTTCAAGTCATAAATATATAGATCACTTTGTGCATCTTTAAGACCTACTAAGATTATTTTTCTGCCGTCAGGAGAGACATCGATCTCAAAAATGCTGTTAAAATCAAGTGTGAACCTTTCAAGTTCTTTCCCATCTTTAACTTTTGCAATGACAATATCATCGCCTTTTGATGTTTTGGCGACAAAGGCAAAGCGCTCTCCATCAGGAAAATAGGAAAGTGAAGTTTTCAGAAAATGAAATCCTTCATATTTATTAGTATATCCACTTGTGATTATTTTCTTTGGTTTATACAATCCGAGGGTAGAGCGTTTGTATATTCCGAGAGTGTAATTCTTATTTGAATAATAGAGAATTTGTGTTCCATCCGGTGAAAAGACAGGATCCCAATTTGCATTTGATTCCTTGGGATTATGTTTTGTAACCTGCTGATATTTGCTGTCTGGAAGTACATTTTTGTCTATGATGCTGCTGTACTTTTTGTATAAATAGTAACTCCACTGATCCTCAAGACTCTTCATACTAAAGCCAAAAGTGCGATTGGCTGCCTCATCCACGCTTTTATATATTCTGAAATTATAGAGCAGTTCAATTATACTGTTAGAACCGAACATTTCTTCCAGAAAGAGCAAAAATGACTCACCTTCACGATAAGCATAATATCCGCCTACATATTCCAACGGAATGAGCTTATCATTTACAATAAGATCACGCAAATACATCTCATTGCTTGCAGAGCCGTGTTCCGACGACCACTCCGGCAATCCCTCGGAGAACCAGAAAGGAAGAGAATAAAAGAGTCCGCTTGCAAAATTTGAAAAGCTCCCACCCTGCATAGTAAAATACATAAAAACATGACAGAGCTCGTGTACAACTGTTGTTTCAAAAACTTTATAATCTCCGTCAAAAGGGACCACAACACGATTTTTTATGAATTCAGTAAAACCGCCAACGCCTTCTTCAATTATTTGAAATAATATGTTCGTCTCTTCAAATTCATTATGAGAATTGTATATGAGCACAGGAATTTTCTGTGGAAGAGACTGTTCGAACAGTTCTTGAAACCTGTAGTAGGCATTCTCAACGATCACAGTCGTGATCTGTCCTACAATATCGAGTCCTGTTTGATAGTATATATCGAAGTGTGTTGTCTTCATAACTGACCATTGCATGTCGGGAAGATTTGTCTTATTCTTACTAAAATACGTCGCATGTAACGAGCTTGCAATTATCATTATGAAGATCAGTAAAAAAATGATTTTTTTCATAGTAAATCCTTAATTAAAAAAGACGGAAATAATACTTGGGATTTTCTCTGATATCTGTCAACAGAGAATCAAAGTGTACGATTGTCGCATTAATTTTCTGATAAAGAGAATCATTTGCTGTGAAACGTCCAAGATTGTTATCTTCTTTTTCAAGCTTATTAATAAGCCCCTGCATCTGAGCCAGCATGCTATCAATTTCGGATACTTTATCATCAGCAAAGGTAATGATCCTATCCACCTTCTCATAATTTTTGCTGATTAGGATATCAAGGTTGGTCACTATACTATTGATACGCTCAAAATCTATAGTAATATCTCTGTTCTTCTCACAAATGTGATTCATATTTAGCAGCAGTGCATTCAGATTTTGGATCACATCTTTGATGGTTCTAATCTGACCTTTGTCTTCGATGAGTTCCTCCAGAGTACCGGAAAGGGCATTGATATTTTTAATAGTAATACCAATTTGAGATATAGTCTCATTAAATCCTGCATTATAATAACCTTGAATGATTTGCGAAGTATCGAGTGTTTCTGAGGAACTTCCAGGGTCAATTGAGATTTCCCTTTCCCCCATCATACCGCGTTCCGAGATCACAATGCGAGCATCTTTTTTCAGAGTAATTCCCCTGTTTACAAGAAGTACAGCTTTTACTCCGTTCTGTTCGAGAGCGATAACTGCTACTTTGCCGGCTCGAACTCCGTGAACAAAAACAGTATTCCCCACATCCAAACCACCAATTTGTGGAAATTGCACTGTGATTTCAGCCATATCAGCTTTTTGCTTACTGCCTGTAATCACTAACTTGCCAAAGACTACGACCAGTACCGCAAGTATGATTATTATTCCTACGATTAGTTCACTTTTTTTTGTTTTCATAATTTTTTACTCATCTTGAAATAAATTTCTTTATATACGAATTCTCCACTTTGCCGAGATCTTCGACCGATCCCTGAAAAATCATACTTCCATCTTTCATTAATGCAACCTTGTCAGCTATCTTGAATACGATACTGATATCATGAGATACGATCAAAGAAGTTGTATGATATACCTTTTTGAAAGTGGAGAACAGTTCAACAATATTGTTCGCTATTATCGGATCAAGACCCGTTGTGGGTTCATCGTAGAGAATATATTCGGGATTTAGTATCATTGCCCGGGCAAGACTCACTCTTTTCTGCATCCCGAAACTAAGTTCTGCAGGCATCTTTTTCTCCTGACCGGACATACCGACCATTGCGAGCTTTTCTTCAACCTGCTCCTTGATTTCCTTTTCAGGAAGATCGTGCTGTTCACTAAGGGGAAGCGCCACATTGTCATATACACTGAGCCAGTCAAAGAGTGCTGAGTTTTGGAAAACCATGGTCATTTTCCCTCTGAACTCATTCCAGCCCTTCCACGAAAGCGTATCGATCCTTTCACCATCACAAAAAATTTCACCTGCATCGGGCTTAAAAAATCCAATAATGTGCTTGAGTAGAACTGTTTTTCCACAGCCACTTTCGCCGATCACTACTGTAGTTTTATTCTTTTCGATCGTAAGGTCGATCCCATTTAAAATGACTGTGCCGTCCAGAGTCTTCTTCAATCCCTTGATCTCAATCATGGCTGAATTCTTCTACGATCAATCCTTCATTATCAGTTTTTAATTCCCTTGAAACAACCGTTTTCAACATTCCATTTTCAGCAGTGTTATTATCATCTTTGAGAAAAATTCTTACATAATGGTCGGAAACTGAAGTCCAATATTCTTTTTCTTTTGTTTCCAAAACTGCTTTCAATGGAACCTTCTTTTCAATCAAATATTTTGAATATTCATTTTTTTTAGTGTGCCCTAATTTTAGCAAGCTTTGCATTCTTTTTTTGCTGACTGTTCCGTTCAAATCCCATTTCATTTCTGATGCTTTTGTGAACTTTCTGGGTGAATATCTGAACACATGCAGATAGCTAATAGGAAGATCTTCAATAAAATCATATGTTTTCTGGAACTCCTCATCAGTCTCACCCGGAAATCCAACTATTACATCGCATCCGATCGCAGTATCAGGCATCGCAGTTTTGATGTTTTCAATGATCTTCATGAAATCCGTTGTGGAATATGTCCTGTTCATTTTTGCAAGTACAATATCAGAACCGCTTTGAAGAGGAATATGAAAATGGGGACATATTTTTTCTTGAGATGTGAGGAACAGGATCAAATCATCATCAAAAAACATCGGCTCAATTGAACTCAGGCGGATCTGCTGAATATCAGTTCTCACGATTTCCTTTAGCAAATACAATAAATTGTAATTTTCAAGATCAAAACTATAAAGCCCAAGATTGATGCCGGTCAGAATGATCTCCTTAACTCCTTTAGCTGCAAGGGTATTTACCTGCTCGATAACAGATCGAATCGGACGGCTTACTGGTTTTCCCCGAACATAAGGAAGAATGCAATAAGCACAGAAAAAATTACAGCCATCCTGAACTTTTACAGGCACTCTTGTATGCAAGTAATATGAATCTGTCGAAAGTTCTAAAAAATTTTGCGGGCTCTCTTCTATTGATTTTTCAATATGATGAAATATTTCATGTTTTTTATTATTTGGAAAAAGGACTAACCGCTCACTGTTTTTATTAAAGAAAGAACTTCCCTTATTCACATAACAGCCGGCTACCACGACCTTTCCGCCTGGAGAAATACTTTTCAAAGCCCTTCGAATTGCATATCGGGATTTATACTCAGCCCTGTTCGTCACACAGCAGGTGTTTATGATGACAATATCAGGTTTATCATTTAGATTGCAAAGAACATACCCATGTTTCACAAATTGATTGAGTATTGCTTCGGACTCAAATTGGTTCGTTTTGCATCCGAGAGTAGTTATGGAAATCTTTTTCACTCAGATTTTGTATTTATTTATGTAATTCGTGAAATTCGTGAGCTAATTTTTCAATCACTTCGGGGTAAAGCTGATGCTCGATCTTAAGCACTTCTCCTGCAATCTCCTCGGCAGATGTGCAATGATCAATTGGGATACTCCGTTGCGCAATTACCTCACCTTCATCATAACACTCGTTAACATAATGAACTGATGCGCCGGAAAATTTCTCTTTCATCTGAAAAACTGTTTCATGCACACGCATTCCGTACATACTTTTACCTCCAAATTTTGGAAGCAGGGCGGGATGAATGTTGATGATATCTCCCGAATAATTCTGCAGGAAATCTTCGGACAGTTTTCTCATAAATCCGGCAAGGACAACAAGATGCACATTATTCTTGTTGAGAAGAGCGAGGAGTTCTTGCTCAAAGGTATTTTTATCATCGAGAAGTATGTATCGAACTCCGAATTTCTCCGCTCGTTGTGTGATAGGAGTATCTACTCGTGTTATGATAAGGAATTTTGCTTCGATCTGCACATTACATTTTTGCAGATGTTTCATGATCGCTTCGAAGTTCGAGCCCCTGCTTTTACCCGAGGTTAGAAATGCAATATTGAAGGATCTCTGCATACTGATTCTAAATAGATTTTTTTAGCATATCAATGAAATTTATCTCACTTGGATTTACACGATTTAAAATTGCCAGATAATAGCTTATCATATCGCATAAAAGAATCGTTGAGAAGATTTTTCCCATAAGGGTTTTTCCGTCTGTGAAGATCTCAAGATATTCTATCTCTTCGTACGATGGATTTGCATCTTTTTTCTCTTCTTCAGACAGTCGAATAATATCTTTAAAAACCTGTACGCGTTTGAGATATTTCTTTCTCTCTTCAAAATCACTGATAAAGATTGGAATGAGCGAATGGATGTAACCACTTTCCCAGCCCTCGATCTCATTGTGGTTCATTTCCGAGAAGGTGTTGCAGAATGCATGAGTTTTTGCATTCTCATTGATCTGGCATTTGAACCTATAGGCAAGGGGAAATAATTTTGGATTGCTGCTGTAAATAACTGGGATTTTTTTATAGATCTTCTGTGCCAATCCTTTTGCAAGATTTTTGGATTCTTCCACATCACAGTTGATAAACTTAAGCTTATTATTCAAGTTCAGGAGAGTGAGTTTTGCATTTATGTTCTGGTTCTCGATAAGCTCTAATTCTTCGAATATTTTGACAATCGAGAAAAACAAATGCCCTATCGCAGCGCGCGGTTGGAATCCCGGTGGTATCATTTTGATGAGGTATCCTTCCTCTGCGCCATAGTGTTTCAATATTCCACCGGATGTGACCATTGCTATCTGGGCACCTGCTTCTTTCAGTATTTCAAAGCAGGATACTGTTTCAGTAGTATTTCCTGAATAACTGCATACAATACCAAGGGTTGTTTCATCAAGAAACGGAGGAATATTATAGTCCTTAAATACATGGATATTTAGGGTATTTCCGAATAGAGTTTTCGCAATATCTCCCGCGATGGCAGAGCCCCCCATTCCGCAGATATACACCTTAGAAATATTCTTATAGAATCGTGCAATATCGCTTTTTTCCTGATTAAAATAGCTTTCTTCGATCTGCCGTGGAAGAGATATGATCTGTTTATACATATGCTCAGTATCAAATCGATTGAAATTTCCAGTATAATCTAAACTAATTAATGAAGACATTACTCTCCTTTCTTCATAAAAGTATGAAATTTTTTATTTTTTAATTAACTGTTCATATTGTGTTTGCAGTTCCTCTTGAGAAGCATTCCGATGCTTTTTGTAAAATTTCTCGAGTTCTTCAATGGTGAAACGTGATAGTATTTTTTTAACCTGAACGATGTTGCTGATATTTGCACTAAAAGAGCGTAATCCCAGACCCAAAAGTAACGGAACAGCGATGGGATCACTCGCCATTTCTCCACATAATTTCACATCGATATTATGCTTCTTTCCTGCATTAATTGTTGTCTTGAGGAGTTCTATTACTGCAGGATCAAAATAGGTGTACTCATCTGCAAGAGCTTCGTTATTCCTGTCTGCTGCCAGCACATATTGAGTGAGATCATTTGTGCCGATACTAAAAAAATCTACATGTTCTGCAAACAGGTCAGCCAGAATTGCGGAAGAAGGAATTTCAATCATAATACCTACTTCAATTTTATCATTGAATGCAATTTTCTTCTTTGTGAGACGAACTTTTTCTTCCTCAATAAGTTCGCGTGATTGAATTATTTCCTTTATCGAAGAGATCATTGGCAGCATGATCTTGAGATTTCCGTAAGCAGATGCCATAAGAATGCCCTTAATTTGCTGTCGGAATATCTCTTTGTATTTAAGAAGAAATCGGATACCTCTGCACCCAAGATTTGGATTTGCTTCCTTATGAAGTCCAAACTCTCTTTGCAGTTTATCCCCGCCAACATCAAAAGTGCGTACATACACAGGCTTTCCAACAGGAAGATTTTCAATTACCTGTTTATATACTATGAATTGATTTTCTGCAGAAGGAAAAGTGTTTTCCAGAAAATAGAGAAATTCTGTTCTAAAAAGACCTACTCCATCTATATACTTGACCTCCGGCATTTCACATTCTTCAGGAAATTCTATATTTCCCATCAGCTCAATCTTGGTTTTATCTTTTGTAAAAGTAGGTGTTTTCAGGAGTGCAATCTTTTTTTTGTATTCCTTCTTTACCCTCTTCTCGAGAATTTCGTATTCTTTTATGTGCTTCATATCAGGATCGAGAATGACTTTCCCCTCTGTCCCATATACAATAACAAAATCATTTTCCTTAAATTCTTTGAGCGCATTTTCAATATTAAATATTACCGGTATGCCAATTGATTTGGCAATTATGGCAGAATGAGAATGAGGTGAACCCTTTTCCACAATGACAGCCAGAGGATGTGAATCCTTAATACTCAGTACCAGTGATGGAATGATTTCCGCCAAAACAACAACTTTATTCTCTTTCACAAGATCATTGATATGAATATTCTGATGGTGCATATTTCTAATAATACGCATCTTGATATCTTCAAAATCTTCTTTACGCTGACTGAGCACTACATCATCAATATCCGAAAGGCGGTCGATCATTTTGTTAAAATATTCCTGAACGGCTCTGTCTGCGGGTTTCAGTTCTTCTCTGATAATAGCTGCTACATCCTCAATAAGTATTTTATCCTTTAGAATTTCTTGATGGGACTGCAGAATATCCCTTTCATCTTTGGCTCGAGTTTCAAGGTAAGTGAGCAAAAGGTCGATCTCATTGATCGAGAGTGTAATAGCATTTTGGAAACTCTGAATGTGATCTTCTATTTCGGAATCTTTGATGTGTCCTTTCGAAACCGTAAAAATATCGCCTTCTACAAGATTAATATTACCGGCGATGAGTCCTGGAGCAATGGAATATCCAATATATTCTTTCATTATTCTTCTCCGAATTTATCCTCGAAAAGTGTTACGATCTCTCCCATCATCTCCTGCTCGTCAACACCATCAAAGAACAGTTCAAGCTCCGTATCTTTACCAGCTCCCAGCATCATGATACCCATGACACTTTTCCCGTTTATTTCCATATCATCTTTTCGAATGAGAAAATTGGATTTATATTTGGAAGCAGTTTTGGAGATCAACGATGCAGGACGAACGTGGATGCCAAGTTTGTTTGTGAGTATGACAGTTTTTATGATCATTTATTCTTTATCAGTTTCAAGATAGGTTCGTATTCTGTTTTTGCGTTCAATCTCCTTTTGAACTCTTTCATTAAACACTTCTGCAGCATTGTGACCATAAACCTTCAGCATATGGTTCATAGCTATGACTTCAACAATAGCAGCAATGCTCTTACCGGGTGAAACAGGTAGATATATGATTGGGATTTCTACATCGAGGATGCGGTTAAAACGTTCCTTCAAGCCAATTCTTTCATAATCCATATTATGACGCCATGGTATTAGCTCAACCTGAGTTTCAATCCGTTTCTGCATTCTAATAGCGCGGATTCCGAACATAGCTTCAATATCGAGAAGTCCAATACCGCGAATCTCCATAAAATGTCCGAGCTGCTTATTTACATCTCCGATAATAATATCCATTCGTTTTTTAATATGGACAACATCATCAGAAATAAGCCGATGACCACGTGAAACCAATTCCAGTGCACACTCGCTTTTCCCGATTCCGCTCTGACCAGTGACTAGAATTCCCACACCGAACACATCAACAAGGGTTCCATGAATGGATTTGGAAGGTGCAAACCAGTCTTGCAGGAAATTCGATAAACCATGATAAAGAGCAATAGTTTTCATGCGGGATTGGATCACGGGAATGTTATGTTCATCAGCAAGGAAGACCAGCTCTCTTGTAGGAAAAAGCCCTTTAGAGATCATAAAACAGGGGATATCGAACTGGGAGAAAAGTTTTTTTATCTTATCATATCGAGTAGAGGGTTCAAGGGATTGTAGATATTGAACTTCAGTTTCACCAAGTACCTGAATTCTATCATAGGCATAGGTATCTGTAAATCCGGCAAAAGCAAGTCCCGGACGGGAAAGTTCAGGCGTAGTAATTTTTTTTGAAAGTCCCTTTTTCTTTGAAAGAAGAGTAAAAGTTAAATCCTTCTGTTTAAGCTCGAATAGCATTTCTACAGTTAATGCTTTCATTATTGCCTCATTTATTGAATTTCAATGACTTCGTAGCCGTTTTTGATCTTTTTTATTATCGCATACTTATCTGTTCCTGTATTTCGAAAAAGAAAGAAACCATTATCCCTTTTATTAAACTCGTCAATTGCTCTATCAAGGTCAAGTTCTACGGGTTTTATAGTTTTTTGAATGATATTCAAAGTGGCGATCTCTGATTTTTCAAGTTCTTTCAGTGCGACCTTATCGTTTGAATGATGCCGCTTCATCTTTCCGATCTGTTTTTTGATCTGTCGCTCGATTTTTCTTATTACGCTATCGATGGCAGTATACATATCCTGTTCGCGGGACTTAGCAACTAAGTTCAATTTTTTTACACTCAGATTTAATTCAGCAATGTTTCTGTTCTTCTCAGCCCGTAATATCATCTCGGCGACGATAATATGGTCGAAATATTTTTTAAGTCCTCTCATTGCGATATCCGCATAATCCTTGATAGGATCAGTTAACTCGAAATGACGTGCAGTAATTGTGATTTGCATAGTTTCATACCTCGCTTTATTTATTTTGTAGAATGGTTGCTAAATCTTGAGAATAATAGGAACTTCTCACCAGCGGAGCAGACTCAATATAGAGAAATCCCATTTTCATTCCTTTGTTTTTATAATCTTCAAAAAGTTTCGGATGGATATATTCCTGCACCGGATAATTCTTTTTTGTTGCCTGCAAGTATTGCCCGATTGTCAGCATATCTGTTCCGACCTTCCTGGCGTCTTTCATAACTTGCAATACTTCATCTTGTGATTCGTCCAATCCAACCATAATACCTGTCTTTGTAATGATTTTTGGATCCTGCTTCTTCACTCTTTCCAAAAGAGCGAGCGAACGCTTATAATCTGCCTGAGGTCTGATGGTTGAATATAATCGCTTAATGGTTTCCAGATTATGATTGAAAATCGTCGGTTTTTCTTTCACAATTGTATCAATTGCACTTTCTTTTCCATTGAAATCGGGAGTGAGCACTTCGATGAATACCTTATCTCCAAGTAATGCCCTGATCTCTTTGATAGTTTGCTGGAAATGTCCAGCACCTCCATCTTCAAGATCGTCACGTGTTACAGAGGTAATTATCACATGCTTTAGACCAAGTTTCTGTGACATTTCTGCGACTCTGCGCGGTTCGTCAGGATCAAGAGGTAATGGATATGCAGTCGTGGGTATCGCACAGAATCTGCAATTTCTTGTACATTCATCTCCCATAATAAGGAAAACAGCGGAGCCCTTTTCAAAACATTCTCCCCGGTTTGGGCAGCGCGCGCTTTCACACACTGTATGAAGTTTATACTTCGATAGCATTTTTGCGAGATTGGCAGTATTCGATGCACCAAGCATCTCTGCTTTCAACCAGGATGGTTTTCTTAATAGTTTATTCATGTATTTTATACTAATAATTTACTGGAAAATGTAAAAGGCAAATTTAATTAACTGAAGATTCGTGGGACGTGGAAAAATACTTAAATAAATCATATTTAACCTCTTATAATATATTCTTCGAAATGATGAGTAAGATTTATATTAATTTCTTCCCGACAAGTCGGGACTAATGACAAATAAAATGTCAAAGTAATTTTTTCTTCCTTGATTTAATTACAATTGATGAGAAAATTAAATTTACCCCGTTAGATAATTTCATATATATCAGAAAGAATATCTAATAGCATAAATATCTAACAGGGTTAAGTTCATTGGCTTCTTTCCAATAAATTTTTGCTTCATCTTTTAATTGTGGAACTGCTTTTGCAATCATTCTCAACCAATGTTTTGATTCTTTAGACTCCTTTTTGCAAATACCTATTTTATGTTCGAAATCTTTTTTTGATTCTGCACAATCTGCTTCAGAATAATTAGCACCAACACTTGTACCCGCTTTAACCAATTGAGTAATTAGAGGTCCGCCAGCTGGCGGATTGGATTTTGGGGGATTTTTTAGCAAATTCGATAATATCCTCACCAAATTTTGCAGTTCTTTCCTCTAAATCGAATTTCTTATTTTTTGCCATTTGTCATTTGAAATTTCATTAGTCCCGACAGGTCGGGAGTAATTAGGTATTCATATTTCACAGGATGTAAATTACTTGAAAAAATCATATTTAACCTTTTATAATATCTACTGCTAAACTTGAATTAATTAAAATCATATTTCAAAAACCTTTCACCTAAATATATTTTTCGGGCTTGTGAATCATTGACCAATTCCCGGGATGTGCCCGAAAGAAGGACTCTGCCTTCATAGATAATATATGCCCTGTCCGTGATTTGTAAAGTATCAAGCACATTATGATCAGTGATCAAAATTCCGATGTTTTTTTTCTGTAATTTTTTTATGATGTCCTGAATATCTGAAACTGCAAGAGGGTCGACTCCGGAGAAAGGTTCGTCCAAAAAAAGGAATTTCGGTCTGGTGATCAAAGAGCGTGTAATCTCGAGCTTACGCCGCTCACCACCGGAGAGAGAGTATGCTTTTTGATCAGCAAGTTTTGCGAGATCAAGCTCATCAAGAGATTCCTGAAGGATTTCTTTTCTCTCCTTTTTTGTATAATTTTGTGTTTCCAGAATTGCCATGATATTTTGCTTTACAGTCAGTTTGCTGAACACAGATGGTTCCTGTGAAAGATAGCTAATTCCCATTCGTGCACGTTTGAACATCGGCATTTTAATAATATCTGTATCATCGATAAAGACATGCCCACCATTGGCTTTGATGAGTCCGATCATCATATGAAAGGTTGTTGTCTTGCCTGCACCGTTTGGTCCAAGAAGTCCAACGATCTCACCTTGTCGAACCTCAATTGAAACCTGATTTACAACTTTTTTCTTTCCGTAGATCTTAACCAGATCCTGAGTTCGGATTATGCTTTCTTTTTGTTCCATATTATTTCTCTAAAATCTTTTTTGAACTTGTAAAGGTATAAGTGCCCTTAATGTCATCATCTGCAATTATCGTTTTGATATCTTCACCTTCATTAAAGAATACTTCAAGCTGTAGCGTTGCTAATTTATTTATAAGAATATCATCACCCTCTCTTTGCTCAAAGAAGCTGCGCGACACATTCCGAGCTTGCATATAAATAATCTTGTCATTATTGATCTCCATCCGCACTTTTTCTGCATACAGATAATTCTCTTTTCCGATACTTTCCTCTTCCTTGAAATGTATCACTGCATTTGTTACAAGCAGAAGCTGACGAATTTTCTCATCCTTAAAAAATATCTGGAATTCTTCAGCAGTTGCAGTTGACAAAGAGCTCTTGAACTGCGGATTTCCGAGCATGACCGCCTTTTCTTGATCATTGAAATAGATCAGAAAATTGGATGTCGCATACGTGTCTTCAGTCTCGACTTTCACGTCATAGGTTGCTGTTAATTTCTTGTCTTTTGCAAAAAGCTCCATCTGCTTGCTATATATCTTTAGTTCATTATCCCGCTGAAAAGTAAGAACAGGATCATCCAGTGCCAGTCCGTAGTCAGTTTCCATATCGTACCTGAATTTCCCGCAGGTGCAGATAACCTTTTCAATAAAATCTGTTGCAACGATATTATTCATGGCATGGACTTTCTTATTTTCATTTTGATATTCAATAAAATCTGCAGTAACTTTTTTCAGAAGTGTGTCCGGAGAATTTTCGATAAAATATGCATCTCCTTCGAGTTTGAGAGTAGCATCTTTACGAAAATAAGTTGCCTTTTGTGCGCCAGCTTCGAGCGTATCATCAATTGCCCGAACATTTCCGAACAATTTCACTTTTTTATCCTTTTGAAATATCTGAGCATTATCAGCAAAAAACTCAATATCATTGTAAATCAGGTCCACATCACCTTTTAATGTGGTGATCGTATCATTCTCAATGACATCTATCTTCACAAGATTTGCATTCTTAAGTATGTAATGATTTTTCCCCTGGCTTATCACTGTGGAAGAAAACCACAATATGAGAATTGCGAGCACACTACCAAAGCACTTCAGATTCATCTACCTCTCCTTCTGCGCTTGCTCTGTGCAGTGTCACATGTTTAAAACGGGAATCGCTTGTGAAGCTGGATCCCCGTATCACATTGCCCTGACGTATAACTTTTACTGAATCCTCAGAAAATATCTCATCATTTTTTCTATCCCATGTCATTGATTTTCCGAAAATATCTCCTTCCTGAGAATATATCTTAATATTGCCTTCTGCATATACGGTCTGCATCTCATCATCTACAATGGCGCTGTCAGCATAGATAGTTGCTGCAAGAGTACCGTCTTTGTTCATAAGATTAAGCTCGATCTTACTGAAGTACATAATATTATCTTTTGGATATTTTATTAATCTGTCTGCATATAACGTCCAAAGAGTCAGGTCTTTTGACGAACTATATACTGTTATAGAATCTGTAATCTCGACACTTTGCTTTCCCATATCTTTGAAAGTAACCGGACCTTTGCTGTCTGAACATGCAGAAAAAGTCAGGAGACTCCCGAGTAAAATAAATAATAGTTTATTCATGGTTTTGTAAGTGAGCCACAAAAGATTTTACAGCTTCATCAAACATATTTTCTTTCTTAAGGATCCATTCCACTGCTTCGCGAACTGCTCCGGAACCACCTTGAGTTTCGGTCACATAATCACAGACTTCTTTAATTTCCGAAGATGCAGCAGGAACAGTAATTGCGCAACCTACCTTTTCGAGAACAGGCATATCATTCCAGTCATCACCCATAAAAATGATTTCTTTAAAAGTGACATCGAATTCTTTAATGATGTTTTCAACAGTTGAGAGTTTATCCCGAATACCAAGATACACATGAGGAATCTTCAATACTTCCATGCGTGTAGCAACTACCTCTGTTTTTTTGCCTGTCACGATCACAGGCACGATTGGAGTTTGCTGCAGGATCCTGATTCCGAGTCCGTCGCGGACATTGAATTTCCGACCGATTTCACGTGAACCCAGATAGTATAGTCCTCCATCTGTAAAGACTCCATCGACATCGAAAATAAATATTTTATATCTCATTTAGCTCCAATGTAAATTTAAAATTTTAAGAAAAAAAAAGCAACTTTTTTATTTTTTTGATAGTAATTATGAAATATGGTTTATGATAAATCTAACAATTTTCGTATTCTTTGCAATACCCTTTCTAATTCTTTTAATGGAAGCATTGAGCGTGCATCGCTCTGTGCTCTTGCCGGCTCGGGATGGGTTTCAATAAACAAACCTGATAAATGACCGGTTGCAACTGCGGCAGAAGCCATACTCATTACAAATTCAGGACTACCACCGGAAGTTTCATCGATTGAAGGTTGCTGCAAGCTGTGTGTCACATCATAGATCACAGGAATATCCATGGAATCCAAAATCTGAAAATTCCTGAAATCAACAACCAGGTCATTGTATCCAAAAAAAGTACCCCGCTCAGTAATAAAAACTTCTGATGCACCTGCATTCACAGCTTTGTCATATGCGTGTTTCGCTTCGTTTGGGGACATGAACTGAGCTTTCTTTATATTGATGATCTTTCCTGTGCGTGAAGCTGCCTCAATAAGCTCGGTTTGGCGGGAAAGAAATGCAGGAATTTGTAGTATATCAACCACTTTTGCAGTTGCCTTTACCTCTTTTGTTTCATGGACATCAGTTAAGACCGGCAAGGAAAATCTCTCTTTGATCTCTGCAAGAATTTCCAATCCTTTTTCCAGTCCGACACCTCTGAATGAGCTCGATGCAGTGCGATTCGCCTTTGTACAAGATGCTTTAAAAATGTACTTGAAGCCATACTTTTCGCACAGTGTTTTGCACGTCTCTGCAATGAGGATACAATCATCCCCTGTTTCTATTGCACATGGTCCGGCAATTATTGAAAAATTCTGTTTCTTTTTTTTATTACTCATGCTTCTGATGTTTTCTGTTTTGCATTATATGCCAATGCTGCCTTTACAAAATTATGAAAAATAGGGTGTGAATGTTCCAATCTTGATTTGAACTCAGGATGGAACTGCACTGCTATAAAGAATGGATGATCGGGAATTTCAACGATTTCGACTAACTTATCATCAGGAGAAGTACCAGAAATTTTCATGCCCTTTTCCTCGAACTTTTCTCTATACTCATTATTGAATTCATAACGATGTCGATGACGCTCGGAAATTTTGTCCAAACCATAGATCGTATAAGCGAGAGAATCTTCCTTCAAAACGCAGGGATATGCACCGAGCCGCATTGTGCCGCCCATGTCTTCAATATCCTTTTGTTCTGGCATAAGATCGATAACGGGATGCGGGGTTTCAGGATCGAATTCTGCGCTGTGAGCATCTGTTAATCCGAGCTCGGTACGGGCAAACTCTATCACAGCACACTGCATGCCCAGGCAGATACCGAAGAATGGAATCTTATGATTTCGTGCATAATTCACGATCTCGATCTTTCCTTCTATGCCGCGCACGCCGAAGCCGCCGGGAATGAGAATCCCATCAACATCTTTCAGTATATTTTGAAGCTCTTTATCACCAACCTCTTTACCTTTGGGAAAGAGCTTATCTGTGTCAATACTTTTTATATTCACTCTTGTAGAAAAATCTACTCCTGCATGGGTTAAGCTTTCAACAACGCTCTTGTAAGCATCTTGATGACGCACATATTTTCCGCATAATGCGATAGTTATCGTTCTGCTCGGATTAGCAAACTTTGCGGTGTAGCCCTTTAATCTATTGAAGTTTATATCTGTTGTAGGGATTTCAAAATAATCACAAATTATGTTGTGAATGCCCTGCTCATAGTATAAAATGGGAATATCGTAAATGCACGAAGTGTCCCGCCCTTCGATCACATTTTTTTCATATACATTGGTAAAGAGAGATATTTTTTTGATCATTTCTTTTGTGAGCCGGGTGCTTGTTCTACAGATGAGCATATCGGGCTGAATACCGATCTCACGCAGTTTTATCACACTGTGCTGAGTCGGCTTGGTCTTGGATTCACCTGCTACTGCGATGTATGGCACCAGCGTCAAATGAATGAAGAAACAATGCTTTGCGCCGTAAGTCAAGCGGAATTGCCGAATGGTTTCAATAAAAGGCAAACTCTCTATATCGCCGATCGTGCCGCCGATTTCAGTGATCACGATATCTGCTTCTTTATCCAGACTGGTTATACGCTTTTTAATTTCATTTGTAATATGCGGAATCACCTGCACGGTTTTCCCGAGATAAACGCCTCTGCGCTCATTCTGAATAACAGTATCGTATATTTGCCCTGCTGTGTGATTGCTCATCCGATTCAAAGAAATATCGAGAAATCTCTCGTAATGACCGAGGTCAAGATCGGTTTCTGCGCCGTCATCAGTTACAAAGACTTCACCGTGCTGAAATGGACTCATCGTACCGGGATCGACATTCAAATAGGGATCCAATTTCTGGATAGTAACTTCGTACCCGAGTTTCTTCAAAAGGAAGCCAATCGACGCAGAAGCGATTCCCTTTCCCAGAGACGACACCACTCCTCCTGTGATGAAGATGTGTTTCGTCTTTATTTTCATTTGTGTGTAAATACCATCGTCAAAATTTCTTTTGTCAAGATGATTAGAATTTTTTATTCATTTTTTTGAAAGGACCATTTAACAACGAAAGTCACGAAAGTCACGAAAATTATTTTTTACCAAAATAAACTTCCCTTTACACCAACAAGTTGTCGTTAGAAATTTCTCGCAAAGACGCAAAGATAGAAACGCAAAGAAACAACGAAGAATATTTTTTTGAAAACAGTCAATTTATGAACATTTTCACAATCTATGATCGGTCTTTTTTCTTTGCGTATCAAAGACAAAAAAATAGCACCTTAACGTTTAACTTCTGTCATTTTTTGGTAGATAAATTTCATCCATTTTTGTGATGACTTTTGTAGATATGATTCTCACTTTTATAATTTATAATCAACATTTTCATTCGTGTCATTTCGTGCTATTTCGCCTGCCTCGGCGTAGTGTAACGAAGACGGGTGGTTACATCTTTTTAGGTTTATTCGAGTTAGGACTTTGTCTTGCAGATTTGAACCAGCTCCACAGCTATTTTGCTTCCCACCTTTGCATTATTTTTCACCAGCTCAATATTTGATGCCAGACTTTTCCCCTTTGTAATTTCTTTGATTGCGTCCAGCAAAAAGGGCGTGATCTTCTCGCCTGTTATATTCAATTTTTCAGCTTGAACGAGTGCTTTTTCAATTGCCTTATTTATAAGCGTGTGATCCATTTCATACTTTGCCGGAATTGGATTTACAATAACTGCTCCACCCTGAAGCTCTAGTTCCCATTTGGCTTTGAGTAATTCTGCGATCTGTTTTTCGGAATCCAAACGAATCTCCACTTGAAAACCGCTTTTCCTTGTATAGAAAGCAGGCATTTCGTTGGTCTTGAAACCGATGACAGGAACGCCGTGAGTTTCCAGATATTCAAGCGTCAGTCCGATGTCCAGAATTGCTTTAGGACCAGCACATACAACTGCAACATTAGTTTTTGTCAGTTCCTGCAGATCGGCAGAAATGTCAAAGGTTTCCGAAGCTCCCCTATGCACTCCACCTATCCCGCCCGTAACGAACACTTTAATTCCTGCAAGTTGTGCAATGATCATCGTTGCTGCAACAGTTGTAGCGCCATGCAACTTTTGTGAAATGAGATACGGAATATCTTGGCGAGATGCTTTTCCTATTTCTTTGCTTGTTGCCAGAAATTCCAGGTCGCCATCCGTGAGCCCGACCTTCATCCTGCCGTGTAGAATTGCAATCGTTGCAGGCACTGCTCCGTTCTCCCGAACAATTTTCTCCACTTCTTTTGCAGTTTTAATATTTTCAGGATATGGCATTCCATGTGAGATAATGGTCGATTCAAGGGCTACAATATGTTTGAAATGTTGCAGAGCTTCCTGGATTTCTGAGCTGATATCTAAATATGCATTCTTCATAATTTTATCTTTTCATTTTTCTTTATTTAAGAATCTCTATTAGAACAAATTATGTCAAAATTAACAGTAATTTGTACTATGAGCAAGCTAGGTCACAGTGTTTATCTTGACACATAATCCCAACCTGCAGATAAAAAACTCTGCTTTCGGAGGATGTATATGAAATTTAAAATATTTTTGCTCGCGATCCTGCTTATTCTTACAGCGCACAATGATGCAGATGCTGAAGATTATGTTGGATTATTTACCACATTCAATCCATCAGCCGAGACAATCGCATTTGGAAATCAATCCGGCACCGCATACATCTGGGGAAACAATCCGCTCAATAGCTGGAGTAACCCGGCTTTACTTGCATACAATAATGGGGTTAGCTGGGGCTGGTCTCATGATCCCTGGCTTGATGGATTTGTGGATGGCATATACATGAATTCTTCATATGTATCGTATGCCAATCGAAATATTGGTTTGCTACTCCCGATGTTTAATGCAAGTGGCAACTTAGGAACCACTTGTGATTACGGCATGCAAGAAGCGTATGATGCCAATGGACATCTTGTTAGTAAGTTTCATTCATACGAGATATGCTCGCGATTCGCAGTTGGTAAGAAACTCTTGAATGTCAACTTCGCTCAAGATAATTCTCTAAACAATAATTCGTTAATGGTATCTGCTGGTTATGATTTTCGATATATTACCAGCAGGCTGCGGTGGACTCCTGAAGATAGCTCGGAAACAGTACATGGCTCTATGCATGGAATCGGATTTTTAGGGCATTTTACTCATGATCATTGGATTAATAACTCGAAATCTCTTCTCAAAATTGAGCTTGCATCAGGAATTTATTTAATGAATCTTTTCAAAAATGAAATGCATTACAAATCCGGTGATTATCCACTTCCTTACGGAACTCGTCTTGGGTTCACTGGTAAGGTAAGTTATTATTTTGGTACAAATTCTAACATATCCATGCCAGTTAGTTTTTTGCAAAGTAATGTGTCTCTCTGCCTTTTATATGATACAGCAAAGTACGCAGACAATCCCTCTACATGGGGACAAGGATATGAGTTCGGGCTTTTTGAAACAATCTTCCTTCGCTGGGGTGAGTATCACGACAAGGAAGGTCATATTGAAGGAAACACTTCTGGAATCGGTGTCAAATTTAATATTAATGATGTTGTACATTTTGAATATAACTATGCGACGTTTTCTATCGGATCACTCGACACAGCAGAGCGAAAAGACGATCTGATGATCTCGGTTGATTTGATGAAAGTGTTAAAGAAAAAATAAGTGTCATGGAATGGTCCATGATAGCTCGATAACACAATGATTTATTGAGAGAGGTGAAATGATGATAAATAAAAAACTGTGTGACATTGATCAGGAAATAATCCAATCCCTGAAAACTAACGAAATACCTGAAAGCAGAACACTTGAATACAAAAAAGAAATATCATTAGAAAAAAGAGAGCAGAAAAAAGAATTTCTTGCTGATGTTTCATCGTTTGCAAATACTTTGGGGGGTGATTTAATTATTGGTATCGAAGAAAAAAACGGTATTCCTATTAAAATAGATGGTATTCCAATAGATAATATTGATTCTTATAAAAACAGGTTAGATTCAATTATTAGAGATTCAATAATTCCAAATATTCCCCATTACGACATACAAGAGATTCAACTGCAAAACGGACATTATGTTATAATTATCAGAATTGGAGAAAGCTATATTGCTCCGCATCAGGTTATACTTGATGGTCTTCTTTATTCGAGAGAGAATGGAGGAAAATTCTTTAAAAGACACACAGGCGGTAAGCACCCTATGGATGTTTTTGAACTAAAAGAGGCTTTTATCAAATCTGAATCTCTCAGCAATAAAGTGAGAGCATTTATAAAAGATAGAGTGAAGAATATTAAAAATGCTATAAGTGGCATAACGGATTCAAGTGATGATATTCATTATACTTTAATTCCCAAACAATTAGAGAAATTACCCTACATAGTTCTACACATTATTCCATTGAGTTATTTCACCGATTTTAATAAAAGTATCATTGATCTTAAACGCTGTTATGATTCTGACGGATTATTTATGCCAATTTATTTCTCTAATTCTACAGATAATTTCATTCAATTTGAACGCAAATTCAATTTTGAAGGATTAGTAAAATTCCATCATTATATTAAAGGTTACATACAAATTTTTAGGAATGGATCAATAGAAACGATAGAAAATCAAAATTATTTTTATTCTGAAGATATGTTTTTTAAAATATCGCACTTTGAACATTCTATAATCGAATCACTAAAATATTACTTAGAAGAGTATAGAGAGTTTGATATAAATCCACCATTCATAATTTATTTATCACTCTTGGGAATCAAACAATATAAAATTAAACAGTTTAATCATCATTTCTCTCTTTATCAAGGTAATCACTTTTCAGATAGAGATAATGTAATCTTGCCTGAGATAATAATATCTGACTACAATATATCAATTGAAAAGGAATTAAAAAACGTATTTGATGTTCTATGGAACGCTTTTTCACTTCCTCATTCATTTAATTATGACGAAGATGGTAATTGGAAAGAACGGTGGAAATAAATATACTATTACTTGTAGATTGGGTAGTATATTAACATTAGATTAGTCTACTCCTTATAATCAAATGACTATTGAAGAACTTTTTCTGATTGCCAAACTGGCAGCTATTATCCTTTGCATTTGGCATCTCATTAAACGTAACGTGATAGGATTTATTTTTAGTATAGTTGTAACTATCATACTCATCACTCAAACAAACACAATTTCACTTGTCATTAATGGAATATTATGTATTCCAATTATTATAGAAGAAAGATGGCATCCGAGAGCAAAAATGGATTTGGTTCGGGGTATTTTAGCCGGTGTTATTTTCGCTGTTATGATTGCATTGCTCTATAATAGAATTGTATTTAAATAGAAGTATTGAATATTTCATTACCCCTTTTGCTTTGCCTATCACTCTTCTTTACTGTAAACATCATGGAGTTCTCCATGACACCTCGCAACGTAATGGATTTTGATACATTCGCAAATAAAACGAGCCGTCGGGGACCAATCCCCGACGGAAATAATAATTACCCACCACAATTTTCATAAAAAAATTGCTATAAATTTATAATCCATTTTTTATTGATTGATATTTTAATATTCATCATAAGGAGTTTTCATGGATCTATCGAAACTCAATTATTACTATAATAAATTTAAATTCGGTGAAGATAATTTTCACAATCTGATGAAGTATCACATCAAAGAGATACTGCTGGTTTCCACCTTTTACGATGCTTTCATTTTCGAGCAGGACGGTCGGCTTTCCGAGCAGATATTCGGTGAATACCGCCAGCTCAATTTGAGCACCGCACCTCGCATCACAAGTGTTCCCACGGGCAGACAGGCGCTGGAAATGCTGGAAAACCGCTCTTTCGATTTGGTTATATCAATGATGAGAATCGGTGAGATAAGCCCCTTTGAACTGAGCCAGCGCATCAAGCAGAAATATCCGAACATGCCTATCCTTCTGCTGCTCAATGTGCAATCCGACATCTCAATTGTGATAAAAAACGAAGACAAAATGCAGTACATCGATAAGGTCTTTTTGTGGAACGGAGACACCAAACTTTTCCTTGCAATGGTGAAAATGATCGAGGACGGTCACAACGTGGAATATGATACAAAACAGGGCTACGTCCGGGTTATTTTGCTCATTGAGGACTCGATCAAATATTATTCCATGTTCCTCCCACTCCTCTATTCTGAGATACTTAAACAAACACAGAGACTCATCAACGAAGAGCTGAGCGACATCAATAAACGTCTCAAGATGCGTGCACGTCCAAAAGTTTTGCTGGTCCAATCATATGAAGAAGCAGTTACATTAGTAGAGAAATATCAAGAATACATGGTGGCGGCAATTTCGGATGTAAAATTTTTTAATCACGGGGTTTTGGATGAAAATGCAGGATTCAAACTTATAGATAGAATGAAAAGCCAGCAGATGGATATACCTGTCATTTTGCAATCCTCAGATATTGAGAATGAAGAAAAAGCACGACGTCTTGGAGTCAATTTTCTAAACAAAACTTCCAAAACTCTCCTTCATGATCTTCGTACTATAATAAAAAATAATCTTGGATATGGTGATTTTGTATTCCGAAATAAAGTAGGAACAGAGATGGATAGAGCAACCACTATGCTTGAATTTGAACAGAAAATCAAAACTCTCGTCGGGGAATCCATTCTCTATCATGGCGAGAGAAATCATTTTTCAAGCTGGCTGGTCGCTCATGGAGAAATTCAGGTTGCGAAGAAAATTCTTCCTGCCAAAATTGAGGATTTTCATGATGTTGAAGAACTAAGGAAGTACCTTCTCGAAGTATTCCAAACTGTACGTAAAAACCGTACCCGTGGGAAGATAATCAATTTTGAACCATCCGCACTCTCCGAAGTGGATCAGATCATCCGTCTTGCAGAGGGCTCATTAGGCGGAAAGGGTCGAGGACTCGCATTTCTCAATGCACTTTTTGTGACAATGGAGTTCGAAGAGAAATTCCCTGAAGTGGATATCACTATACCCAGCACCTCGATCATCGGCACGTCGGAATATGATTCTTTTATTGAAAGGAACAATATCGGTGAATGGGTTATTTCAAAATCCGATAAAAAAATTCAGGAGATCTTTGTAAAAGGTACTTTATCTAAAGAACTGATACAAAAATTAGAGATTTTTATCGAGCAGATCACCTATCCTATTGCAGTACGTTCTTCAGGACTTCTTGAGGATTCGCAGGCACAGCCCTTTGCGGGAATCTATAAAACCTTCTTTCTTCCCAACAATAATCCCGACAAAGAAATACGCCTGCGCCAGCTCTGTGATGCTATCAAGCTCGTATTTTCCTCAGTATATCTCGATGGAGCGCGCACGTATATTGAGAGCATCAATTATAAAGTCGAAGAAGAAAAAATGGCAGTGATCATTCAGGAAATTGTCGGCTCTGGATATGATGGTTGCTATTACCCACATTTTTCCGGAGTGGGTCAATCCTACAATTTCTACCCCATCTCCTATCTTAAGAGCAGTGATGGTGTTGTGTCTATTGCGGTCGGACTTGGTAAGACTGTGGTCGAAGGTGACCGCACTTTCAGATTCTGTCCCAAACATCCTAAAATGGATATAATTCCGCCATCTGAACAAGTGAAAGAGTCACAGAGTTTTTTTTATGCAGTTGCTTTGAAAAATCCAACATTTGATCTCCTTGAGGGAGAAGACATTACCCTCGAAAAAGTGCTCATCAATCAAGCAGAAAAGCATGGAACCCTCACGCACATGACATCTGTATGGGATTATGAAAACAATCGTCTCGTTGACGGAGCAATAAAAAAGGGAACGAAAATCGTTACTTTTGCTGATATTATAAAATACAATTATTTCCCTCTTGCAAAAATCTTAGAAGAAATTCTTGATATCGGTGAAAAAGCACTTGGGATGCCTGTCGAGATCGAGTTTGCAGTGAATCTTAACAAGGATGAAAAGGAAAAAATATATCCTACATTTTATGTCCTGCAGATCAGACCACTTACTATAAATACTGATGAAATTTCCATTGATCTTGAAAATCTGAAAAGAGATGACCTTATGCTTTACACTGGACATGGTATGGGTAACGGTATCATAGACTCAGTGTATGATGTGATTTTTGTTGATCTTGATACATGGGATAGAACCAAAACCGAAAAAATGCATAACGAAATTTCTGAATTAAATAAGCGAATGAGAGCTGAACATAGGAATTATATTCTTATTGGACCTGGACGTTGGGGATCACGAGATAGATTCCTCGGTATTCCCGTGAAATGGATAGATATCAACATGGCAAAGATAATTGTTGAAACAGGCAATGAAAATTTTGCAGTAGACAGCTCGCAAGGAACGCATTTTTTCCATAATCTTGTATCTATGGATGTGGGGTATTTTAGTATTTCCCATCATTCCGACAATGATTTTCTGGATTGGGATTGGCTCAGATTTCAAAAAATCATAGAGAAAACCGATCACTTTCTCCATGTTCGTGTAGAACATCCGCTGGTTATTAAAATGGATGGCTACAAAGGATTGGCTGTTATATTCAAATAACCTATCTTCCCCATTCATCATTGAGAGAAGCTGTCAGTTCTTCAATCTTATTTATTGCTTTTTATATTCAAGCATGTGATCCCCTAATTAATTTTTCATTTTTCTGAGAAATGGAACATGTTCCGTAAATGCTTTTAAACTAATGTAAGTCCATTGAAAATTTCAAAAAAGTTCGTTCTCCATCTTCCTTTCTCTGTATTCCGCTCGCTGGAATTGCAATATTTTTGAATATTTTTTTGGGTTATCCAAGCTTTTTCAATTATAATTTGACAAATAATAATAGGGTTCATTTTTACGCAAAATCATACCATAAATATAATAAATATCTGGAGGTATTTCTCATGAGTATGAAAGAATTCATGTATCAGGTTGAGGCTCATAATCCTAATCAACCTGAATTTCTTCAAGCTGTAAAAGAAGTAGTTGAATCTCTCTGGCCAGTCTATGAATCCAATCCTCGTTATCAGGAAGCCAAAATCCTTGAGAGAATTGTAGAACCAGAGCGCGTCATTATGTTCCGCGTTCCCTGGACTCGCGATAATGGCGAAGTTATGGTCAATCGTGGTTACAGAATTGAGTTCAACAGTGCAATCGGACCGTACAAAGGCGGACTCCGTTTTCACCCGAGCGTTAACCTGAGCATTCTTAAATTCTTAGGATTCGAACAGGTTTTCAAAAACAGTCTTACCACACTCCCCATGGGTGGTGGTAAAGGCGGTTCCGACTTTGATCCTAAAGGAAAATCTGACGCTGAAGTCATGCGTTTCTGCCAAACATTTATGTCTGAGCTTTTCCGTTATATTGGTGCGAATACTGATGTCCCTGCCGGTGATATCGGTGTTGGTGGTCGTGAGATCGGTTTCCTTTTCGGCATGTACAAAAAACTGAGAAATGAATTCGTTGGTGTGCTCACAGGCAAAGGTTTGAACTGGGGTGGTAGTCTTATCCGTCCGCAAGCAACTGGATATGGTGCAGTTTATTTCGCAGAAGAAATGCTGAAAACCCGCAACCTTAACTTCAAGGATAAGATCGTCACAATTTCCGGTTCCGGCAACGTTGCACAATATGCGACACAAAAGGTCAATCAACTTGGCGGTAAAGTGGTCACACTTTCAGACTCCAGCGGTTACATCTACGATCCGGATGGAATTTCCGGTGAAAAATGGGATTTCATTATGGAACTCAAGAATGTCAAACGCGGACGCATCAAAGAGTACGCAGAAGAATTTGGTGTTGAATATCACGAAGGTGAGCGCCCCTGGGGTGTCAAATGTGATGTCACACTTCCCTGTGCTACTCAGAATGAAGTCAACGAAGAAGAAGCCAAGACCCTTATCAAGAATGGTTGTATCTGTGTTTCTGAAGGTGCAAACATGCCTTCAACTCCTGGTGCGGTCAATGTGTATATTGATAACAAAATCCTATTTGGTCCAGGAAAAGCTGCAAATGCTGGTGGTGTTTCTGTTTCCGGTCTTGAAATGTCCCAGAACAGCCTTCGTCTGAGCTGGAGCAGCGAAGAAGTTGATGCCAAACTTCATAACATTATGAAGAGTATTCATGCACAGTGTGTTGAATACGGCAAAGAAGGTGATTTCGTGAACTATGTAAATGGTGCGAATATTGCCGGCTTCCTCAAAGTTGCAAATTCAATGCTCGATCAAGGAATTGTTTAGTCTATAAACTTATAAAAATACAGCCCTCTAAATATTTAGAGGGCTTTTTTATTTGGGGATTTATTAAGAGATATTATTTTTTCCCAAGCATCTTTTCTTTAAAATCAAGAATTTTTTTCCTTGTCGCATTCAGCTCGATAGCAGCTCGGACAACTAAAGGTTTGTGAGTAAAGGACAACAGTATCTTCTGTGCTTCCTCTTCTGAAGGAATATATCTGCTCTCAACACGTTCATCTGAGTTGAGTCCCTTGTTCGCATCTTCAGAGAATTCTTCCAATGTGGAATCCAAACCAAGAAGATCTTTCAGCAAATACCAGTTCTCTTTTCCTGTAACAGTATTGCGCACTTTCGTCACTGTTTGAACGACATTATTATCATTTGTAATAGTACCCTCAGATTCTATAAACGAATTGAGCGGTAATACGACATGTGCCATTTTTGCAGTTTCGGTCATAAAAGAATCTGCTACAAGAAGGAACTCAAGATTATTCAACCACTCATAGATCTCCATTTTGTTATTATACAGAGGATCCTCTCCAAATATTGCTGCTACTTTAATTTTCCGGTAATTTTTCACGGGAACAAATCCGTTTTCAAGCAGTGATGGCTTATTTGCAAGCTCAGAACAGCTCATAATACCATTTCCTTCTGTGCCGATATCACCACGAAGCATACTCAGATTTAATATCGCATTTTGTGTCTCATAATCCAGATCACTTTCTGAATAGACAAATATAACCTTTTTGAATGACAATAATTCATGGGCAAAATCCATAAATTCATCTGTTTGAATAGTATGTTGGAGCTTATGATTGAAATCAACAAAATTTCCGATATAACGGGCAATATAATCAATATTATGATGACGATATTCGATGAGATACTTTGTGAATTCATTGATCACTTCTATGTAATAGTTCGTTTTAATATGGAAATCTGCACGTCGGGCAAATCTATTCTCATCAGGATGGATCAGCATCAATTTTGCACCATTATTGAGTGCTTGCATAATCTTCACTCCAACAGTATGAGTAACATCCCCTATCATAACGATCAGATCGGCAGCATCTAGGTCTGCACTTGGATTGGGAGAAAAATTAATGCCGAGTTTATCTTTTACTACTGAACCGTTAAGCTCCCATGAAAATTTCTTATTACATTTATATTGCTTTGCCAGTTTACTGATAAGATGCAACTCTTCATTAGTATAATTTCCATTACTGAAGAAAGCCACATCTTTTTCAAGCTCGGTCAATTTGTCAGTTATATAATCCACAGCTTCTTCCCAATCAACCGATTGAAGCTGATTTTCCTTGCGGATCATTGGCTGTGTAATACGCTCTTGTGATTGAAGTACCTCATAGCCGAAATGAGCATTGAAGCATACATTGTTTCCTGTGATCGGACTGTCCGCTGCTTCAGCTTTAAGGATGATGTTATCTTTTTTCATATATTTGACGCTGCAACCAGCTCCGCATAATGCACAAGTAGTTTGGATTTCTTCATAATCAAGTGGTGCTAATTTATACTTTGTATTTCTCGGAGTAAGCGCACCGACAGGACAGACATCGATACATTTCCCGCAGCTCAGACAGGATGTATTCATGAGGGATTCACCAAATTCGGGAGCAACAAGAGTTTTAAACCCGCGATAAATATAACCCAATGCACCCACTCCCTGAATTTCAAGACAAGTTCGCACACAGCGTCCGCAATTCACACACTTGTTTGCATCACGTAGAATAAAGGGATGGGTTTTATCGATTGGATGGTTATTCACCTCTCCCATAAAACGTGTGGCCATGATATCATAATCTGTGGCATACTTGCGCAGCACACAGGTAGGATTTACATCACATCCGCATTCGATACAGCGTGCAGTTTCATCATGAACCTGTTTATTTGTGAAATTTTTCTCAACTTCCTTAAAATTTGATATTCGTTCTTTTGCTTCAAGATGCACTGAAGAAACTCGAGATGCTTTCTCGTATTCTTTGAAATCTTCGGGATCGAGGTCTTTATATGATTCAGCTTTTTTGCTGTTGAATTTTTCTTTCAGAGGTTGAATTTTTTCACCCTTAAGAAATGCATCAATACTTTCCGCTGCTTTGTAGGCATCTGCAACGCATTCAATAACTGTCGAGGGACCTCTTGTGAGATCTCCACCTGCAAATATCTTATCGATGTTTGTACACATTGTGTCTTCATCGACCTCAATTGTGCTCCATCGTGTCAGATTAAGATTTTTTCCGTTTATTTTTGCAATTTCATCTAGCAGGAATTGAGTATCCGGTTTCTGGCTGACTGCTGGAATAACCGTATCCACATGCATAATGAATTCCGAGTTCTCAATCGGAACTGGTCTGCGTCTGCCACTGCTGTCCGGTTCTCCAAGACGCATTTTGATGATCTGCATACCTTCAACTTTGCCGTCTTTTCCGATTATCTTTGTGGGGTTCTGCAGAAGATGAAATTCAACACCTTCTTCCTTAGCATCTATTACTTCCACTTCATCAGCAGGCATCTGCTCTTCAGCACGGCGGTACACGATCAGGACTTTTCTCGCACCAAGACGAAGAGCTGTTCTCGCAGCGTCAATAGCAGTATTTCCCCCACCGATAACAGCAACTTTCTTGCCCACTTTTGTGATCTTTCCTTCAACTACATCGCGAAGAAAGTCAATACCAAGATAGCATCCTTCAAGGTCTTCACCTTCGATGTTCATACTGACCGCAGTACATGCACCAAATCCCAAAAAGACAGCATCGTATTCTTTATAGAGGAATTGAAGTGTGAAATCTCTTCCGAGCCGTTCATTATTATGAATCTTTACTCCGAGTTTCTTTATCAGATATATCTCTTTATCGAGAATTTCTTTGGGCAAACGATATTCAGGAATACCGTAGCGAAGCATGCCTCCGCTTTCTGGCATAGCTTCATAAATTTTACATTTATGTCCTTGTTGCGCAAGATAATAGGCAACTGTCAATCCAGCCGGACCTGCGCCAACAATTGCAATCTCTTTACCTGTTGAGGGCTTGCACTCAGGAATGAATGTATTCGCAGAATCTTCAAGGTCTTTATCCGCAGCATAGCGTTTGATCTGGCGTATTGCAATGGGCTCATCGATGATCTGACGACGGCATTCTTTTTCGCAAAAAGCAGGACAAACCCGTCCTACGGAAAGCGGCAATGGAAGCCGTTCTTTGATGAGCTTAATCGCTTCATGATAAAGCCCGTCATTAACTAATGCCACATAGCCCTGCACATCCACTCGTGCCGGACATTTCAGAATACATGGAGCAATACAATCTGCATAGTGGTCAGAAAGGAGAAGTTCCAAAGCCATCTGCCGCGCTGCGAGTACCGCTTCGGAATCAGTATTGACTTCCATTCCTTCATAAACTTTTGTGGCACAGGAAGGGACAAAACCTTTTGCTCCTTTCACTTCTACCAGGCATACCCAGCATGAGCCGTAGGGTTTCAGGTATTCATCGTGGCAAAGGGTTGGTATCTCAATGCCGTATTCAGTAGCAACTTCGAGGATCGTCTGACCTTCTCTTACAGTTACTTCTTTTCCATTCAATAAAATTTTTATATCTGCCATGACGCCCGCTTATAATTTTTTCACTGCATCAAATTTACATGCGGTCATACAGGCGCCGCATTTTGTGCAGATATCTTGATTGATAGTATGAACTTCTTTTTTCTCGCCCGTGATCGCATCCACAGGACAAGCCCGTTTGCACGCTCCACAGCCGATACATTTGTCTTCTATGATGAGATATTTTATAAGGTCTTTACAGACGCCGGCAGGACAGGTTTTGTCATTAATATGTGCTTCGTATTCATCTCTGAAATATTTGATCGTGGTAAGCACAGGATTGGGAGCTGTTTGTCCGAGTCCGCATAAGGAACCTTTTATGATCTTACGGGAAAGGTCTTCCAGAATTTCGATATCGCCGGATTCGCCTTTTCCTTGAGTAATTCTATTAAGTATCTCAAGCATTCGTTTGGTTCCAATACGGCAGAACGTACATTTTCCGCAAGATTCGTTCTGAGTGAAGTTCAGAAAGAAACGAGCCATATCAACCATGCAAGTTGTGTCATCCATTACAACCATGCCACCCGAGCCCATGATAGCGCCTGTTTTTGTGAGCGAGTCATAATCAACGGGAGTGTCGAGAAGACTTTCCGGAATACAACCACCTGAAGGTCCGCCAAGCTGTACTGCCTTGAATTTTCTATCCTCAATGATGCCGCCGCCAACTTTATAGATCACATCTCGCAGCGTCATACCCATAGGAACTTCCACAAGTCCGCCATTTTTTATCTTGCCTGTGAGTGCAAAAACTTTTGTGCCTTTGCTTTTTTCAGTGCCGAATTCTGCATATTTCTTTGCACCATTTCGGATTATCCAGGCAACATTAGAATAGGTTTCCACATTATTTATATTTGTTGGCTTTCCCCACAAACCCGACTCTGCAGGATAAGGAGGACGAAAAGTTGGCATTCCTCTTTTACCTTCTATCGAGCACATTAGGGCGGTTTCTTCACCGCATACAAAAGCACCGGCTCCCTCATACACTGTAAGATCAAAATTGAAATCCGATCCCATAATATTACTTCCGAGAAATCCCTTTTCTTTAGCTTTTTCGACCGCAATCCTAAGCCGTTTCACAGCAAGAGGATATTCCGCACGGCAATAAATATAACCTGTATCAGAACCAATTGCATAGGCAGCGATCAGCATGCCTTCAAGGACACTATGAGGATCACCCTCGAGCACACTTCTGTCCATAAATGCGCCCGGATCCCCTTCGTCAGCATTACAGATCACATACTTTTTATCTGCCGAATTGTTGTAAGCGAACTGCCACTTCAATCCGGTTGGAAAACCTGCGCCACCACGACCTCTCAAACCGCTTTCTTTGATCTCATCGATCACATCGACTGGAGACATATCTTTCAAGACTTTTTGCAGAGCTTCATAACCACTGCGTTCGATGTACTCATCAATGGATTCAGGATCGATCACTCCGCAGTTACGAAGTACTATTCTCGTCTGGTAATCCAGGATTTCTTTCTCTTTGCCACCAAGCTTGTCAGAAAAGACAATATGTTCGGTGAGAGGTTTTTTCTCGACAAAATGAGCATTGAGAATATCATCAATATCCGCTGCATTTAGATAGCCATACATTGTGCTGCCGAATTCATCATCTTCGATCTCCATCAGCACTTCTGCATAGCACATCCCGATACAACCGGTATGATCCAATTGTGCATCTACATCATGTTCTTTGAGAAAGTTTTCCACCTTCTCAAGGACATCCAAACCGCCAGCTGCGATCCCGCAACTCGCCAAACCAATTTTTATTCTTACTGAATTTTCCAAATTCTCTCCTAATCCGGTTAAATTTGGTTCGTTATTTTTAATTAATACTGAGCTAATATATCTTTGATCTTGCTTGGAGTTAAGCGACCATATGCTTTATCATTGATCATTATCACAGGCGCAAGACTGCAACATCCAAGGCATGCGACTTCTTCGACAGTAAATTTCAAATTTTTTGTTGTACCACCCGGCTCTACCTTCAATTCTTCATAGAGTGCTTCTGATATTTTCCTGGCATTCGCAACATGGCAGGCAGTTCCATGGCAGATACGGATAATGTTCTTTCCAATTGGATGCATACGGAACTGAGTATAAAAGGTTGCCACACCGTAGATTTCTGAAACAGGGATTTTTGTCTTTCCAGATATGTATTCCATAGCTTCTTTGGAAAGAAATCCAAGCTGTGCCTGTGTCTTTTGCAAAATGGGGATCAGGGAACCTTTTCTGCCTTCAAATTCGTGTAAGACTGCATCAATTTTATCGAAATCACTTTCTACCATGTATGAATTCCTTGCAATATTTTGGACACGTTGAAGGGGTGTGCCCTTGAGCAGTCAAGTTATTTGGAAAATTGCCTTTGACCTCAAAAACGAGTAAAAAGTGCTATAAATTTTTATCTAAGAACTCTGTTTTCCAATGAAGATTTTCAAAAATATAGCAATTCCAGAGAGTGGAATATGGAGAATAAAAAAATGGAGGGCGAACATTTGAAACTACTATGAAACCATATTTTAGCAATCGTTATCAGGCTGGACTTCCGCCAGCTGGAGGATGGAGTTCAGTACGAATAAAGAGTGGTAATGTCGCGCTGAACTCCACGCCCCGTTTCACGGAACTGATAAGTCCAGTTATTGAGTTTGTTTTTGTATTATTGTTTTTTAAAAATTGTATTTTCAAATTTGTTTAATGGTTGAGCTATACCACGAATGTGGCTTGCAGGATTTATAGATACGCTTTTTATATGCTTTAATTTTATTTATTACTGTTTTTTTTCATTATGAATAAATACTTAAAACCTCTTAAATAAAAATTAAATTTTCTGGCACGATAATGCCAGATTCCGGTGTTTGAAGTTTGATTTAAAAAAAAATTAACAAAAGTCTAACCTGCAAATATCTTCATCAGTTAATCCATATTTTTTTAACATATCAGAATGTTTCAATAGAACAGCTCTTTCTTGATGATCATTCTCTGGATGATAATAAATTACTGATTCTCCGAAGTAATCAATCAATATTTTTAACTCTTCTTTTTTCATTAAATCTAATTTAATATCTAATTCCCACTCATTAACTGTTTCAATTAATCTTTCTAAAGCTTCTTCTCTTGTAATCATCAAAATAGAATGATAAGGATCAATTCCTTTTTGTTTTAATAATTTTGTTGCATTCATTAATTAGCTCCTTATTTATAAGTCTTTCATTTATTATAAATTTTTTATTGTATAATTTTTCAGTTTTAATTTGGCACATATTTTTTGAATAAAAACCTCATGGAATCCCACATTAAATTTTTCAGCAATCTCTTGCACTCATTACATCTTATTTTTTTTGATACTTTTTTTATTGTTGTTTATTTAATCAAGTATTTTTTTTATTTAGTGTAAAATTTTAATATTCAAGCAAAATTATTCACTCTATCGTAAAATATCTATGCACGATCTTCAATAAATTCTTCCAACCGGTCATCATCATCTTTACATTTGTTCCGTATAATGCCTGGATGATACACTTCAATTCGTTATAAACCTTCTTACTGTAGGGATGCCACCAGATATTCTTTCGTGCAAAGAGAAGGATATCATTCACGATGACCTATGGCTGCGTCATTTCATCAAATCCGGGACGAATAAATGAGCGTGCCTTTGGAAAGGTGTTCTCAGCAATAGATAATATTCGTTTTAATAAATTGAGCAATTCTATAATGGTTTTTCCTCTTTCAGGAAAAAAATGCAGCAGTTGTCCCCAAGCACCGATAGAACGATCGATTCTTATCAAAGCAACTTTTGCCGAACCATTCATATCATCTGAAGAAATATCGTCGTCCAATTCTATACTAAAAAAAGCCCGTCTTAATTTTACCTCTATCTGATATTGATACCAACAGATAATATCTACTATTTCTTCAATTTTTTGACGATTTTTCTCAAATTTATTTGCTGTCTCTTCGTCGATGTAATACGGATCATCAAACCATTTTTTTACTTTCATGGCATAATCATCTGACAATATAATTAAAAACTGATCATCTGTATTAATATCAGAATCATCATCACCGGTAATATCCTCAATATCATACCCTCTTTCCCGCATCGATTCTTTTAACATTTCCATAGTTTCCCTCATCATCTCAGTAAATCTCTGCCAGAATTCTTTATTTTCGATGTCTTTGTTTTTCAGGTCTCCGAATCTTTCTTCGTAGATTTTATAATTCAAACAGCGTGAAGTAAATGCACATTTTTCACACCATCGATCACAATAATTATAAATACCTTCGATGTGGTTTGGATCTTTCGCCTGCTCTTTTATTGATTTTTTGATCATATATTTTTCCTCTAACTTATAGTTCTAAAGGTTACAAAAAATTCGGACTATAGTCCCACCGAATTCTTCAACTTTTTTGATATAGACATCCAAATCATCGACACCAATTGTATTGATGATGCGTTCTTCGCCCTCAGCTCTGCCAATTCCGCCATCAATACCTTCGCCCTCGCCTGTTGAGACCAGCCAATAATCCGATGGTCCATCCCATTTGTCGAATTTCCATCCGAAGGCATTTTTATAGAATTCAATAATTTTTTCCGGTTCCTGGGCATTTATTTCGAAGTGAATTATGCGTGGCATAAGTGCTCCTTATTGTATTTAGAATCTATACAATATGTAACGATTTCTTTTTCAATTTTTTGTTTTTTCGCACTTGTCACAAGCTCTTCGACTTATGACAAGCACTTACTACATTTTCTTGAGACATGCCTGCCAGGGCGGAGCGTAGCGTAGACTGGTCGGAGAGCATGTCTTAAGTAAATGCATGTGTCACAATCAGTCAGTATCATCTAATAATTCTAAGAAGGATTTCTCAAAAATCTTTTCTTTGAATTTATTTATTGAACTGACATAATCATTTAAATTCATAAAATTGCTTTTCAGGATCGCATTATCAAAAAGTGTTCCATGCCTTACTCCAATCCATTCGCGATAATTTGAAAATTCCCATTCTCTGGGATTATTGACCAAACCAGCTTTCACAGGATTGAGATGTATTTATAAACAAAGAGTTAGCAATTGTTTATTATTCATAATTAACTTACTCTGTAGTGGGTTGCTGAAGATTGAACCCTTTCTTTTGTACTTTATATTATATTTCTGCACATAAGAAGACAGAACAATATTAAAAATTTTGTACAATGGGACATTACTATTTTGTTTTAACAAGAAATGAAAATGATTGGGCATTAGACAATAAGCAAATACCGAAGTTGGAATTTTGTTCAAACTTTCTTTGAATGTTCTTAGGAACTGAATGTAATCCTCTTTCTTCCGAAACAATAATTCTTTATCTACAGTCCTATTATAAAAATGAGCAATGATATTTTTTTCGTATTGTTCTTTTTTTACTTTCATATATAATCCTTCGCACTTGTCACAAGCTCTTCGACTTATGACAAGCACTTACTACATTTTCTTGAGACATGCCTGACAGGGCGGAGCGTAGCGCAGACTGGTCGGAGAGCATGTCTTAAGTAATAAATAAATTACCTATTTTTTATTACTCCGATAACCTCTATATCATCTATTTCCCAGGAGGTGGCTTTATTTGGACTGGAATTTGTATATTTAAACGCAATATGGACATTGTAATCCGCAAAATCGGAGATATCAATATAACCTGAATGTTCCCATACATAATGCCCTTTAGAAAGATAAGTTTCAAGGGGAATCCATGTTGCATCTTCAGGATTATTTCCCTCTGTATAATTTGTTGAGATGAACGCCTCTATTCCTGGATAAAGGTCTTCATAATTTTTCGCAGTTTCAAAACTCAATATTATATCTCGATAATTATATAAATTCAAACTTGGAGAGATAAGCCAATCCTCGCAGGGCTCATTCGCCTTGTATCCGCTCATTTTCATGAAGTGCCTGTCTCCGTATGATGAATGATACCAGTTTTTGTTACTAGCTTCGCTATAAGCAGACCAACCCTCCCAGCCATCCTCAAAGGAACTGGAAAGAAGTGTTTGGGCAAAAGGATCAATTCCGTGACCTTTAAGTATTACAAATTTTGTTTCAGCTCCTTCAGATGAGAGGAAAAGCGTATCTTCATAGACGATTTTTTTATCCGGCTTGAAATAGATAGATATTTGCTCGTTAACAAATCCATCCATCGGCTGAAATTGCAAATTATAGATTGGGTACTCATCTTTTTTGTATGAAATAAAGAATGGTGAGGAAGTTGAAATTGCTACATCTTCAATAAGATCATACCCACTTACTACAAAAGCTCTAGATCCTGATCGCTGCCCGATCTTCTGATTGCCGAAGCGAATAATCGGATCTGAAAAGTTTACTGCTGGCTGAAGATTGGGTTCACCCCAAATAAGTGCAACAAATTCGGGATGATCAATAAAGGGATTCCGATTGTGCTGATATGAGTAAATTACCTCGTTACGATGCCGCTCCATTTCATCAACCGGATCAAGTTCGTGCCACTGAATCAGCGTTGAGAGCTTTCCAAATTTTGGACCATAGGTTCCGGTTTTATCCAAGAGTTCAAGATCATAGGTATTCCCATCGCCTTCATAGCGAACTGCCATGTAGAAGAGCATTCTTGCAACGTCGCCTTTTATCCTATCCGGCGGCTCCCAGGAATCAAAATCATAGTAACACCCCTCTACTTCTTCCAATTCAAATCCTCCCCAATCAAAGTCACGATTGCCACGAGCGGCATTCACAGAACGGTCTGCGGGTCTTAGATGGTGAACATCTGTATATGCTGTATCAGACATGTCAGGAAAGCCGTGAGACTTTGCCCATACATGCTCCCTGTTCCATGCATCTTCGTGAGAAATACCATATTCTTTCATATAATCAATATTGTCGCCATGATCTTGAAAATCTTTATCCTGTGATCTGCCAAAATAGAATAAAATGACGTTTTCGGGATTCTCCAGATCAATATCCGATTCGATCATTATATCTTTTGTCGCCACAGCTGAGTCACTGAAATAAGGATACATAACATGATCTTTTATAAGAGCGTGGAGAGCAGCTTTTAATTCATCGCCTTCATATTTCAAAACATCTTTATAATATTCATCAGCCGAAACAGGCGTAAAACCATAGAGAGATTGACAAAATAGAATAATTGATATAAGTGATATTATAATTTTCATTGTTTTATCTTTCCTGCGGCTTTTCTACGAACCCGAGAATTGTCTCCGGAAATTTATCTGTTACTATGATAAATCCTTGATCTCCAAATCGCACTAGACCTTCCCAGTTTCTCGAATTGTCATCGTCGATTATTTTTAATTGAACAGGTGGCTGCTCAATCAGTGTTATGCCTTTCGGAGAGTAATGAAATTCCAATAAACGTTCAACTGTTTTATATTGAGAATGCCTTTCTCCCTGCCCATATTTTTGAGCAATCGCATCTAATGGAGGATCATTTTTTTGAACATCACCAGACCACATATAATTGATCATCCAAAAATTATCATTTTCATCCAGCTCTGTTGCGTCGGTTAATCTGTATTCAATATATGGTAATGAGAGCGAATCAACTAAATTCAATGAGTGGTCAAAAACATAAGCATAAGGTTCTATCCCAAGTTGTTCACTATTCAATTCATAAATAGTAATCACTCGATCATCATTAACAAGTATTGTCTCGTCTGTCGCATTAGATATTGGAGCTCTGGGAGGTAATTCTACTCTTTCATCCACTTCCACAGTAATAGTTTTCATATCCTCAGAAATTGTGCCTTTTAGGAGATATCCCATCATTTCTGCAGGACTGGATTCAACAGTAAAAAATACAGTATTTCCATAAAAAGCAATGGCTTCAAAACCTTCATATCCTTCAATAATGTCTTTTAAATCCGGTGCATTCAGTTCAATGGGAATCGGTTTAATAGGTTCCGAATTTGTGCCATTCAAATATTCTTTAATTACAGATATTGGAATCGCAAAAAAGGAGCCGTCGTAGTTTGAAGGAAAAAGATGGGAATACTGAGGGAGTAAAATAAGGTAGTCACCATACCAGGCAAGTCCGGATATTTCAGCTTTTGGTTCTGAAATTTCTCCTTCAAGAGTAATGTATCGCACTGTGATTTCTTCAGGTTGCTGAGGTTCCTCTGATTCTTGAATATCCTGAAGCGAAGAGCATGAAAATAAAGATGCAACTACTACTAATAAAAGAATTAATTTTTTCATGATATTTCCTCATTTTTTGTTTATATGACATTGAAGCCCGATTTCTTTGTCAAACTCCTTGTGCAAAATATTAAATTTCCTGCATTATCTTTATCAATCTTAATTGTGTAAACCAAAAACGGATATGAGATCGTGAAAAAATCCTACTTACTTTTCGATAATATTCAACATTATAAAATGAAAACAATCATAAAGAAGATATCAGGGATGTAGTATATTTTGACATTTTTTTATCGGTTTTTCACAAACAACAAAAACATTGTATGATCAAAAAAGAACAAGATGAAAAAAATTATCATACTCATTTTTTTCTTACCCCTAGTTGTGCTTGCCCAAGAATCTTTATCGGACTGCCAGATAATCTCGATTTCAAGAACACGAAGTCGCTTGGATTACAACTGGTCACAGGATTAGTACGACAATTGCAAGGAAATATTGACGTTGAGAGAACTACTTGCACAAAGTTCACCATAATTTTTTAAAAATAAAATTCTTTTAAGGAGGTTATATGCCTAATAGGTTGGATTATTTTCAAGAACAGAATATGAACTGGAAAGCAACGTTTCTCGTGATCATCGGTGTTCTTTTTGTCTGTTTTGTTGTCTTCGGTATTCTTTCATATAATAGCGAACTTGAAAAACGCGCACTGGAAACTGACACAGAAATTTCAAGGGAAGTACTTGGTCAAATCATTCAGGAAGTGAAAGATGCAACTTATTTTATTGCTGAGCACCCCATGATCCAGGAATGGCAGGTTTCACCAAAACTCGTTGATGATCATGATATCCTGATCGTACTAAATACGATAAAATATATGCTCAATGCATCTAATGTATATATCATGGATACAAATGGGAATGTGATGGTCTGTACTCCCCCCTGTGATAATGCCCTTACCGGTCAGAACTTGAGTTTCCGTCCCTATTTCCAGGAATCGATCAAAGGACACGAATTCGTATATCCTGCTCTCAGTGTTACTGATCAGGAGCGAGGATTGTATTTCAGCTCACCCATTTATAACAATGGAAACGGTAAACCTGTCGGTGTCGTAGTCATCACATTAGCTCTGGACAGGTTTGATAAGGTTTTACAAAATTATACTAACGGGATCGTCGCTGGCATTATTTCTCCAGAAGGTATCATATTCTCTTCAACAGAAAAATCATGGTTATTTATGAGCACTGAACCACTCACCCTCAAAGAGCGTGAAAACCTCAGAGCAACTCGGCAGTTCGCAGATAAACCCCTTGAACAGCTTGGAATCTCTATTTCTGATTCTCGTGTAAAAGTCAATGATGAATCCTATCTTCTTGTAAAGGATGATATTGCTATCCCGGGATGGCAGGTTTTTGCACTACGTAAAACAACCGACCTTCATCCTGTTCCTCCATTCTTAATGTCCGGAATATTAATAATAATTTTCGGCATCTCATATATCATTCTTGCAATGGTATACAGGAGGGAGAAGAAACTTCAAAAGGAGAAAAATAATGGATAAAGAATCTTTGAAATTCCTCGAAAAATTAATGAACCTCCCCTCACCTTCAGGTTATGAACAGAAAGTACGTCTTGCATGGCTTGCAGAGATGAAAAAAATTTCTGATGAAGTCAAAAGTGATGTACATGGCAATGCAATTGCAGTGCTCAATCCAGGCACTCGTCCTCGCATTATGCTTGCAGGGCATATGGACGAACTCGGTTTTCAGGTAGCATACATTCACGAGAAAGGGTATATTTATTTTAACAGATTAGGTGGATTTGATATTGGTATAATACCCGGGCGAAAAGTACGTATTCATACAAAAAAGGGTGAGATACTCGGTGTGATCGGCAAAAAAGCTATTCACCTCCTTGACAAAGAAGAAAGAGAAAAGGTGCCATAACCTCATCAGCTCTATATTGATATTGGTGTAAAAGATAAAAAGCAAGCCCAGAAACTCGTTGAGATCGGCGATCCGATAACTTATGATACGAATTTTGAAAAACTACGCAAGGACCTCTACGTTTCACGCGGTTTCGATGACAAAACCGGCGCATTCGTTGTGGCAGAAGTTATGAAGAACGTATTCAAACGAAGAAAAGAATTCAGTGGCTCGCTCTACAGTGTGGCAACAGTTCAGGAAGAAGTTGGGTTGCGCGGTGCACGCACATCTGCTTTTGGTATTGATCCTGATGTCGGTATTGCCATTGATGTGACACATGCTACAGACACACCTGATGTTGATCAGAAAAAAGTTGGCGAGATCGGACTTGGCGATGGCGCTACTATTACTCGCGGGCCTAATATCAATCACATAGTTTTTGAAATGCTTGTGGATATTGCAAAAAAGCATAAGATCAGCTATCAAGTAGAAGCTGCTGCTCGCCCTACTGGAACTGATGCAAATGTCATTCAAGTGACACGTGCAGGCGTAGCAACCGGATTGGTATCGATTCCCTGTCGTTATATGCACACCTATACAGAAGTTGTCTCTCTCAAGGACGTGGAAAGTGCAATCGACATTATCACCGAGTTCTGCCTTCAGGTTGATGACTCGGTTAATTTCATAGAATAAAACTGAAACCTATTAAATACTAAACCTCTCTGCTCATGTGGAGAGGTTTTTTCATCCTATACAGGGATACCCTCAAAAATTCGATGAAGATTCTCTGGATAGTGCATGAATAAAGTGTTTGCGGAGAATTCTTAGCGGAAAATTACTTTTATAAAAACTGTTAATTTGTATCTATCCTTGCTGTTGTCACCCTGATCCGCCAGCTGATAGTGCCATATGGCAGTCAAGTAGTTTTTTCAATTTCTTTAATAATCTCAAAATATTGATTAACAACGCATTTTGAGATACCGGTAACGATATGAACATAATCAGTATTGGTGT
>Ga0268276_1000526_pt1 | contig 45148 bp, 46 predicted proteins | sample saktaG_4_FD_190145 | JGI IMG/M metagenome (GOLD analysis project Ga0268276, IMG submission 190145) | Saline water microbial communities from Sakinaw Lake, British Columbia, Canada - sak_2010_1_5_45m | ecosystem: Environmental > Aquatic > Non-marine Saline and Alkaline > Saline ...
CAAGCACAAACAATTCAAGCGCTTTGATTTTCGTTGATCCTCTACCTCAAGCCTTAGTTCTTACAGCTATCGTTATTGGTGTTGGAACAACTGCTTTAGGTCTGGCAATTGTCAAAAGTATCTATTCAAAATACAAAACACTAGAAATAGATGAAGTGGAGGAACAATAATGAGCGCAATCCTATTAATCGCAATTCCTTTACTTGCAGCATTCCTTTCAATACTTTCTAAAAAAGTTGCTCCTATTCTACTTTTACTCGTTGGAGCAGCAAATATTATTTTATTGATGTTTATGCCATCTGAAGTCATTAATATTGGTGGTTTCGCATTACCTTTTGGCATTAACTTATTTCTAGACTCATATGCAAGAATTGCATTGTATTTAGTCAATGGCTTATTCTTTATTGTTACATTACTTAATGTTGTTGAATATAAAAAATTAAGTTCCATTCTACTTGTTGCTCTAGCAGCACTTAATGGATTATTATTAACTGGTGATTTATTCAACTTGTTTGTTTTCTTAGAAATCGCTGGAATCGCTGCATATTTAATAACGACGACCAATAAAAAACCTCTTTCAACTTTTAACTACTTGGTCATTGGTACAGTTGGTAGCAGTTTGTATTTGTTTGGTTTAATAATTTTATATGGTATGTTTGGAACATTGAATATGATGGATATGATTCATGAGATTCAAACTGCTGGTGTTGCATATGGTAGTTTAATACTTCCATTCTTCCTTATGTTCATTGGTCTTGGCATTGAAGCAAAATTGTTACCTTTCAATGCATGGGTCAAAGGCATTTTAAAACACTCTAACACGCTAAGTGGTCCGATGATTGCCAGTGTTTATGCAGCTGCAATCTCCTTAATGTTTGGAAGACTCATTCATAATTTATTCGCATTTGAAGGAAAACTTCTAACAGTCGTATTAATCTTACTTGTTGCTGGTGTTATCTTAGGTGAAGCAATGGCCTTTCAAAGTAAGAAAGCAAGAGAAATTCTATTATTTTCAAGTATTTCACAAGCTTGTATTACTGTTTTATTATTCGTAAACGGTATTATCGTTTGGGCAGTGTATTTGGTTATTGCTAACGCATTAAGCAAACTTGTCCTCTATTTAGTTATCAATAGAGCAACGAAAGAAACAAAAAGTGATGACGTTGATGACCTACAAGGTTTGTTTGCCAACAATATTCTGATTGGCATTGCCTTTACAGTTGCAGCCTTATCTGTCATGGGTTTGCCACTATTTGTGGGCTTTGTTGTCAAATTAAATTATTTGACACAACTCGCAGTTGCAGGTCAACTAGCAATTGTTGGGTTAATTTTAGTAGCAAGTCTTGTTGAAGGCATTTATTTTGTTAAATTGCTCATCAAATTATGGTACAGCAAAGATAAAGAACTTAATATCAAATTTGATTTACCCTATAAAGCCGTATTTGCTGTGATTACATTTTTGATTTTGTTATTTGGCATATACGCTTCACCACTTGACTCATTAGATAATGACATAGATTCTATTCAAGATCAGATTGGGGTGATTTATCATGGCTAGTATTGAAATTCTAATCTTAATTCTAGTAGCCTCAAGTATTGTTTCTTACTTCTTAACCAAATTCAACTCGTTTGCTGGGTCTGTCTTGACAATATTCTCTACAATGTTTGTCTTCGTCTCGCTCGCTTACTATGGTTTTAATGATGCTTTGGTGACAACGGTCAATCTCTTACCTGGTTTTACCTTTGAATTTACTTATTTGGGTGCTTATTTTGCGATTATCGTTGCTTTTGTTTATTCAATGGTTTCGTTCTTCCACCCTTACTTTGTCGATCATTACAAATATAAGAATGCCTATAATATGCTCTTCTTATTAAGTTTAGCAGGTGTGTTAGGTGCATTCTTTACTGACAGTTTCTTACAATTGTTCTTCTTCTTTGAATTAATTGTTTGGACAACGATGTTCTTAATCCCACTTGGTAAGAGCAAATCAGCAGCTGTTTCTTATTTTGGATTTTCAGCAGCTGGTAGTTTTGCGATGTTATTTGGTATCTTAGTAATGTTTAGAGAAGTCGGTTCATTTGATATTACTGCTGGTTTAGCTAGTTTATCAGGAACCAATGCAGTCTTGGTATTCGTATCGTTCTTGATTGCAGGTTTTGCTAAACTCGGTGTATTTCCACTTCACATCTGGTTACCAATTGCTCATGGTAATGCACCGCATCCTTTCTCACCTGTTTTATCAGGTGCTTTAGTTAAGCTGGGTGCATTTGTTGCAGTCTTGGCATTGATTAGAATATCACCTGCTTCTACTGTTATTACAGCAATTAGTCTTCCATATGCACATTACATCATCGCTTTGTTAGGTGCTGTATCCATTGTTTTTGGAACACTCATGGCAATTCGTGAAGATGATGCAAAGAAACTTCTTGCTTATTCTTCCATGAGTCATGGCGGATATATCATTGTTGCCTTTAGTTTATTAGATTCAGTAGCATTCGCTGGTGGATTCTATCATATCCTAGCACATGCTCTAGCAAGTGCGGGCGCCTTCATGGCTATCGCTGCTGTTGCTCGTCAAACAGGAACAACCAAGATGAGCGAAATGGGCGGTATCATTCACAAGATGCCAATCACATATATCGTATACTTAGTTGCTATCATCTCGATGGCAGGTATTCCTCCTATGGGTGGATTTATAAGTAAATGGTTAATCTTCCAAGCAGTTATTGATAAAGGATTGATTTTCATTGCTATTGCAGTTTTCTTTGGAAGTATAGGATCATTCTTATACGTGTTTAGACCACTTGCTGCATTATTCCTTGGTCAAGAATTTCCACAGTTTAAAAAGATTAAAGAAGCTCCAATCCTTATGTTGATTCCAATGATTATCATTACACTGCTCAATATTTATACAGGCGTCTTACCAAATGGTATTCTAGGTTTCATTAATAAAATCATTATTGAACTTGGTTTTGCACCTTTAATCATCAATTCTCCTGCATTAACGATATCTGGCAATAATGGCTTACTCTTTCCAGCATTGATTGCAGGTGTCTTTGGATTTGGTGTTGTTGTAGCATTTGTTATCTTCATCTTGTTAAAAAAATCCCGTCAGGTTGGTTTGATGGATACTTATACTGCTGCAAACTTCATACACACTGAAGAATTACTACATTACAGCGTTGATTTCTATGCACCACTTGAAAGACTTTATGAAAAATACACAACTAAGATGACTGACTTCTATGATGGCCTTGCAAATAAAGTAAAGGAATTAGGAAAACTTGCCAAATATCTGTTTATGTCCAAGTATGTTGAGGTGGCAATCTTCTGGATTGTTGCAATCTTAGCCTTCCTATTGTGGGGTGAACTATAATGCTACTTAATATATTAATCGGATTGGGAGTCGCATTCTTTGGCTTTGTCCTTCAGACAAGTATTGGTGGTATCAATAGAAAAATCGTTGGTCGCCTACAAAAACGTTATGGTCCAAAATGGTATCAAGAATTTCTTGATATCTTCAAGCTCTTGAGTAAGAGAGCAACAAGTCATGGTTGGATCTTTGATTTTGGCGTCATTATGGCTTTAGGTGGCATCATTGCAACAGCAATGTTCATGCCTATTACAAATAACATCGTAGCATTTGCTGGTTATGATAATTTCTTCATCTTTGTCTATTTAATTGCTGTTGGTATGTTAGGTATGGCAATGAGTGCAAGTGGCAGTGGTAACCCATTCGCAAGTATTGGTGTTATGCGCGCACTTACGACCATGTTAGCTTACGAAGTACCTTTTATGATTATTGTCTTAACGATTATTAAGCTAACAGGATTTAGCAGTTTGACAGAAATTGGATTATTCCAACAAGCTTCTGGTAACAATTGGTTTTTGATTGCATTACCTTTAGGTGGTATTGTCGGTATTCTTAGTTTAATGGGAATGCTTGGCAAAAAACCATTTGAAACCTATATCGCTCCTGCAGAAATCGCATCTGGCCCTATGGTTGAATACGGTGGAAAACAATTAGGTATGCTCTTTATTATGCATGAGATTACCGTCTTTATTGAAGTTAGTTTATTTGTTCACTTATTCTTAGGTGGCGCAGAAAATATCTTCATCTTCTTGATCAAATACTTCTTAACCTATACTACATTAAATTTAATATCTAATGTGAATGGTCGTTTGAAAATTGATCAAGTTGTTAAATTTTATTACAAGTGGCCGCTTCTTATGGCTGTTACACAAGCGATAATCGCAATCTATTTTGGATGGGTGATCTAAATGAAAAGTACAAAATTTACAGAACCAAGAAAACTAAGTAAAGAAGAAGTCGATCGCAAGTGGTGGGAAATTGGTGATTTCTTTAGAAGAAACTCTTTGTGGATGCTGATGTATTGTACAGGGTGCTGTGCCATTGAATTACCACCCGCTATGACTGCTGCTTATGATATGGAACGTTTGGGCATGGGTCCAATGGCTACACCTAGACAAGCTGATATTCTACTTATCTCTGGTTATTTGTCCGTTAAATCTTTAAGAAGAGTTATTTACACTTATGAACAGATGAGTGAACCTAAATATGTTGTAGGGTTAGGTAGTTGTCCAATCAACGGTGGTATTTATCATGATTCACATGCCGTGATCAATCAATTAGATCAATACATTCCTGTTGACACATATGTTGCTGGCTGCATGCCAAATACTGAATCTGTCATGAATGGTTTTGTTGACTTAATGGAACAAATCAGAAATAAGACAGCCAAAGGCTGGATTAAGTATCAAGAAAACAATGAATGGTATAAAAAGAATCAAAAAGCTGCACTCGGGGAGGTAATTATCCATGATGAATTCCATGAGTAATGTAGAATTTTTAAAAGAATTAATGAACCGTAACTTCAAAGTTATAGAAACTGATGTCATTGATAAATACCAAGTCAGCTTTGTTTTAAAACAGGCAGATATTCTTCAAGCATTAGTCACTTTGAGAAATGCTGGTTGGATTCAAATGTCATATTTAAGTGCTATCGACTGGCCAGATGAATCTAAAATTGAAATGATTTATATTTTCATGAATTGGGAACGTCCAGTTCATGTTCAAATCAGATCAAAAATAGATCGTAAAGATCCTGTTATGCCATCTATTATCAATATTTATCCTGGTGCTAAATATTACGAAAGAGAATGTCATGAATTTTTTGGTGTGAAATTTCCTGGAAATCCTGACTATGAAAAACAATTAATTCTTGAAATGTGGGATGACATTCCACCATTGAGAAAAGACTTTGATCCACAAGCTTATAGTGACCGTAAATTTACAAAAAGAGAATACAAAGAAGATTATTTAGTTTTAAGCGATCAAAACAGCAAGAAAGAAAAACGTGAAGTTCGCAAAGAACGTGCAGAATCCTTAAAAGGAGGTCAAAAAGTATGAAACAGATGAAACTATTCTTAGGACCTCAGCATCCAGGGATGCATGGGAATGCTTCTGTCCATCTTTATGTAGATGGCGATATCATTAAAAAATCATTTTTACTACCTGGAATGTTACACCGTGGTTTTGAAAAAGGTATGGAAAGACATTCATGGATTAATAATATTTCTTTGATCCCTCGCGTTTGTGTTGTTGAGCCAGATATCAATGAAATGGCATTTGCTATGGGTGTTGAAAAACTTTTAGGTTTAGAAGTGCCTGAACGTGCACATTGGATTCGCATGATTATTCTAGAACTTGCTCGCTTAAGCATTCATTTGATGGCTTATGGCGGACTTGGTGGACCAACTGGTAACTATACATTGATGTATCATGCTCATGCAGACAGAAACTCAATCTTAGATATATTTGAACAAATCACTGGACATCGTGTTTATCATCAATATATCGTCGCTGGTGGTGTAAGAAAAGATTTACCTAAGGGTATTGAAAAAGATATTCATGCCTTTCTTGATAGCCTAGAAGCTAGATATGAAGAATATAGAGACTTAGGTATTGAAAATCCTTCGATTGTTGCACGTATTACGGATACAATCATGTTACCTGAAGCAGTTGTTTGGGAATTAGGTGTAACTGGAATTGGTATGCGTTCAGCTGTTGGAAAAGCATATGACATCAGAAAAGTCATGCCTTATGCAAGATATGATCAAGTTGAATTTGAAGTGCCTACTTCTACTTATAGCGATGCAAGATCACGTATTGATATCAAATTGAAGGAACTTGTTCAATCGATTGGCATCATTAGACAATGTTTAGCAAAGATGCCTGAAGGTCCAGTTCGTGTACCAATGGGTAGAGGACAGTCCATGAGATGGACAGTTCCAAAAGGATATGTTTACAGTCCTGTAGAATCCTCACGAGGCGAATTTGGATATTACATCGTTTCCAATGGTGGAACTAATCCATGGCGTGTTGGTGTTCGTGGAGCGAGTTACCCTCAAGGTTTACTCGGGGTTGAAAAATATTTACCAGGTACAAGATTAGATGATGCAGCATTATGGATTGATACAATGGGTGTTTGTTCCCCAGAAATTGACCGATAGGAGGATATGATGAAGAAAAAATATCATACAGTAAGTATTTTAAATCCAATGAGACACTTCAAGTATCTCTTTAAGAAACCTGTCAGTCATATGATGAATGACATTTTCACCAAAAAGAATTCAAATTATTTAAATAATAATTCAATTATCAAACTAAAAAGCAGATTAAATGCTTCACCAAGAACAGCCCCTGATAACTTAAGAGGTTTTCATACCAACGATTGGGAACTTTGTATTGGTTGTGGCACCTGCGCTGATATTTGCCCTACTGAAGCTATTATTATGACTGAAAGAACAGATATCAAGGATGAAGCTGGTAAGCTTCAGGAACGACCTATCATTGATTATGGTCGATGCTGTTTCTGTGCCCTTTGTGTCGATACTTGTACAACGGGTTCATTAGAAATGAGCAAAGAATACATCTATGCTAGTACAGATCCTCAAGATTTCTTGTTGATGCCAGAAAAAACATGGCAAGGTGAAGTTGTTGAGCATGGTTATTTAAAGGATGAAGTCAGTGATCTACTTGACTTAAACCGGATAGCTATGGAACATATTCATCCAGAAGAAAGAAAACAAAGTTTTATTGAAGTTGTCCGTGGTTATTCAAAGGAAGCTGCCAAATTAGAAGCGGCACGTTGTGTTGAATGCGGTGTATGTACTTCTAGTTGTCCAGTTCAAATGCATATTCCTCAATATATCAGATCCATTTGGGAAGACGATATCGAAGGTGGACTTAGACAAATTTATGAAACAAACCCACTACCTGGTGTATGTGGACGTATCTGTACACACAATTGTGAAACATCTTGTGCAATCGCAGTGCGTGGTGAAGCAATTGCTATTCGTTGGTTGAAACGTTATATCATCGATAGTGCACCTACTGATCTATATGAAAAAATCATATTAGAACCAGTTTCAGAAGTCATTGATGCCAAAGTTGCTGTTGTTGGTTCTGGTCCATCTGGACTCGGTGCTGCATATTATCTTAGAACGTTGGGTTATCATGTTGATCTTTATGAAGAAAAACCACTTGCTGGTGGTATCATGAGATATGGTATACCCGCTTATCGCTTACCTGATTATGCAATTGATAAAGATATCGATTTTATTAAGAAGATCGGTGTCAATATCTTGACAAACAAACGTGTTGGTAAAAATATCTCATTAGAAGATCTTGAAAAGAAATATGATGCTGTTTTCCTAGGTACTGGATTCTTTAAGGCACGCGGACTAAATATTCCTGGATCTGATCACAAAGATGTCATGGCAGCTATGGATTTCTTACCACAGGTTAGAGATTATGAACGTGGTGTTTTAAAACTTGAAGATATCAATATCAAAGAACATATCTTAGTTATCGGTGGTGGAGACGTTGCCTTTGACGTTGCAAGATCAGCAACAAGATTGCAAATCTTAAAATATGGAAAAGCCAGTGTTAAATTGACTTCTCTTGAAAATTGGGATGAACTTCCTGCAAGTGATGACGAAGTTATGGAAGGTGTTGATGAAGGTATTCAATTCTTCTGTGGAAATGGACCTCAGGAAGTTATCATTGAAAACAATCAAATCAAAGGTGTTCGCATGTTCAAGTGCTTATGCTTAACTGATGCAGAAGGCAGATTCAATCCTCAATTCGATAAAGAATGTGTGATTGATATTCCTGCTGAACAAGTCTTCTTGTCAATTGGTCAAATGCCTGATTATGAATATATTCCTGAAGATTTGAAATCAAGAATGACTTTTGCAAGAGGCAAGATACAATCTGACTTATATGGACAAGTTAAAGGCTTAGATTGGCTATTTGTTGGTGGAGACATCATGCGTGGCCCTGATTTAATATCAGGTGTAGCTGATGGACATCGTGCTGCTCAAGGTATCGATGATTTCTTGTACAAGAAAGCAAAGAAAAAAGAAGTAAATGCTTATATGGATGAGCTTAGAAATGCAGTTAAATTGAATACACCACAACTCACACATAAACAAAAAGGAAATTAATAATTAAAAAAACACCCAACCAAATGGGTGTTTTTTATTGCTAATTTCATCATCAATCTTGAAAGGATAGAGATGTTAAGGTAGAATGATAAAGTAAGGTGAGGTGAGGTTATGAATCTAGTAGAACAATTCAATCATGATATCAATAATTCAGATCTCTCTAGATATGAAAAATGGTCTAATTATAGAAATCAAATCAATCTATTTTTAGAAACTTATTTTAGGTGCTGGAAATTGCGATGATCTAGATCTGCCATTTTATAAGTCGCACTTCTCCTCAGTGACGCTCTCCGATATTGATATTAAAGGTATTAAACAAGGAATTCTTAGACAACACGTATCAGTTAATGATTATCAATTGATACAAACAGATTATACAGGGCATGAAAAAACTTCGTATTTTGAGCATTTTATTGATGACTTGGCGATGCTATCTTCAATTTCAGAAATTAAATCATACCTAAAAGAAAAAATGAAAGCCATCATGAAACATCAGTTTATGGAAGCATATCACCATCATTTTGATACAATCTTTGTTTCTCCCATTTATACTCAACTCTTTTATAATCAAGTGCAAAACGCTGTGTTAGTTTTAAAAGAAATGAATGTTGATCAATCCTTATTGGATTTCATACAATCACAAACACTTCAAGATATGATTCCAATTATTGATTTATTCAATAAAAATAGTTCAAAATTATTAAAACCAAACGGTTCAATCTTTGTCTTATCGGATATATTTCAATGTAAGGAAGATGATCCTTTCTATCACAAGATTCTAGAATCTATTGATTCTATAGATCAAATGGACAAATTGCATGAAATTTACGTTGATACATATGGTTATGGTTTAGGAGATTATGGATTGTATTCCATGAGTAATCATTTTAAAATAAAAAATCATTCATGGTTAATATGGCCATTTGCTGATCAAGTGCATTTATGCGTAAAAATAGTTTTGTTTGAATTAAGTGAAAAATAAAAAGATTATCAATCGCCGATTGAATAATCTTTTTTTTATTGTGATAGACAATTATTTATTTCCATTCTCTTTTAAGGACATCTTCAACAAACAAATGCGCTAACTGTGGGTCAAATTGGCTACCAGAACATCTGATAATCTCCTTAGCTGCATCCTCTTCGGACATTTTTTTCTTATATGGTCTTTCAGCAGTCATAGCCTCAAAAGAGTCACATACATTAATGATCCTTGAAAATAATGGAATTTTAACATCCTTTAATCCTTTGGGATAACCTTTACCATCCCAACGCTCATGATGATACAAAGCATGTTCAGCAAGATCTGAGTATTCATCTGCTGCTTTTAGTATACTATACCCTACATCTGTATGAGTTTTCATGATCTCAAACTCTTCATCGGTTAACCTTGCTGGTTTATCCAGTATGGCATCAGGAATTGATATTTTCCCGATATCATGATACATTCCGGCTAATTCTAATTCATTTAATTGATCTTGATTTAAATTAAGTGCACGACCTAATTCCACACAAAATTGACTAACTCTTATTGAATGTATTTTTTCTTCTTCATACTTATCAGTCAACGTCTGCAATATTGCTTTAATTGCATGATTTCTAATGCTCATTCCTTCAATGATTTTATGTCTGTACATATGATTCTCTGCATTTTTTTGTACTTCAATGACATCCATATGTTCATCTGTTATTATTTCGTAACCAATAGCTAAAGACATTTGAATATTGACAACAGTTATTTCTGCAATTTTTCGATTGATTTCTTGCTTGAACTCATATAATTTATCAACATCAGTATTTGGAATGATGACTGCAAACTCGTCTCCACCTATACGTGCAACAACATTTTTCTCACTGAATGTATCCAATAAGACCCTGGATGCATTAATCAAAGCCTTGTCACCAGCAAAATGTCCATATGCATCATTAAAGATTTTCAATCCATTCAAATCGAGCATCATAATACCCATTGGATAATTTTCTTCGTGACTCATTTCGATAAGTTCCAATTCAAAATATCTTCTATTATATAAACCCGTAAGGTAATCATGATTGCTCATGTATTGAAGCTCGTTTTGATTTTTCTTCTGTGTGGAAATATCTCGTGCTATCCCCACAGCTCCTATAATTTCTGCTTGGTCATAAATAGGTGAGATATTGGATTCAAAATATAAAGTTTCTTTGCCGTTCTTATGAGTCCACTGGTATGAAACACTTTCACCCTTTAATGCCTTAGAATACGCTATTTCTTTAATAGCTCCATCTTTACCAAAGACTTCTATAACTGTTTTACCCATATAAGTTTCAGGAGTATGTCCTATTTTCATGAGTCCTTTACCGTAAACAGAGATGAATCGCTTAGATTTATCAATTTCAAAAATGATATCTGCTGTTGATTCAACAACACGAGATAATCTTTGTTTTTCAAGTGCTAAGTCTTTGTTTAAATTTATACTATTGGTTATATCCATTGCTACGACTACAAATTGATTTTTAGCATTTCGGTATACAGATACATTAAAATACTTATTTAAGTTAGAAGCATAATTTTCAAATCTATCACTTTCACCAGTAAGTGCTGTCTGTCCATATCTCTCAATCCAATAATCTTCAGTCTCCGGTAGAATTTCTTTAACGGTCTTTCCAATTATGTCTTGAGCTTTCATACCAAGTATTTGTTCAAAGCTTTCATTAACATCTAAAAATTTATAATCGACAGGTTTTCCTGTAGCATCACATATAATTTCATGTACTGCAAGACCAAGAGGCATCTGATTAACCAAATCTCGATATTTTTCTTCACTTAATTTGATTTCTTCTTGAATAGATTTAATTTCTGTCACATTGTTTAGTGCGCACATGGTTCTTAACTTGCTAGTATTCTTTTCATAAACAATTTTTCCATCAAACTCAATATCAAGAATTTTACCTTTGGAATCTATCATAAGAAACTCGCTATGAATTGATCCTAGCTTCTTTAATAGATCAAATCTTTTTTTAAAATTATCCTGATAGCTGGGAACAAGAAAGCTTGCAAAGTTTTTGCCAATGACTTCTTGTTTGTTAGTGCCAAATATTTCGCACCATTTTTCATTGACGTCAATAAAATTACCATAATCATCAAGAGATTGGTATGCTATTGGAGCATTATTAAAGAGCTTTTGATAATATTCTACTGTTTCAGTTATCTCCGCTTCAGCTGAAATTCTTCTAGTCAATTCTTTTTGTATATTTTCAGTTCTTTCATTAACAAGTTCTTCTAATCGTTCCTTCTCATAATACTGATACAAATTTGCTGCTTTTATCTTTTTCATGGAATAAATTTGACCGTAAAGATCAATTCCATCGATAGGTTTCTGCATGAAACCTTCAGCTCCAGCTTCCGCTGCATGTATTCTTGTTTCTAAATCAGGTTTAGATGCAGTCAAAAATACGATCGGAATCATTTTGAAATACGTTTCTCTTTTTAAGGTTTCACAAATCTCAAAACCAGTTATTTTTGGTTCGGAAATATCAAGTAAAACAACATCAGGATCTATTTGTTTCACTAATTTTATACCATTGACACTATTTTGTGCAGTATAAATTTCTGCAGAAGGCATAAATTCCAAAATAATGTTTTTTAAAGAGGTCAAATTATCTTTATTATGGTCAATTGCAACTATTTTGATTTGAAGTTTATCCATGCTAATGCACCTCTGTCATTTGAAAATATTTTTTAAATTGATAAAACATAAAAGGTATTATAAATAGTTGATATGGCTATTTTATTGGAAATTTACCACCATGTATTAATAATACCATAATACTATTTGTGAGTTGTCTTAACTTAAGAATATCTTAATAAATAAAAAAGTCTTATTTATATTTTCACTTTCTATTATTTTATATAATAAAAGCACCTTTTTTACATGGTGCTCAACAAACTTATGATATATAACAATAAAAATGAATTATTTAAGAACGATTTGTTTGTATTTTCTTATCAATTGCTTCTGCAGACTTTCGGCCTGCACCCATAGCTAAAATCACTGTTGCAGCACCAGTTACGACATCTCCACCAGCATAAATCATATCTTTTGATGTCAACCCAGTTTCATCTTTTGTGACGATACATCCCCATTTGTCGGTATCTAAACCTTTTGTTGTAGATGTAATCAAAGGGTTTGGTGTTGTACCAATAGCCATAATGACTGAATCTACATCTAAAATAAATTCAGAACCTTCTTTAACAATGGGTCTACGTCTACCTGATGCATCAGGTTCACCAAGTGTCATTTCTACACATTCGATACTTTGAACAAATCCTTTTTCGTTTCCAATGATTTGAACTGGATTTGTCAAAAGACGAAATATGATACCTTCTTCTTCAGCATGTTCTATTTCTTCAAGTCTTGCAGGTAATTCTTTCATTGATCTACGGTAAACAATGGATACTTCTTTTGCTCCTAATCTTTTAGCACATCTTGCAGCATCAACAGCAACATTTCCTCCACCAATCACAGCGACCTTTTCAGCCATTTGGATTGGTGTTGCACTTGCTTGATGATAAGCCTTCATTAAGTTAACTCTTGTTAAAAACTCGTTTGCTGAATAAACGCCATTTAACATTTCTCCTGGAATATTCATGAATTTTGGTAATCCTGCACCAGTTCCCAAGAATATTGCTTCAAACCCGTCATCGAATAAATCTTCAATTGATATGGTTTTTCCAACGATAATATTTGTCTCAATAATAACACCAAGATCTATTAGTGTCTGTATTTCTTTACGAACGATTTCTTTAGGTAACCTAAATTCAGGAATACCATAAACTAAAACTCCCCCAGGTATATGAAGAGCTTCAAACATGGTTACATTGTAGCCTAACAAAGCCAAATCATATGCACATGATAATCCTGCTGGACCTGATCCAACAATGGCAATCTTGTGATTGTTTGATATAGGTTTGTTAGGTTGTTGATGATTGTTTGCATGATGATAGTCAGCAACAAATCTTTCTAATCTACCAATAGCAACAGCTTCACCTTTGATACCACGAACACATAATTCCTCACATTGTGTTTCTTGTGGGCACACTCTGCCACACACAGAAGGTAAAGAACTTGATTGTCCAATGACTTGGTATGCTTCTTCTATATTTCCTTCGATGATTTTTTCGATAAATAAAGGAATATCAATGGCTACAGGACAACCATTGACACAAGGCTTGTTTTTACAGTCCAAGCATCTTTTTGCTTCATCTATCGCTTGTTCCAAAGTGTAACCTAAAGAGACTTCATTAAAATTTTTTATTCTTTTTAAAGGATCTTGAACAGGCATCGTATTTTTAACTAAAGATTTATTGAACATGCTTGATCTCCTTTAGTAAGTTGCAGTTTTCTTCAAACTGCTTTTTTTCAAACGGCGCATACATTTGATTCCTTCTAATTGCTTCATCAAAATCTACGAGGTGACCATCAAATTCTGGACCATCAACACAGGCAAATTTCATTTCGTTTCCTACTGAAACGCGACAACCTCCACACATCCCTGTGCCGTCAATCATCACAGGATTCATGCTAACAATGGTTTTGATACCATATGGTTTTGTCGTTAAACTTACAAATTTCATCATTGGAAGTGGACCTATTGTCATGACTTCGTCGTATGTTTCGCCGTTTTCCAATAATTTTTTCAGAGCATCAGTAACAAATCCTTTATTTCCATTTGAACCGTCATCAGTTGTGACGATTGTTAAATCACTGCAAGCTTTAAATTCTTCTTCTAAAAAAATCAAATCCTTATTTCTAAAGCCGATGATTGAATGAACGATTGTATTTTGATCATGCAGTGCTTTTGCAACAGGATAAGCAATTGCACATCCTACACCACCACCGATAACAGCAACTTTTTTTAATCCTTCTAAGTGAGTTGCTTTTCCCAATGGACCTACAAAATCATGCAAGAAATCACCAACATTTAATTGGTTTAATTTGTGAGTTGTAGCGCCAACTTCTTGAAAAATGATGGTGACATTACCATCAATTTGATTGGCTTCTGTTATTGTCATTGGAATGCGTTCACCCAGTTCTTCTACTCTTAAGATAACAAATTGACCAGGTTTAGCATGTTTAACAATATATGGAGCTTTTATTTTCATTAATGAAACTTTGGGTGCAAGTTCCTTTTTTTCTGTAATTAAGAACATAATTTCTCCTTCAAAAAAATAATATACCTAATTATACCATTATCAAGACTATGGCTCAATAAGGTTTATTAGAATATTATTAAAAATAATTAAAATAAAAATAGTTTCTAAAGAAACTATTTATTTTTTAGCTCTACAATCAAATTTCTAATTTCACTCATGCGATCAGGTATCTCGATATGTTGTGGACAAAGCTCAAGACAATCACCACAGCTGATACAAAATTCAGCGCTTGATTCGTTTAATGTTTGCTCATATTCACGAATAAGACTGTCTTTATATTTAGATATTGCAAATTTATTAAAAATTGTGAAGTTTTGAGGAATGTTGACACCGTGTGGACAAGGCATGCAATATCCACAAGTTGTACAAGGTATTGTTTGACTTTGCAAGAAAACATCTAAAGCCTGATCAATAACTTTTTGTTCTTTCTCATCAATGGGTTTAAAATCAGTCATTGTATCGACATTATCTATCGTTTGCTCCATATCTGACATACCACTTAAGACAACCAATGCGTTTGGTTTTGAAGCTGCATAGCGAATTGCCCATGAAGCAACACTTTTCGAAGGATTTGCTTTCTTAAATATGGTTTGTGACTCTTCACAAAGATTCGCTAGTGTACCACCTCGTACAGGTTCCATAATAATGCAAGGAACCCCATAAGTTTCTACTATTTCATACATTTTTTTAGCATTTATAAATGACCAATCTAGATAATTGAGTTGCAATTGAACAAAATCCCACTGAAAGGTATGGATAATTTCATCTAATACTTCAGGGGTGTCATGAAATGAAAACCCTAAATGGCGAATTTTGCCTTCTTTTTTCATCTGATAAAGAAAATCCATAACACCCGGCAATAAATAGGGTTTAAATTGTTCTTTTCCTAATGCATGACACAAATAATAGTCAAAATATTCAACTTGACATTTAGTTAATTGCTCTTTAAAGATTCTTATGGCATCTTCTTTTGACTTAATCAACCAACTTGGCATCTTAGATGCTAAATTGAAAGATTCTCTAGGATATTTCTTTAGCGCCTTACCAATGAATAATTCAGACAACCCATGATGGTATGGATAAGCTGTGTCATAATATGTAACGCCATGATCATAAGCATAATCAATCATTTTTTGTGCAAGTTCCTCATCAATATCTGGTTTATCTTTTGATAATGTTGGAAACCGCATACAACCAAAACCTAACAGAGAAGGATTTTGAGCAATGCCCTTGAATTTTGTTTTCTTGATTTCAACTTTTTTATTCATTATTTCACTCCTTAATTTTTATATTTTTCAATGATTTTTTCTGCAGTTTTTATTCCATCAACTGCTGATGACATGATGCCGCCAGCATATCCAGCACCTTCGCCCATAGGATATAATCCCTTGATATTAGATTCATGATTTTCATCTCTAATGATTCTAATTGGGGAAGACGATCTAGTTTCAACACCCGTCAACACAGCATCATACATGGCAAATCCCTTAATTTTATGATTGAAATTCACAATCGCTTGTTTCATTGTGTCAGTCACATATTTTGGAAAGATATCAGTCATCTTAACAAAGGTATATCCAGGTTGATAAGATGGAATGACTTGACCTACGTGATTGCTGTTATGATCTTTTAAAAAATCACCTACAAGCTGTATTGGAGCATAATAATTAGATCCAGCCAATACAAATGCTTTTTGCTCAAAACCTCTTTGAAACTCAACACCTGCAAGAGGGTGAGACGAGCCAAAATCTTCTGGGTTCACATTAACTAACAAAGCTGAATTGGCATTTGTTCCATCTCTTCTACTTTCACTCATTCCATTAGTGACAACACCACCATCTTCAGATGTTGCACACATGACATATCCTCCAGGGCACATGCAAAATGTATAAGCGCTTCTATCATTTGATGCATGATAGCTGAGTTTATAATCTGCTGTTCCTAATGCTGGATGATTTGCAAATTCTCCATATTGTGATGTGTTAATTAAAGTTTGAGGATGTTCGATTCTCACACCTATTGAAAAAGGTTTTTGTGCAATTTTAACTCCTTTTTGATATAAAATATCAAAAGTATCTCTTGCACTATGACCAATACCAAGAAGACAAACATTAGTTTTGATTGTATCCTTGTGATTAATGATTAACCCTTTGAGTTCTTCACCTTCAATTAAAAAATCTGTTACTTTTGAATTAAAAAGTATAGTACCTCCAAATGAGATAATTTCTGCTCTGATATTTTTAAGAATGATTTTTAAAATATCTGTCCCTATATGTGGTTTGTTAATATACATGATTTCAGTATCTGCACCATGATGAGCAAGTGATTCCAAAACAAGACGACATCTTAAATCATTAATCAAAGTCGTGAGTTTACCATCAGAAAATGTGCCTGCGCCACCTTCACCAAACAAAATCGTACTATCCTCATGATACTCTCCAGTTTTCCAGAACTGATAGACTTTTTCAGTTCGATGATCAACATCAAAACCTCTTTCGAGCACAATAGGACGATATCCTCTTCTTGCTAAATGAAGCGCTGCATAGATTCCCGAAGGACCAAATCCAACAACAACAGGTTGATAAGCCAGTTTTTCATCTCCACTGTGAACCTCTTGATACTGAAGCAGTGGTGAAGCGCTAATATTTCTTAATCCTTTTTCTAACAGTCTCTCTTCATTTTCCAATTCAAGGTCTATAGAATAAACAAAATGGACATGTTCTTTTTTTCTTGCATCAATAGCTTTTTTAAACAGTGTCAAGGAAACTATTTCTTGGTTTTCAACTTGATAGTTCAAAAAAACCAATCTTTTCAAGCTTGCTATTTCTAATTCTCTATTTACAGCATATTTCAAATCTAATTTAAGATCAGTTATTCTAATCAATTTATCTACCTCAACGACTTGCGTTAACTCCTGCTACATAACCGCTTGACCAAGCCCACTGTAGATTGTACCCACCACAAGGACCATCAATATCTATCACTTCACCTGCTAAATAAAGTCCAGAAACCAGTTTAGATTCCATCGTCATCGAGTTGATTTCATTAACATCGATACCACCAGCAGTAACTTGAGCATCCTCAAATCCTTTACTACCTAACACTTTAAATTCCCAATTGAAAAGTAAATCTATAATACGCTTGATTTCTTCATCTTTAAGTTGTGATAAAATTGTATTTTGTTTTTCTATTTTAGCTTCCTTAAGTAATGCTGAAATTAACTTCTTATTGATTAATCCAACGAGACTAAAATCGACTGGTTTATCCATTGAATTTTTAAATCTTTGAGTAATTTCTTCTCTTGATAATGAGTTAATCAGAATAACATTCAAATGAACTTTTTCATGCTGTAGCAATAACTCATTTACTTTTCTACTCAACTGCAAGATTGTTGGTCCACTAATACCATAACTTGTAAATAGTATATCTCCCTTTTCTTCTTGAATAACTTTCTTCTGGTGTATTAATTGAACAATACTTGATATCTTGACACCATCCATCTGTTTCAAATAAGGATAATCAAGCTTGAGCTTGACCAAAGCTGGAAAAATAGTCGTTACATGATGCCCTAGTTTTCTTGCTATAGGATATCCAAGACCATCACTACCAGATGATGGCATTGCTTTGCCACCTGTGCAAAGAATAACTTTATCGGCTTTATACTCGGTTTTATCTTGAAGAACAACACTAAATGTGCTCTTATTCTTTAAAATATTTTGAACATGTGCATTACAGACAACATCAATATTTAATGCATCAAGTTGATACATAAATACATCAAGAAAACTTGATGCTTGTTCAGACAAAGGATAGGTTTTTCCTTCTTCTTCAAATTTAGCAGTAATCCCTAATTGATCAAAAAAATCAATAGTTACTTTTGGACCAAATGATTGAAGAGCTTTGGCAGCAAAATCAGGATGATTATAATCATTTTGAGACGTTAATGTGTTTGTGTAATTACATCTTCCATTTCCAGTAGCTAATATCTTTTTCCCAATACGTGGATTTCTTTCCAAAATTGTAACTTGTGAGCCATTTTTAGCAGCAACAATTGCTGAAAAAATACCACTTGCACCACCACCAACGACGATAACCTTGTTTTTTGCCATATTTTCACCTTCTATCTGCATTTACTTAAGTATTATAACATGTTTTGATGTTAAAAAAAAAGCAGCATTCATCAACTGCTTCACTCATATAGATGGTGGAGTTACTGGGGATTGAACCCAGGACCCCTTGCACGTCAATTAAGTTATATTGGCATTAACATAATTTTCTTAAGATTTTCATGAATACAAGTCATGTGACTCTATAAACTCAATTTTCAGTTACAAATATTAGCCATTAAATTAGTAAGAAAATTAGCTTAATATAGATTTTTATTGGAGAGAAGTTAAATAAAAAAGTGTTGAATTTTAGCTCAACACTCATTAGTATTCATTTATAAATCAGATAAGTCTTTTAATTATTAAAAAGTGCCTAACAAAATCATGATTTATATTAACAACTATTGGAGAAACATGTATATACTTATAATTCAAAACTAATTATCCTTAAATGCTCTAGTATCTACAATAGGTAAAACTAAAGGTTGCATTAGTGATGCTCCCGTTATTGTACTTACTAAAGATCTAATATATGGGAAAATAATCTGAATAGCATTTATGTTCAAAAAAGTATCAAGCTCTTTTTGATTCTCTATTTGATCAAACTCAAAAATACCTGAGAAAATAATTTCCAAATCAATTGGAAATGGATTTTCAGTTGTATTTGTAATACTTACTGACAATTGGGCTTTATAGACATTTTCTTTTACTTTACTAATACATTTCTTATATTGTGGATTTACATTAAATTGCCCTTCAATAGAATAATTCTGCAAGGATATTTTTTCAGTTTTGAGGGTTGAATTTATAATATTCATATTTGTTTTCTCCTTTACTCGTATCGTTTATAAAATTAATATTGTTAGTATCATACTTTGTCGGTATTGGATTTGAATTGACCACAATATAAACACATTTCATAGAATCGTGTCGATCTATAACCTCCAATTTCAAATCAAGCGCACTTACAATTTTATTAAGTGTAACTAGATTCGGGGAAGCATCAAAAGACTCAAATCGAGCAATTGCAGGTTGTTTCAAACCTGTCATTTTTGCTAAATCTCTTTGACTCAAATTCTTACTTTTTCTGTTTTCTATGATTTTATCTATTATAGCTTTCTGTTGTTCATATTCTTTATTAAGTTGTTTGAAGCTCTGATTTTCTTTCTCTAGCTCATTAAGTAGTGCAAAAAAATCATTATTCTTCTTTTTCATTAAATTGACCCCTTTTTTTTATTAGTTATTTTCATTTTATTAGTTATTTTTATATTATTTTTAATTTATTGTCAATTTTAAAGTTTAATCATCAATAATCATTAAATGTTCTTTTTTAGTTTTCTTATTTCATTTCTAGCTCTTTTTTTTTCTTCACTAGGTGTTGTATTTTTCTCTTTTTTAAATGCATGAAGAAGATAGAATTCATGACTTTCCTTTATATAAGTAACGAACACCCTAATATTGCTAGGTTTTAACTCCCACAAATCCTCTTCGAGTTTTCTTAGTGCACCAGATTTAAATTTTTCATTAATTTCAAATCCAAATTCTTTCAATTTTTCTACATATCTAAGAATTGAAAAATATTTTTGCTTTTGTCCTGATTTTACGAGATCACTAAGAAACTCTTTCATTGGAGCATGATCTTCATCTGGAAAGTATTTAATTTTGTACATTTTCATGCTCCTTTCTGATAACGATTATGTTATCAAGATAATATTATCACTTTGCATTAAATAAGTCAACAAAAATGGTGCAATTGACTGAATATACTATTATTTTGCATCTAGCTTATTTATTTTTAATTCCCTAGATTGGAAAAATACATAAAAAAAAGCAGCATTCATCAACTGCTTCACTCATATAGATGGTGGAGTTACTGGGGATTGAACCCAGGACCCCTTGCACGTCAAGCAAGTGCTCTCCCGCTGAGCTATAACTCCAACCAAGTATTATTATACATATCTTCATATCAAAAATCAATGAGAATTCTTACTTTGCAATTCTTCTCCAAGGACTCACATAACCACCCTGAAGTATGGATACTTCGTTCGCTACGATAAGAGCTTTATCATTAGCATTTGTAATCAACTTCATGATGACTTCTTTATTCTTGCGATTAGCAAAAACCATCAGAACAATTCTATCACTATCTTTACCATGCGCATCAAGACTTGTCACACCATGACCAGCTTGACGTAAGATTTGCATGATTTCTTGACTAGATTGATCATCTGTTATGACATGAATCATAACTTTACCAACTGCCAATCTATTTTCGATCATAGAACCAATATATACGCCTATCGCAAATCCTAAAGCATATATGATACCTTTAAGTGGTGCATCCATCATGCCAGAGATAACAGTTGATGCGACGAATACCCATAGTAATACTTCAAAAAAACCTAAAATACTACCAGGTTTCTTATATCCTTTACTAATTAAAATAACTCTCATCGTTCCTATAGAAACCTCAATAATCTTTGAAAAAAAGATTAATGCCAGTTCCCATAAGGGGACCGATGTAAAAAATGCACCTAATGATTCCCACATAATTTATCACCTATCTCATTATAACATTATGATTTATTTTATCAATAGTAAAATTCACAAAGTGAAAATAGAAAAGTTTTTAAAAAAACAAAAAAAGATGGTAGCATTCCATCTACTTTATCTGTTATAAATTGATTGTATTATTTTCAATTCGATTTCTTAAATCACTGATTTTATCCTCAATCAATTGAGCAGTTTCTATAAAAATTTTTATGCTAGATCCCGTTGGATCATCTAAACCCCAATCTTCTCGGTATTTACATGGTAAAGTAGGACATTCGACATTGCATCCCATCGTAATCAATATATCAATATCTTGTGGCAAATCATCGATAAGTTTTGATTTTTGTGTATGGTTCATATCTATGTTATATAAGAGTTTAATCGTTTGTACTGCATCTTGATTGATATGAGGTTTTGTTTCAGTACCCCCACTAAAGGCATCAAAAAAATCATGATGCTTGACTTTTGTTATAGCTTCAGCCATTTGGCTTCTACAACTATTATGCACACAAACATAAGCAACTTTTATTTTTTTCATATGTGTCTCCTATTTAAACCAATGTGTTGTTGCATTGCTAAATTTGACTAAGATCAACATGATAGGAACTTCAACCAAAACACCTACAATGGTCGCAAGTGCAACACCTGGATGTGTAGGAAATAAAGCAATTGCTACTGCGACAGCTAATTCAAAAAAATTAGATGCACCTATCATAGCTGCTGGAGAAGCAATATCATGTGATAATTTAAGTTTTTTTGCACTATAATAAGCAATTGCAAATATGAGAATTGTTTGAATAACTAAAGGAACTGCAATTAAAATAATATGAATCGGATTACTTAATATTAAGTTACTTTGCAAAGAGAATATAAGTACTAATGTTAATAATAAACCAGTAATTGTAATACCATTGAATTTGGGAATAAATGAATTTTCAAAATAATCAAGTCCTCTTTTTTTTACTAAGACATGTCTGGTGAGTGATGCAAAAAATAAGGGGATGACAACAAATAAAAAGACAGAGAAAAATAACGTCATCCAAGGTACAACTATGCCACTAACGCCAAGCAGCAATCCAACGATAGGAGCAAATAAGACTAATATAATCAAATCATTGGTAGCGACTTGCACTAATGTGTATGCGGGATTTCCTTTTGTCAATCCGCTCCACACAAAGACCATAGCTGTACATGGTGCAGCACCTAATAAAACAGCACCAGCCAAATAGTCTTGAGCAAGATCTCCTGGAATAATTGCTTTAAAAATAATATAGAAGAACAAATAAGCGATACCAAACATAGTAAATGGCTTTATTAACCAATTAATTACCCAAGTAAGATATAACCCTTTGGGATTCTTACCTACTCTTTTTATCGAAGAAAAATCTATTTTGAGCATCATAGGATAGATCATTATCCAAATGAGTATTCCAATTGGTATGTTGATATTCGCTACTTCAAATTGATTCAAAAAATCAGTAATAAACCCAAAATAATGACCAATAGCAACTCCTATAGTCATGCATACTAAAACAAATAAAGTTAAGTATTTTTCAAAAAAGCTCATATTTATTTTTATCCTTGATGTCTTTGGATTAAAGCGATAGCATCCTCAACTGAAAGCATCCGACCTGAAGAAACTGCTTTCCCATTGATGACCATTCCTGGTGTAGCCATAACGCCATAATTCATAATCTCATTTGTATCAGAGACCTGTTCTACTTCAACATCTAGATTCAATTTTTTAACCGCTTCTTGAATATTAAAAAAATTCTGTGTGGATCTAGCACAACATCCACCTAATGCCTTGATATTCATCATAAATCCTCCTTTCCTAAATAAATAGGGTTTCTATGAAATTAAATAAATATCCAATCATAATGATGCCGATGATGACAATGGCACCAAAGGATACAAGTAATTTGGTCTTAACAACTTTTTTAAGCATGATAAATGATGGAATAGATATCGTTGTCACAGCCATCATGAAAGCAAGAATGGTCCCAAGTCCAGCATGCTTCAAATAAAGAGCTTCAGCAACGGGAATTGCACCAAATATGTCAGCATACATCGGAGCTCCTGCAAATACTGCAAATAATACAGAAAAACCGTTATCTGATCCTAAAACTGTTTCAATAAAACTTTGAGGTATCGCGTTGTGTATGATTGCACCAATACCAACACCAATCAATATGTAAAGCACAACTTTTTTATAAGTAAACAACATCTGTTCTTTAGCATAACTCAAACGCTCTTTTTGAGTCAATTTGATGAAATCCAAATCAACGTTTTCACCATCTAAGACAAATGCTTCAACATGCTTTCCTAATCCGGTCTTTTCAATGATCGTCCCACCGATTACAGCAAGAACCAAACCAACAATAACATATGCCAAAGCTACTTTGATTCCAAATATGGATGTGAGTAACACAAATGCTCCTAAATCCACTAACGGACTGGAAATGAGAAATGAGAATGTCACACCAGCTGATAACCCAGCTCGAGTGAATCCAATAAACAACGGAATGGATGAGCAACTACAAAAAGGTGTGATGGTTCCCATGAGTGCACCAAGTGTATTAGCACCTATACCATGATATCTCGATAGTATCTTCTTTGTTCTTTCCGGTGGAAAATAACTCTGAATGTAAGATACCAAAAAGATTAAAAAGCATAGTAATATTCCAATTTTAATGAAATCAAAGATGAAAAATTGTAATGATCCACCCCAAGCACTTAATGAAAACTGATCACCAAATATAAGTTTAATCAAATCTCCTATGATTTGGTTGAGCCATTGCATACCTAATATTTGTGTAATGATGAAGTTACCCATATTATTGGCCACACTTCATACATGAACTATCAATCGCGTCTACAGGTTCAAAAAAGAATTTCAATTGAGTAAACATGTCTTCGTTAATCTTATAATAAACCCATTTGCCTTCTTTTTTAGCAACAACTAGACCACTATCAGTTAGTATCTTCATGTGATGAGACAGTGTTGACTGACTAATATTGAATGCTTCTAGTATCTGGCATGCGCACTTGTTTTCTTTGCTGAGAATCTTAATCACATTGACTCTGGTTTCATCACCCAAAGCCTTAAATATTTCTACATAATTGTTAGCGTTCATGAATTTACCTCATATCGATATCTATCAATATGATTATATACCATATATCGATATATATCAATATGAAATCCAAAAAAAAAGCTCCAAAGGAGCTCTAAAATCCACGTAATTCTGGATGCAAAGCATAAAATGTGAGTTGTTCTTCAATATCTGCAACTTTCGCATTGATATACCATTCAATATTTCTTAAGTCGAAGCGTAAATTCATCATCGCTTCAGATACCATCTCGTCATATAATCCTTTTTGCATATTGTACTTATTTAAGAAATGATCGTAACTAAATAGATTATTGTCAGGATCAACTAATTCTGATAGGTAATTCTCATACAATATTTGATATTTACTAACATTCAATATACGATCAACCAATGGATGAGAGTATTCTTGAAGACCAAGAAAATACTGATTTATGTTACCCCAATCATAGATATCCATACCTATGCTATAATTGGAAAATACAGGTTCACCTGCCCATCCTTGTCCAAGACCATGATCATAATCATAGGGGATCATCGTCCATTGATTAACTAAATCATTATGGTAAAAGTAGTAATTATTACCCATGGCACGATAATCATCTGGATTACCTAATAATACACCTACAGCAAGTAACCTTATAAACATATCAACATTGAAGTAATCATCAATATATTGGATGAAATCAACATCATTTAAAGTATTAATCTGATTAATAAATTCTAAAAGATCTGATGTATCGCCAGCTTTTTCATTGGTTTTCAAATCATAAGTTGGACGATAATTCATGCTAACATCTTTCATACCTATTTCTTTAGCATCTGTTAAAGGTTGCAAAGAGGCTGGTAGAAATTGTTGCCATAAAGACTTATAGAGATTGCCTTCTGCTTCATCATCGGTCATCCGACGCTGTAAGAAATTTTTATCTATTGGTTCAAATATGGTATAAATACCATAGTAATGGAGTTCATCATCAATTTGAATATAAAGGTTAGCAAACGTGGTTGTTGCTGCATAAACACCAAAATCACTAAATAAGTCAAGTGAGAATTTTTCAGTTAAATAAGTAGAATCCCAATTTCGATTGAATTTCATATCCAACTCTTCTAGTTCAAAGGCGGTACGTTTTTTATTGACAACCAGCTCTGATTGATCAAAATCCTCATCAAAAGATATCTTAAAATTAGAAAGGTTTAATGTGCCATCATCATTTTCAATTAAGACCCTAGAAAGATTACCCCTTGTTCTTAAACCTATATCAAGAATTTCTACTTCTCCTAAATCATCTTCATACGTTAGATTTGCTTTCGCATAATAATCAGTTCTTAAATCTCCATCAAATTGTTTTGCGTAACTTTTCATGGCATCGTTAAGACTCATCCATTCATTTTCAGTGATTTTAATCGTCAAGGTTTTCATCATTTCATCGTTGAATAGGCGATCAAATGATTCAATATTGATTTTTTCGATGTTTGAATCAATCGGATTATCATCGTTATTAGGTGTCAAGTCTTCACATCCACTTACAATAAAGAATAATAAACATAAAAGAGTGATGATGCTAAACTTCTTCATGGTAATCCTCCTTGTACAAAACTATAAAATCCTCAAAAACAACTGGCATATCTCGATCAAATTGATATCCAATAATCGCTCCTTCATCCTCAAAAAATCGTGTATGGCTTTCAACCCATGTTTCTAAGCATTGATCTTCGCCTTCTCTTTTACATATGTCAAAGGTCATTTCTTTAAAAGGTATAATGGTTATTCTTATCGTCTTTATGACTGCATAAGGTATTCCCTCGTAATCAGTGACGATTGACAGATTTCCTGGCATAGGTATATCCATTTGCTCTTTTTGATAAGCATAAAGACTTGAAGCCGTTGCTAATTTTTTACCTTTTAGTACCAACATGAGTAACTTATTTGCAATATTTTTTGTCAAATCAAAATGAAACACTTCATAAAATGTTTGATTCATGTACTCCGGATTCTGATTAAAAAATCTTTGTATAAAGACTTCTATACTGTTATTTTTTGGCATTTTGTTCAACAAAATCCTTAAAGGATTGCATACCTTTTGCTGTTTGTTCAATCAATTTCTCTAATTTAACCTCTTGGGGTTCGCTAAATCTAAATTCAACATCCATTGTCCATTCTGTTTTTTTATCAACTTTTTTGAAAGTATTGACACAACGATTCCATGTACCTGATAGTTGATAGACGATGACAATTTCTTTTGGGAGCTGATTGGATTCCACGTAAATCTTCATGTTCGTTTCCATTTGATGATCAATAAAAATCAGATGACCTTCGCTACCTGTGTTAAAAAGAGTTCCCTTATGTTCTTCAATTCGAATAAGACCGGTTTCCCAGTCTTTCATCCGATCTTTATTTATATATAATTGAGTGACTTTTTCAATTTGTTCATCAATCTGAAAAGTAACCTGATATTTCACAATATGACCTCTTTTTTTTAATTATATCACAAAAAAAGCCGTTATCCGGCTTTTATTTTGTAAGAATTAAGGATCTAATCAATATAAACTTTATCATAATGCTGCTCGAAATAAGTTTCAAAAACAATCGTTTCAAGCACTGAATTCGTTTCTAAATCAAAGCTGACCAATTCACTATAAGATAATGTATAGATGATGCCATCAATGTAAACACCACGGTCAATACCGACATAATATTCTGTTGGGTTGTGACTGATTACAATCGGATCAGAAATGATCTGCTTTGCAGAAAAGTCTATATAGAATACCAAGTATTGGCTTACATAGGTAAAGTCCCAAGAATCAGTTGTCGGATTGTATAAATTACTCCAGCTCATGATTGGAAATGCTATGATACCCTTTTCAGGAGATATCATCATAGCTTTTGGATTATATGAAGCTTCTGAATAACTATATGAGAAGATACCTGCTTCATCTTGATCAACCAACTGATAATCTTCAAGAGGTACAGTTTGTGTTGTATCATATGCACTTATCTTTAGTCCAGTCACACGACCTCTATCATCTGCAGAAAATCCGAATCCTATTAGGTGATTCTCATCATCCCAAACATGTAGGTAAGTACTATAGCCTGGTTCTTCGATTGCTGATATAATTTCAGGCCGACTTGGATTAGTCAAATCAATCGTATAAAGTGGATCTTTTTGTTCAAATGTCACAACATATGCAGATGTTTCATCAAATCTAACCGATTTGACTGTTTCATACTCTTTACCCAATCCTTCAGTAATTGAGCCCACAATCTTGAGTTCATCTGTCGTTTCATCTTCAGTAAGGACATAAAGTTCATTATGAATAGGATTCCAAGAACTTGTTACAACTCTAAAATATCCATCATATTCATCCATCCAATACTGATCACCCACGTAGCCAATCAATTCTTTTTGACCAACGTAGTTTACTGATGCATTTTCAACATCAAGTGCATATTTAACAATTTGAACACGATTCTGGTTGTAGTTAATTGTGTAATTATAATAGTTATTTACTGTATAAATGGCATCTTGAGATGCGTAAATTTGTGAAACACTTCCTAAAAATGCCTGTGAGGTCACATCATATGTATCAAGTTTAATGCCTGTAACAACTGTCATACTATATGCAGGTATATTTTCGAAATAATAAATTGAATCATAACCAAGATAACTTTTTGAAGTCTTACCATCTTGTGTTTCAGTATATGCTGGTCTAAGTTCATCTGTATATAATGACTTGCTCGAAACTAAGAACAAAGAATCACCAATCAAACGATGTTGATAGAAATTAGAATCAGTTTCTAATTTATATTCTAGTGCCATGGTTTCGCGATTATAGACATATACTGCACCAGAATAAGAGGTATATAACCAACCATAATATTCCATACCATCTTGATATTCATAGGGAATAGTTGTATACACATAGCCTATAACAATCAATTGGGTATCCGTAATATAGAGTGCATCAGTGTACATATCACCTAAATCAAGATTTGCTTGTGGCTCAACAGTCCCATCAATATTAATATCTAAGATACGCACTTCATTATAATATCGTGTTGCATAATAGATTGTATTCCCATCGGTTTTTACAATATCAGCTTCATCAACACCTTCAACTTGTACGTTAGTTCCAATATAATCTCTGGTAACTGAATTTGATGCCGTATAGTCAAGACCATCTGTAGCTTGAGGTGTTAAAATTGCATCTTCCATCAAACCTCCACGGAAGAAACCATAAAACCCACCATATTGTGTATCTCCAACCAATTTGAGTAAGGCTGCTTTTGAGCCAACTGGTGTCGCATTGAGCAACACTCGATTACCGAGCATATTGGGAACTGCAAACACACCAGATGCAACCAAAGTCATTACTACGAGCGAACTTAAAACAAGACCATAAGATCTTTTAATCCAATATATTTTTGGTACTTTTGGCATGATAACAGATTGAGATTTTTGAAACTTGCTTAACTTTTGATTCCATATAATGTCGCTAGCAAAACGAACACCAAAAACAATAACCAAAACTGAAACAATTGATACGATGATCCATCCAAATAAGGTCATTTTAATCCTCCTTTTTGTGAATGCCTAATGCATTCTTAAAATCTTTAACGAAGGAACGTGATACCTCAAGATGTGCTCCAGAGATGAGTTCTATATCCAATTTGGCATTAAATGCCGAGCGAATGTATCTAATCTTTGATATATTCACGATAAAGGATTTGCCAATACGAACAAACTGATATGGCTTTAGAATCTCTTCTAATTGATAAAGTGGTTGTTTGATGATTTGATCGGTTGTATCAACACCATGTAAATAGATATTTTCACCATATGCTTCAAGATAAGAAATATCTTTGACATTCTGTTGAACATAACCATTGGGTGTTTGAAACAAAATCTGTGATCTTTCAATCGCCATCATTTCAAGAATGGGACGAATTTTATCTAAATCACTATCATCTAAAATAATACCAATTTTATCTTTTGGAACTTCATTTGGATCATCTGTGAATACAAGATCAAAGTCTTTTGATAATTTTGATCGTATATGTTCCACTTCTTCTTTATTCCAAATGATTTTGAACATCAAGGATTTCCTCCTGTCTTCAGTATAGTATGACTGATTGATTAAAAAAAGGGATTTTTGACAAGATACAAGATGCGACTTACAACTTGCATGACTAAATCTATTTTAGCATAATTTCGTCCAATCAAGTAGTGAACAAAAAAACTGAAATCCTAAGATTCCAGCTTTTTAATTTGTTTTGGTTTTTTTTTCGATAAGTCAAGAGATATTTTGGCAATTGCTACAAACACAACATAGAATTCAAGACGTCCTAGAAACATACCAAGTGTAGATGTCCATAAAATCAAAGGATGTGCGGTATAGCCTGTAATTCCTACGGAAAGACCAACAGTACCCAAAGCTGAAGCAAATTCAAACAGTGAATCCCTAATACTAAATCCAAAACTTGAAAAGATAAGTGTTCCTAAAATCAGAACAACCAAATAAATCATTAAGAAAGAATGATTTTGAATGATATCATCTTTTTCTATAATAGTCTTGGAACCTAATTTATTGATGAAGTGTGTACGAATAGTCTTCTTATGTGTTAACTGATCCTTGATATTCCAGTACATGCTTTTAAATGCCAATGCAACACGATACTGTTTCATACCACCAGCTGTAGAACCCATACCAGCACCAAGAACCATTGGAATGATAAGACCTAAAATAAAGAAGCTTGGTAGAGTCAGAAAACTTGGTACTGTCTGATACCCTGTCCCTGTAATTGCGGATATGAATTGGAAACTTGAAACTCTAAGAGCATACAAGATTCTTCCATCATAAAATGATAATACGTTAAATGTCAATAAAGGGATGAAAATTAATAACAAAATACCTAGCAACTTGATTTCGACATGTTTGAACACGTTTTTCAATTTGCCTCTGATCAACATCAAATGGACAAAGAAGTTTGTTCCACCTAAGATCATTAGTACCATCGTTGTGATTTCAATGGGGACACTATTATAAGATCCAATACTACCAGCTTTTGTTGAAAAACCTCCAGTTGCTACTGCACAAATTGAATGGTTGATTGCATCAAAAGGTGTCATTCCAAATAAAACGAAGAATAAAGATCCGATTGCGATATAACCGATGTAGATGGATAAAATGGTTCGTCCTGATTTAATCAGATTTGGCATCAATTTGTCACTATGACCTTCAGCGCTATAAAGTCTCATTCCAAATTTATCAGAAATTGCTGAAGTTAGGACTAACACAAGTCCAACCCCACCAAAAAACTGGAGAAGACTTCTAAATAAAAGAAATAGTTTTGGTGTCGCTTCAACATCGACGACCGTTAAACCCGTTGTCGAATATCCTGAAGTAGCTTCAAAAATACTTTGTGTGAAATTATAAGTACCTGATAAAACAAAAGGCATAGAAGATATTAAGATGGCAATCAGCCAAATAAAAACAACCAATACAGCATCTTGGTGTCTTTCTAGCTTACCTTTTTCTCTGCCTCTAAAAAGGAAAATGATAAAAGATCCTACCACGATACTCGCTAAACCTGGAATTAGAAAGTAATGCGCAAATTCCATTTCTTCAGGTTTAAAAATGAGGAGTACAAGTGGCAAAAGATTGATAAAACCAATCAGAAAGGCAAAGATGCCTAAATAGTTGATAATAAGCGGATATCCTGATGTGACTCTTTTTTCCATTTTATTCATCTTTTCTTTTTAATAAATTCAACAATTTCGTCTTGTTCAGTCGGTGTTGATATGATAATCAGTTTATCGAGAGCCTTAATCACAGTATCCCCTTTTGGAATAATCACGTGAGGATCTCTGAAAATACAGCTTATATTAATGTTTTTAGGGAAACTGATATCCATAATCCGTTTATTAACAAGCATAAAATTTTCTTCAACACCCATTTCCAACATAACCACTTTTTCATCTTCAATTGATAATGTCTTGATGATATTTTCGACTGATGATTCATTAAGTATCGTTTGTGCAAGCAAGTAAGTTGATGAAATAACACTGTCAACGCCTAATTTTTTAAATAGTTCAACGTTTTTAGGGTTTTTTACTTTGGATACTGTCCGTTTGATGTTAAATTGTTTTTTTGCAATAATGCATGTGATATAGTTATCTGTATCGCTATCAGATAGAGCTAAAAGCACATCAGCATTATCAGCTTCTGCATCAGATAAAACATATGCTTTTGTAGGGTCTCCTGGAAATACAGGAATATCGTTATTTGTTGAAATATATTCAGCAAATTCTCTATCTTGATTAATAACAATCAGTTGATGATGTTCTTCTTTTAACATTTTTACAATAAAGTCGGCTTCATGTTTTCCGCCTGTAATGACGATTTTCATTTTGCGTCCTCCTCTTTGTATAACTTCATAAAATCTTGAAGTGATAAAGTGAATGGATAGATGGCTTTAATATAGGTTCCTTCTAGTAAAGTGCCTTTATCAGTATCTGCCAATCTAACAAAAATATTAGGAACATTATAGATATAATAACAAATATGAGCAAGATAAATATTGACATTATCGCTATCGGTTGTGATAACAACAGTTTTTGCATGCTTGACATATGAATTTTCTAGTACAGATAAATCAGTAGCATCGCCAACGACCTGATAACCAGAAAATGATTCTTGTAATTTTCTAAAAGAATCATCTGTCGCATCGACGATGATGACATCTTCACCAAGTTCTGACATTTGTGTGGCAATGTTTGAGCCTAAGCGACCTGAACCAATAACAATAAACTTATTTCTTTTCATAATTAATTATCTCCTTGGGCTTTATGTTTATCATGTAACTTTTCAAACATAAGTTTGTAAGAAATAAAACACCTCAATTATTTTAACACTTTTTTGACAAATCTCTTTAAAAAAAAGAGTATATCATATTATATTATACCCTTTTTCTTCTTAAATTTATACTATATTTGTATGGTTTAACAATTTGTGATAGGTCGCATCCATCAGAATTGCCCCTATCGGGGCTGTAATCATTATAGCAAGCACTGCAACGCTTAAAATGAGTAATCCACTGGATAACCCTAAAGCGAGTGGAATTGACCCTATGGCTGCTTGAACGGTTGCTTTTGGAATATATGAAAATCCAACAAATATCTTTTCCTTTGAATTAAGTGGTGTATTAAACAACGCAATAACGACACCAATCATTCTAAAAATCAAGGCAATAAATATGATGGCAAGTGCGACTAAACCAACCTCTAGTAGCACTGAAATATCAATGGCTGCACCGACTAAGACAAATAACATAATCTCTGCGATAACCCAAATTTTCTCAAATTTAGAAACCAATCTTTTTGCTAGAATGTCATGAAGTTTAAGGATAGTGACTCCGAGTATCATGACGGCAAGTAAACCAGATATTGGGACAATACCTGTTAATGCTTTTTCAAGTACGATGAATAAAAATCCAATAGAAAAGATCAACAAGACTTTGACAGTATCTCTGATATGATATGTTTTAAACAGTTTAACACATACGATTCCAGATACAATTCCAAGACCCATACCTAAGATGATAGCAATAGGAACGTTAAGCACTGTAAAAACTGAAAATTGAGTGCCTTGATGAACTTGAATCATTGAAGCAAAAATGGTAATGATGATGATGTTTTCAACGGTTGATCCAGCTAGAACCATTTGGGGAATCTTCTTATCTTTCCCATATCCTTTGGCCAACAATGAAATCATTCTAGGAATGACAACAGCTGGTGAAACAGCTGCAACCACAGCCCCCATGAGTGCTGCATCCATATATGATATCCCAAATAGCATCGGAGCAAATATGGTAATTGCAATCATTTCAAATGCAGCAGGGATAAACGATAGCAAGATCGCTGGTCTGCCAACTTTCTTCAAATCTTCAAGATCCAAAGATAATCCTGATCTAATTAAAATGACAATCAGAGCAATTTGTCTCAATTCAACAGATATATCCAATATATCTTGACTGATCAAAGCAAAAACATAAGGACCCAAAATGATTCCGGCAATAATCATCCCAATAATTTTAGGAAATTTGATCATTGAAAAAATTTGGGAAAGAAACAAGCTCGTAATAATGATTAAAGCAATGCTTAATAACATATATTTCCTCCAAAAAAAAACTTCACAACAAAAATGTTGTAGAAGTCATTAGCTTTCGCGGTTTAAGTAAAGTACTTTGGGAGACGTTCATTCCCTATGGTCTATTATACATGTTTCATCAATACTGTCAAGAATTTTCTTGAGGCAATGTTTGTTCTTCTTTGTGGAAAAACGGAATAAGCATGGAAACTCGCTTTTGATACTCTTTATACTCAGGTCTGGTCTCCAATATCTTCTTTTCCATCCATGGAATACTGATGAAAAGGAACAGTGCTGTCATTAATATAGGAGCAAACAGATAGATATCTACTTTCATGGTACTTCCAAAATACATGATGTAGAGTCCCCACCATATGGTAATCTCACCAAAATAATTCGGATGTCTTGAGTATTTCCAAAGTCCTTCTTCAATACATTTTTTCTGACCATGATTTCGTTCCTTAAATTCTTTCATTTGCTGATCAGCGAAAAATTGAATAAAGGCTGCACCAATCATCATCATAAATCCAATCCAGATGAACATATTCATCGCAGGGCTTGCTGATATGAAATGTGTTGCAGCAATCAACTGAATAAATACAATCAGAGTAGGAAACATCTGAATACCAAATAAATTCGTTAAGAAATACAGTTTAGGTGCTTTTTCTTGCATTTTTTGATATCTCCAATCAACCTCACCAAAGTCAGTCCAACGACTTGCCCAGTTATAGGTTAATCTGATACTCCAAACAAGTAGCCCTGAAAACAGTAATACGATGCTTAATATCATTGGTTTATTTAAAAATACAATAACACCTAAGATAATAGCAGGAGGAATAACACTCCAAAAAGGATCATAGACGCTTGCATTCTTAAAGATTAAACTTAATGTCCACGTGACTAATGTCATGCAAATATCAGCAACAAGCAATCTGTAAACGAGTGTTAATTGTGGTAACATCATAAAGATGATCACACCAATAATCATGACCGATATGTAGATTAACAACATGGTATAAAGTGACTTGTTTCTTTTTTTCATATGGTTTTCCTCTTTTGAATTTTCGTACTTATTAATTCGTTAGGTAATTTGATATAAACAAAATAGGCAAGGAGCAGTTTAACTACATCAAGTGGTATAAACGGCAAAAGACTTAACAAAGCAACCCAATAGTTAAGTGATAGCGTCACTGAAAGCCAAATATTTGCTAGAAGATATAACGAAATGATGGCTATGAAAATACCGACAATCAAATCATAAATGATATTTTTGGTTTTTGATTTCAAAGTAGCAATCAATAGACTAACAAGAGGAAACAACATAATAAACCCGCCCGTTGGTCCAAGTAAAACCGACATTCCTCCTCTAGCTCCACTATACACAGGTAAGCCAACTGCACCAATAAAGACATAGAGCAAAACTGTGAGAAATGCTTCAAAAGGAGTGAAAATGAAACCTGCCAGAATGATAAACATTGTTTGCATAGTAAATGGAATTTGAACAAAAGGAATCATAAATGGTGGTATGAGATAAACAGATACCGAAATAAAAGCAGCAAACAATGAAATCTTTGAAATCTGTTTTATCTTGTTCATAAAAGCTGCTCGTAATTTTCCATTAATGCGTTGATGATATCTTGAAACAGATGATTAATATTGATTGTCTGATTGAGCAAAACACTTAATGAAGTTGCTTTAGGTTGATCAAAATCATGCTGATTGACATTTAATCCCACACCAATAATAACATAATCAAATGTATTAAATGAAGCTTGAGTTTCAATGAGGATACCACATAATTTTTGTTCGAAGACATAAAGATCATTAGGATCCTTAAAATAGACCTCAATGTTCTTCTTTTGTAGATAAGTCACCATTGTCGAAACAATCCATCTTCTAATTTCAAACATTTTAGAGACACTCATTTGTTTTAAAAGAATGGAGAACAATAGATTCACTTGTGGTTTCGATTCCCATTTTCGATCGAATTGTCCTCTACCTTGTGTTTGATGATTGGCTTTGACAATCGTCATATGAGGAAAGTATGTTTGGTTTTCTTTGAGAAAATCGCTTGTTGAAATCAGTTCTTCGAACTCAAGCAACGTATAGGAAATCATGCTGCTCCTATTGCAAAAGCAATTTCAGCTTCGCATACAAGATTTCCATCAACGTATGCCTTAGCGTCTCCAAAACCAAATGTTGATCTTATCTTTGATAATGTGCATTCTAAAATAAGTTTATCGCCAGGAACAACACTTCTTCTAAATTTAGCATTTTTAATCCCTGTAAAATAAACAATTCTACCTTTATAATCGGGATGAGAAAGTAAAATAACAGCACCCACTTGTGCTAGTGATTCTAAAATGATAACACCAGGCATCACTGGTTTGCCTGGAAAATGTCCCTGGAAGAAATAATCTTCTGCCTTAACATATTTAATGCCTTTGGCATGATGTAAACTTGTAAGTTCCTGTATTTCATCTAAGAACAGGAAAGGATCTCTATGCGGTATGATTTGCTTAATTTCGTCTTTAGTCATTTTTGTTCACCTTCTTGAAAATGATAGCTGCATTTTGTCCACCAAACCCTATGTTGATATTCATAGCGTATTCTAAATCACGTTTGACAAAGGTGTGTGGTGTGTAATTTAAGTCACATTCTGGATCTGGTTGATCCAAATGGATGGTCGGAGGTATGAGTCCTGTTTGTAAGGCTTTAATCACAGCAATGGTCTCAATGGCTCCAGCTGCACCAAGTGCATGGCCAGTCATAGATTTGGTAGAACTGATATTGATTTGATAAGCAGCATCTCCAAATGCCTTTTTGATACCTAATGTTTCTAGTTTGTCATTAAGAATGGTTGATGTCCCATGCGCATTGATATATCCTATTTGTTCAGGTTTAATTTTCGCATCATCAAGTGCAATACGTAAACATTCTTCAATACCTTTAGCTGAAAGATCAGGTGAAGTCATATGAAAGGCATCACTTGTTGTACCATAACCAACCATTTCGGCTAAAATGGGCGCATTTCTTCGCTTTGCATGTTCATATTCTTCTAGAATAAGGATACCAGCACCTTCAGCAATGACAAAACCCGATCTTCTTGAATCAAAAGGCACTGATGCAACTTCTGGATCATTTGAGAAATTTAAAGCTTTAAGACTTGCAAATCCTCCAACGCCAATTTCATTGATTGGCGCTTCAGCACCACCGGCTAATGCAATTTCTAAATAACCATCTCTGATATATCTGAATGCTTCACCCATAGAATTGGTAGCTGCTGAGCAAGCAGATACTTGAGCTAAATTAGGACCATAAGCCTGATATTTAATACCCACTTTGGCACCAATTAGATTAATAATCGAATTTGGAATAAAAAATGGTGATATTCGGTCTTGTCCACGTGTCACACTTGTCTTGACTTCTTCAAAGATGGTCGTCAGACCACCGATACCGCTGCCTATGAAGGTTCCAAATCGTTTGCGGTTGATTTCTACACCTTCTAATTCAGCTTGTTGATAAGCCTCATGTGCTGCGACCATGGCTAGATTGGTCACACGATCTGATCGCTTGATTTCTTTTTTATCTAAAAAATATTCAAAATTGAGATTTTTGACTTCACCAGCAATTTTGACTTTCCAGTCTGACACGTCATAAAATGTAATAAAATCGATGCCATTTTTTCCAGCAACGAGATTAGTAAATGATTCTTCAACTGTGTTTCCTACAGGACTTACAAGTCCCATTCCAGTAACTACAACTCTTCTTTTCATATCCACACTACATCACCAATCCGCCATCAACCTCAAGGGTGTGGCCTGTTATATATGCTGCTTCTTCGCTTGCTAAAAATGCAACTGCATAAGCAACTTCCTGCGCATGACCAAATCTTTTGAGTGGGATTTGATTTTTCCATGCTGCAGTTATTTCATCTGATAATTTTTGAGTCATTTCTGTTTCGATAAAACCCGGGGCAATTGCATTGACTGTTACTGCTCTAGAGGCAAACTCTCTTGCTAAAGATTTAGTAAGTCCAATAACCCCAGCTTTTGCTGCACTATAATTTGATTGACCAGCATTGCCCAACACACCCGAAACAGAAGATATATTGATGATTCTTCCATATCCTGATTTCATTAAGGGTTTCGCTGCATGCTTGCATACATTCCAGACACCTTTAAGATTTGTATCGATGACACGATCAAACTGGTTTTCCTGCATACGAAGCAGTAAGGCATCATCTGTAATGCCAGCGTTGTTAATAACGATGTTTAAAGATCCAAAATGTTCAATTGTTTTTGAAATCAGTTTTTCTGCATCTTGATAGATAGAGACATCTGCCTGAATAGAAAATGCACTACCACCAAAAGCTTCTATTTCTTTGATGAGCAATTGAGCAGCTTCTGCACTATGGTTGTAATTGATAGCAACCTTAACACCTCTTTTGGCTAATTCAAGGGTTATGAATCTACCGATGCCTGATGCACCACCTGTGATAAGTGCTACTTTATTTGCTAAATCCATGTTCGTTCAACCATCCTTTCAAAATATCCAAATCACTCATTTTTCCTAAATGGGCAACTTCTAAATCGATATTGATTTTTTTGATTAATCCTGACAATATGGTGCCTGGACCAATCTCGATGAAATGTGTGATACCATCTTGAACCATTTGTTTAATCGTTTGTTCAAAGTAAACTGAAGATTGGATTTGTTTTTCCATTTCCATATATAAATCTTTTTCAATCAATGTTTGAGCTGTTGTGTTCATGTAGATGGGCCATTGAGGTGATTGATGCGATATTTGTTTTAGAAACGACGCCAATTCATCCCCTGCTTCTTTCATCAGTGGTGAGTGAAATGCACCACTTACATTGAGAATCATGGCTCTTTTCGCACCACGTTCTTTAGCAAGTTCACATGCATAAACAACAGCTTGTTCTTCACCAGAGATTACAACCTGTATAGGAGCATTGTAATTTGCTGAAACAATTACACCTTGATGTTTAGAATCTTTGCATATCTGATCGACTTCATCACTTGATAATCCTAGAATAGCTGCCATCTTACCTGGATGATTCATCGCACATACCTGCATCAATTTCGAACGTTTTGCGATGATTTGCATAATTTGACTAAAATCAAAGATTTTTGATGCATAAAGCGCTGAGTATTCACCTAAGCTAAATCCAGACATTGCTGAGACTCCAATACCTAATGTTTGAAATACCTCAAAAGCATAAATTGAAGATAGTAAAACGAGTCCTTGAGTGAATTCAGTTTCATTGATTCTACCATCAGCTGATAATAAGATTTCTCTGACATCAAATCCTAACAATTTTGATGCTTCTTTTTCTTTTTCCATCAGGAAGGGATAAGCATCAATAAAATCTAATCCCATACCTGCATATTGACTTCCTTGCCCTGCAAAGATCAGTGCTAGTTTATTCATTTACATGACTTCCAATTGTTCTTTATATTCATTGACATGGTCAAATAAGGATTCTAACACTTCTTGAATTGTTTTAATTTCTTTGACCAATCCAGAAATTTGTCCAGCCATAAAGGATCCTCTATCCAAGTCTCCATCAAAAACAGCACGACGCAGTGATCCCAAAGTTAATTTTTCTAATTCTTCCAAAGGAACACCTTGATTGCTCATATTTAGATATTCAACTGCCATTTTATTTTTCAGTACTCTAACAGGTGCACCAGAACCACGACCTGTAACAACTGTATCAGTATCTTTTGCTTTAATAATTTTTTGCTTATAATTTTCATGGATTGGACATTCTTTTGTAGCTAAAAGTACAGTACCCACCTGAATCCCTTTTGCACCTAAAGCAAAAACAGCCAAAACACCACGTTTGTCAGCAATACCTCCAGCTGCAATTACTGGAATCTTAATAGCATCAGCAATTTGAGGAATCAGGGACATGGTCGTAGATTCTCCAATATGTCCTCCAGATTCAGTACCTTCAGCAACAACAGCATCAGCACCTTGTCTTTCCATTCGTATAGCTAATGCTACCGATGGAACAACAGGAACAACAATGATACCAGCTTTCTTCCATTGTTCCATATAGATGCCAGGACTTCCTGCGCCTGTAGTAACTATTTTGACACCTTCCTCAATGACAACCTTTGCAATTTCAGGAGCATAAGGGCTCATGAGCATGACATTGACGCCAAAGGGCTTATTTGTGAGCTCTTTACATTTTCTGATTTCTGAACGAACCCAGTTGGCATCATAGCCACCAGCTCCGATTAAACCAAGTCCACCAGCATTTGAAACAGCTGATGCAAGTTCAGCGGTAGCGATATTGGCCATACCACCTTGGATGATTGGATATTTAGTATTGAATAATTCACTGACATTTTTCATTGTATTCTCCTATAATTGCAAAATTGCACTTCCCCAAGTAAATCCCCCACCAAAACCGACAAGCAATATTTTTTTGCCTTTAGTGTTTCCTTGATCAAAGTACTCTGAAATTGTTATGGGAATACTTGCTGCAGATGTATTGCCATACTCATTTAAGTTTAACATAAATTTTTCAATAGGAATACCAGTTGATTTGGAAACAGATTGAATAATACGTTCATTTGCTTGATGAGGTATGACCATATCGATATCATCAATATCTAGATGACTTTCATCTAATATCTTACTGATTGCGCTTCCCATAGCTCCAACAGCAAACTGATACACCTTTTTGCCATCCATTTGTATATACTTTTTGACTGTAAGACTATCATTTAAATCACCTTTGGCTGTATTAAAGAAATAAGCTGTATTTTCTAATTCATCACTTGGTTCAATAATCATAGCTCCAGCACCATCGCCAAAAAGTACACATGTGTTTCTATCTGTATAATCAGTAATTTTAGTTAATATTTCACCACCTATAATGAGTGCTGATCTAAATCTTTTTGTTTGCAACAATGCTGATGCAATTTCCAAACCATAAACAAATCCAGTACATGCTGCATTGATGTCAAAACTCATCACTTCATGTTCTAAACCTAATTTAGCTTGTACAAAATTGGATGTAGATGGTGTCATCTGATCACCAGTTATTGTTGCCATAATAATTAAATCTATTTTATTTTTATCGTAATTGACACGCTCAATCGCATGCATTGCTGCTTTGTAAGCCATATCGCTAGTTAATTCATTGATTGCCTTATGTCTTGTTTGAATACCAGTTCTTGTCATAATCCACTCATTCGATGTATCAACTAATTTTTCTAAATCTTCATTGGTTATGAGTGTATCTGGTACATATTTACCACTTGAAATGACTTTAATCTTGGGATGATTTTGCTTCATTAGTTTCTCCTTGTTCGATGAACACACCCATTTTTCTATATTTTTGATAACGATGCGTCAGTAATTTATTTTCACTTAATGTCATTAATTTCTTCAATGTCTTTGCTAATTCAATCTTAAAAGATTGCATTGCAAAATCTGGATTGATATGAAGCCCTTCTTGTTCCATAATAATGGTATCAATCACACCAAAACCTTTTAAATCTTCGGCTGTTAATTTCATAATGCTCGCTGCATGATCTGCTTTAGCACTATCCTTATAAATGATCGATGCAAAACCTTCAGGTGAAAGAATAGCATAGATGCTGTTTTCAAACATGAAGATATGATCACCAACACCAATAGCAAGTGCGCCACCGGAGCCACCCTCACTTAAAACGACGACAATAATCGGAGTTTTTAAACCCATCATCGTTTTAAGATTATATGCTATTGCTTGAGCCTGGCCTCTTTCTTCTGCACCAATTCCAGGATAAGCACCTGGAGTATCTATGATACATAATATGGGTCTTTTGAATTTCTCGGCTTGTTTCATTAATCGGATTGCTTTTCTATATCCTTCGGGATGAGGCATTCCAAAATTATGCTTAATTTTCTCTTCAGTAGTTCTACCTTTTTCCTCTGCAATAATTGTCATTGGTATACTATTGAATGTGCCAAGTCCAGCAGTAATTGCCTCATCATCAGCAAAACCACGATCACCATGAAGTTCGATGAAATCAGGAAATAATTCTTTGATTAAATAACTAGCGGTTGGTCTTTTGGGATGACGTGCAAGTTTGACTTTTTCCCATGCAATATTAACAGTGCTCATACTTCAACCTTCTTTCCTTGATGAAGTTGAAGTAATTTAAATAGCGTCTTTCTCATATCCTTGCGATGAACGATCAAATCAACTTGACCGTGTTCTAATTGAAAGGTGTCTGTTTGAAATCCTTCAGGAAGTTCCTGTCGAATGGTTTGTTTGATGACTCTAGCACCTGCGAAACCTATGAGTGATGATTTTTCAGCAATATTGATATCACCTAAAGAAGCAAAACTAGCTGCTACACCACCAGTTGTGGGGTTAGTTAATACACTGATATAAAGCAAACCTTTTTGATCGAAATATTCTAGAGCAGCACTCGTTTTAGCCATTTGCATTAAAGACAATATGCCTTCTTGCATTCTTGCTCCTCCTGATGCGGAAAAAATGATGAGTGGCAATTTCTTTTCTGTTGCATATTCTATGAGTCTTGTAACCTTCTCACCCACTGCTGATCCCATGCTACCCATCATGAAATTACTATCTAGAATACCAATAGCAAGACGAATACCTACAAGTGTAGCTTCACCACACAAAAAGGCTTCATTAAGACCTGAAAGTTTCTTGCCTTTTTCAAGTTTATCATTGTAATCATCCATATTTAAAGGATTTGTCGATTGAATTTGTGCGTTGATCTCGATAAAACTGCCTTGATCAACAGTCAGTGATAATCTCTTGTACGCTCCCATACGAAAATGATATTCACAATATGGACATATGGAATGATTAGCTTCTAGAGCCTTTTCATAGATTGCTGCGCCACATTGGTCGCACTTGACAAAAAGACCATCGGGTATATCGATAGGTTCATAATTTGTTTGTTTTTTTCGGATATTTTTCTTGAAATCTTCTAGTTTATTTTTACGATCATTTAAAAAATCATTCATTGGTTTCCGCCTCCACTAACGTATTGAAGCGCGCAATAAATCCTGTATCATACTGTCCTTTGATAAAATCGGGATTATGCATGATGAGATATTGGTATTCTATGTTAGTTGAAATGCCTTCTATCACAAATTGCTCAAGAGCAATTCGCATTTTTTTAATGGCTTCTCTTCGCGTTGGAGCGTGAACAACGAGTTTTGCGAGTAAAGAATCATAAAAAGGAGGCACTTCATATCCTGGATAAATATGAGTATCAATTCTTACACCCATACCACCTGGGAATAATATATTTGTTATTTTTCCTGGTGTAGGTGTAAAACCATGCATTGCATCTTCAGCATTGATTCTGCACTCAATCGCATGACCATTAACCTTTACATCTCTTTGTTTAAATGATAATTCCTTTCCATAAGCAATCTTAATCTGTTCTTTGACCAAATCAAGACCAGTTATAGCTTCCGTAACTGGATGTTCTACTTGAATTCTTGTGTTCATTTCTATAAAATAGAAATTTCCTTTTGAATCAACTAAAAATTCAAGTGTACCTGCATTCACATAATGAATCGATTTGGCTAATTTGATTGCTGCCATACAGATTTTTCTTCTTAGAATATCATTTAAGATTGTTGAAGGTGCTTCTTCTATCATTTTCTGGTTGCGACGTTGCATTGAACAATCACGTTCAAATAGATGAACATAATTTCCTTTGCTATCTGCTATGATTTGTATCTCTATATGTTTTGGTGACTCAATAAATCTTTCAATGTATAAGGATGCATCACCAAATGATGTTTCTGCTTCCAAAGATGTACGTTCAAAAGAACTCAGAAATTCTTCATCTGAGCGTACAATACTAATACCACGACCTCCGCCTCCACTAGAAGCTTTAATCATGACTGGATATCCAATTCTCTTTGCTATTTTTAAGCCCTCTTGGGCATCGTTGAGAATGCCTTCACTACCTTCAATGATTGGAATGCCAATTGCTTTTGCAAAGGTTCTTGCAGCAGCTTTGTCACCGATTAATGAAATTGATTTAGAACTTGGTCCGATAAATGCAATATTACATCTTTCAACCATTTCAACAAACTCACTATTTTCTGCTAAAAAACCATAACCAGGATGAATTGCATTGCATCCTGTGGAAATTGCAGCACTCAAAATATTATTCATGTTGAGATAACTGTCCTTACTATGACTTCCACCGATACATATGGCTTCATCAGCTAGTTTAACGTGCAAACTTTGCTGATCTGCTGTAGAGTATACAGCAACTGTTTCATATCCTAATTCTTTAGCAGCACGAATAATACGAACCGCTATTTCACCACGGTTCGCGATAAGAATTTTATTTTTCATTGGATTCACCAACTCGAATTAAGTTGTGATCAAAGCCGACGACATCTCCATTATGAACAAAGATCTCTTTGACCACACCATTAAATGGTGAAGTAATCTCATTCATAATTTTCATCGCTTCGATGATACACACAACTTGACCTTTTTGCACTTTTTGTCCAACTTCAACGTAAGGTTTACCATTTGGTGTTGAAGTAGCATAAAAAGTACCAACGAGTGGTGATTTGATCATTGTATGATTTTGTTTCAATTCTTTATTTTGTGTTTGTTGTTGTTCTTTATTCTCTTCCTTTACTATAATTTCATCGGTTTTATTCTTTGATAATTTCAACTTAAATCCGTCCATTTCAAGTTCAAGCGTCATCAACGTTGACGTCTCGAAATCTTTAATGATCCCCTGAATTTCTATTATTGTCATATTATCCATTTCACTTTACATTTATTTTTTATATCCTTTTTATATCATCAAAAGTTTATGTTTAGCTGACTGGAGTTTAATCTGTTTTTCTCATATACTTTAGATGTGTAAATCTCAGATAAATATCATAATATACCCTTATTAAATTACCGGTTTTCTGATACCTATCCCCTTTGAATAGAGCAACACCCCTTCCCTTAGCGTATATAATTGTTTTGAACATCAAATAATATACCTGTGTTCATTCTATCACATATATTTTTCTTGTCAATACTTTTCAAATGTGTAAACGGTTTAATAAAGAAAAAGAGCTACGAGAATGTCGTAGATCTTTAGATTATATAACTCTATTATCAAAATTTTCATGCATCATGTATTTTAGAATAGAATCAATAACTACATCAATCAATCTCTGATTGAAATAAGGACTAGAACTTGCATTGTGTGGTGTGATAAAAACATTATCAAATCCCCATAATTCATGATTTTTTGGTAGTGGTTCTGGTGATGTTACATCGAGCCCGGCACCTCTGATCAACTGATTTTTCAGTGCATGGACAAGTGCCTTTTGATCGACGATATCTCCTCTTGCTACATTAATTAATATTGCGTTTTTCTTCATAAGTTTAAAAGCATCTTCATCAATCATATGGTACGTACTAGGATCTAAAGGTAGAGCAATGATGATATAATCACTTGTTTG
>Ga0268276_1000527_pt1 | contig 45100 bp, 38 predicted proteins | sample saktaG_4_FD_190145 | JGI IMG/M metagenome (GOLD analysis project Ga0268276, IMG submission 190145) | Saline water microbial communities from Sakinaw Lake, British Columbia, Canada - sak_2010_1_5_45m | ecosystem: Environmental > Aquatic > Non-marine Saline and Alkaline > Saline ...
GCGGAGGGTGAGGGATTCGAACCCTCGGTGGATTGCTCCACACACGCTTTCCAAGCGTGCGCACTAGACCGCTATGCGAACCCTCCGAATATCTTTCTAAATAACGCAATCACTCATTTACTATCCATAGAAAAGATAGATTGGTTACCAATAACTAAATCCCAAAACTACCACCTTCCACTCGCTCCTCCCCCGCCCGACATGCCACCGCCGAAACCGCCGAAACCTCCCCCGCCGAAACCACCGCTTCCGCGTCCACCGCCGAAAAATATCGGGAAGAATCCACCGCCATGACCGCCGGATTTCGGAGGATTTTTCGACACAAAGAAATCAAATACAAGACCCAGAACCGTTAGAATAATTATCCAAATTATTCCAATGGAAATAAATCCCCAAATAAGTCCGATAATTACTCCGATACCGGCACCAATAACACCGCCCAACCACCACGATTTCGTCTTACCCAAAATCCTCGCCATTAAATTCATGAAAATGATCATAATAAAAATTAATGGGACAAGATTCATTTCGGAACCCAAAGTAGAGCTACTATTGTTCGCGCTGTTATTATTCAGATATATAGCCGCCTCCGGAGATTTCTCGATAATAGCTATGACGACATCAACCGCGTCATTTATCCCTTTCGAATAATCACCCGCTTGAAAAGCCGGGGTTACAATATTCCTGATAATGATTCCGGACTGAATGTCGGTAATACTACCCTCCAAACCATATCCAATCTCAAAACGCATCTCGCGCTCATTCGGCGCCACGAGAATGAGAAGACCGTTATCAATTCCCTTTACGCCGATTCCCCATTCCTGAAATAACATAACAGCGTAATTCTCGATTGTATCACCGCCTAAAGATGATACCGTAACGATTGCAATTTCAGCGTTAGTCGATTGCTTCAATTTTTGGAGTTTCGCTTCAATTATTTGCCTGTCCCGCGTACCGAGAATATTCGCGAAATCATTTACGAAACCCGTTGATTTTCCCGGACTTGAATACGCCATCGCGGTGAATGGCACGATTATCATAAATGCAATAAGAATAATTCTGCGCATTTTTGGGAGATTTTATGAATTTTCCGAGCTTAATCTTATATTATCGGGTCAAACCTAATGTTAACTAAAACTCAACCTTCGGCGCGATTTCCGTTCCTTGATCCGCCTCAAAATAATTTATGTCTCCGAAACCAAAGATAGATGCCATAATATTTCGCGGGAATTTCTTGATGGCGACTTCATAGATTTTTACCGCGTTATTGAAGCGTACACGCGCCACGCTGACTCGATTTTCCGTGCCTTCGAGCTGTATCATCAGATTCTGCACGGTTTCAGAGGATTTGAGCGTCGGATAATTTTCAACAATCGCCAGAAGTCTTCCCAACGCTGTTTCCACTTGACCAGCCGCCACCGCCTTATCATTCAGAGTCTGCGCGCCCGAATATTTCGTTCTGGCATCGGCAAGAGCCGTAAATATGGATTGCTCCTGAGCCATGATACCCTTCACAGATTCAACCAGGTTCGGAATAAGGTCAAAACGCCTTTGATATTCGGTTTCAACTTGTTGCCATTCCGCCGTTGTTGTTTCTTTCATCGTTACAAGTCCATTGTACGCGGATAGTCCATAAAGGAACATAACTACCACGACGACACCTAAAATAATCAATGTTTTCTTCATTTTTATGTATTATTATTTGCTAATTATCAAATATCCCAATGATTCAAAACCATTGGATATTTGATTTCCATTATTGCGCCGGAGCGGCCTTCGTTTCATCTATTCCTTGCAGTTCAGTTACAAAAGCAAATGATTTCACCATATCCGTAAACGCCGTATCAGCCATGTTAATAATCGCTTTGTTATTGTTCGTCGCCTGAGTTGCTTGTGAGCCCGTTAAATTCTTGCTCGAAATAGGTTGAGTAATGGATGAGAGTCGGAACATGTAGCAAATTCTTTCTTTCTGCAAGGAATACATACGATCAAAGTAAGTGCGACCTTGTACGGTGTTTGACATTGATATTGTGTTGAAATTCATATCATTGATTTTGAGCGTTGAACGATCCTTGACCGTCGTCACGGCCGGAAAGGCGCATGTCGCTGAAAGAACTTGAACATTAGTTTGAAGAGTGGCTACAGTCGAGACCTGCGCTTTGTCTACGGGAATAATAAAATTAACACCGGAATTCGTTTCTTCTTTTTCCCAAACGCTGGGATATTTGATCAAGAATCCAAGTTCGGCATTTTGATATTCAGAAAGTGAGTTTGACACCCTGGTTGTTTCCGATACGGCTATGGGTACCGTAGTTGTGGAATTGAGCGAATCCACTGAGATTTTTGGATTTGATGAACTGCCATACCAAATAATCCCCGCCACGATAATGACCGCGATAATGGCAATTACTATACCGCCTGACTTTTTTTCTGTATTCATGTTAATAAACTACGTTTATAGCTAATAATAAATTATTATTGCGACACATGACACTATAACATACTATCTCATCCTATGCATTATTTAGTCAAGTAGGATAAATAGAGAGTTATGACATGGCCTAATCAGGGCCAACTCTTCTCGAAAACCGCGGGCAGAGGCGACCTTTGGGACGATTCACATCGTGCGGTGATGTCGTGTACGCGGGGATGTAGTGATTCAGACTAGAACTTGAGGAATAACCCCATCCGTTTTTACATTCATTGCACTGGCATCCCCCTAAACTTGTCCAGTACATTGTAAAATGATATAGTATCGCCATGAATCGCACCTACATAGAAGGTCTAAAAGATAATGTCGGCAAAGAGGTTTCCATTTCCGGATGGGTAGATGTCAGACGTGATCATGGCAAACTCATTTTCATAGATTTACGCGATATGACAGGCAAAGTCCAGACTGTTATTCTGCCGAATCACCCTGAGGCGAGTAAAATCGCCCAAGATTTGCGCAGTGAATGGGTAGTATCCATGACTGGCAGGGTCAATGAACGTCCTCTGAAAATGATAAACAAGGACGTTCAAAACGGCAACATTGAGTTTGAAGTATTTTCCATAGAAGTACTGTCCGCCGCCAAGGAATTGCCTTTTGAACTTAACGCTGACACAAACATTGACACATATTTGGATTATTTACCCCTAACATTACGCACGGATAAACACGCGGCTATTTTCAAGATTCAGGCCGTTATTACAAAATCATTTCGAGATTTTTTCAACTCGCGACGGTTTACGGAAATTCAAGTGCCGAAACTCATCGGCAACGATGCCGAGGGAGGAGCCAATTCATTCAATGTTGAATATTTCAAGCATACCGCGCGTCTGGCGCAAAGCCCTCAATTATACAAGCAGATTATGGTCGGCGTTTTTGAACGCGTCTTCGCCCTCGGAAATGTTTATCGGGCCGAGAAACATTCGACGACCCGTCACCTGAACGAATACACCTCTCTCGATATAGAAATGGGTTTCATAAAAGATCATGAAGATATTATGAATATTGAAACCGAATTCTTGAGGGAGCTTTGCATCGTACTCCAGGCGGAATGTTCAAAGGAATTTGAACTTTTGAACGCGCGGATTCCAAATTTGCCGGAAATTATTCCGAGAATGTCTCTTCGCGACGCGCAAAAGTTGATCACAAAAGAGACCGGAAATGATTGCATGAATGAACCAGATCTAGAACCGGAACATGAGCGGTGGATTTGCGCCTACGCCAAGGATAATTTGAATTCAGAGTTTATATTCATCACAAATTTTCCAACCGCAAAGAGACCATTCTACACATATCGAGACAAAAAAGATCCGACATACACAAAAGGCTTTGATTTACTTTTCCGCGGCGTAGAGATCACAACCGGCGCGCAAAGAATTCATAATTATGATGATCTCGTCACTTCAATGAAAGAGAAGGAGTTGGATCCAGAAAAGTTTAGTTTTTATCTTCAGGCGTTCAAATACGGGCTTCCGCCTCATGGCGGTTTCGGTTTGGGATTGGAGCGCTTGACGGCAAAGTTGCTCAACATTGACAATGTAAAAGAAGCCACATTATTCCCCCGCGATATGAACCGCATTGATATTTCACTTTCGGAATAATTATTTATTTTCCGCGAAAAATCCCCGCGAGAACCAGCGCCATGGCCGTAGGCGCCAAAAATGCTTTTGCCGAGGGTATTATTTCTTGTTTTTCCACGCAAATTTCTTCGCAAGCCGTTTTTTTGTCTTTCGCGACCTTGAAGTGCGATTTTTCTCTATACCTGTTGCTCTTTTTGCCATATGAACGCAGTATAACATATTTTCTGAAATTCACAGATTCCGGTCGCGTAGGCAGTTATACACAGATACAGACAAACAATTTATTATTGAATATAGTAAAATGTGGGCAATGCAACTCCAAAAAATCTACCGCGAAAAACGGCCATGGGGGGAGTTTGTTGAGTACGCGAAGAACACTCCCTGCACGGTCAAAATTATAACGGTTAATCCGAATGAGGCCACTAGCCTGCAACGACATAGTCTTCGCGATGAATTTTGGCATATAATTTCCGGAAGCGGATTGATTACGATTGGAACCGATAAGATAGAAGCTCGGATCGGTAACGATCATTATATTCCACGAGAAACAAATCACCGCCTTGAGGCGGGTGAATCATTTTTAGTCGTGCTTGAAATCTCAACGGGACAATTCCATGAAAACGATATTGAGCGTTTGGATGATCGTTACAATAGAAAATAATATAAATGAATGATGTTATTACAGCTCTTACGATTTCATTAGTCTCATTTGGGACCGCGCTCATTGTGCTTTTGTATGCTTGGTCGATAAGGAAAAGAACTGAAACGCATTCTATCGACCGACACAAAAAAAACCCGATAATTTCCCCCACTTCGCATAATGAATGGGAAGCTGGCGGCACATTCAATCCAACAGCCGTGAAAGATACGACCGGTCGCGTTCATCTTCTCTATCGCGCAATCGGCGCCGACGGTGTGTCAAGAATCGGTTATGCCTCCAGTGGTGATGGAATAAATATTGATGACCATTCGCCTTACCCAGTTTTTGCACTGAAAAATCCTAGACAGAATATTCCGGATGATTGTAAACATTACAGTCATGTGTTATATCCGTCAGGCGGAAGCTGGGGTGGTTGCGAAGATCCGCGAGCAGTGCAGATTGGCGATAAGATTTACATGACATTCAATGCCTTTGACGGCTGGGACTTCATTAGAATTGGAGTTGTTTCAATAAAAGCGGATGATTTATTCAGGAAGAGATGGAATTGGAGTAACCCATTTTTCATTTCCAAAAAAAATAAAAGACATAAGAATTGGTCAATATTTCCCGAAAAGATAAACGGAAAGTTCGCGATTTTACATGGAATAGTTCCGGATATCATGGTTGCGTATGTTGATCATCTCGATTCCACGACGAATGAACTTGACAGCCCGAGAAAACAGGGTGTTCAGGAACAGCCGGGACGGGAGGCGTATTGGGATAATATGATACGAAGTGCTGGACCACCTCCGATCAAGACGGAAAAGGGCTGGCTTGTTCTGTATCACGCCATGGACAGAAATGATCCGAGTATTGGTTATAAAGTCGGCGCGCTATTACTTGATTTGAATAAGCCGGAGACAATCATAGCTCGTTCACCGTCCCCTATTTTGGTTCCGAAGGAATGGTATGAAAATGATTGGAAGGCCGGCGTTGTATACACGGGTGGCACCGTCATAAAGAATGGACTCCTATATGTTTATTACGGCGGCGGAGACAAACATATCTGCGTGGCGCATACATCACTCCATGATCTTTTGGAATGGTTGCTAAGATTCGGCAAGGTGTAAAAATTATGTTTACCGTTACTCGTTTTGAACGCAATCCATTACTTTCCCCGACGAAGGATCATCCCTGGGAAGCGGCCGCCGCTTTCAATGGTTGTCCCGTCATTCATGATAAGAAGGATTACTTGATATATAGGGCAATGTCGGAACCACAGCTTTTGCGGGAACCGTATATCAGAATGTCAGTCATCGCCAGAGGAATATCCAAAAAAGGCGAATATCATTATGATAACCGGAAAGTTTTGATTACTCCCGACTGCTTGTTTGACAAGTTCGGCTGTGAAGATCCGCGTGTCACATTTCTGGACGGAGTTTACTATATTTTTTACACTGGTCTCGGTGGTTATCCGTTCAATGCGGATAATATCAGGATTGCCGTGGCACTCTCCAAGGATTTGGACACAATTTCGGAGAAATATCTGATTACGCCGTTCAACGCGAAAGGCATGGCAATGTTTCCGGAGAAGATAAACGGAAAAATCGCCGCTTTATTGACTATGAACAGTGATCGCCCTCCATCCGATATTTGTTATGCTGAATTTGATAAGCCGGAGGACATGTGGAATGAAGAGTATTGGAATGAATGGCAAAATAGCGTTGATGCGCATAAATTGCATATTCGCCGACTGCCCACTGATCATCTTGAACTTGGCGCAGTCCCCGTCAAGACTGAAAAAGGTTGGTTGGTTGTTTACGCGCATATTCAGAGATACGGAACAAGTGATGTGACATTCGGTATTGAAATCGTTCTGCTTGATCTTAAGAATCCGCGCAAAATAGTTGGCAGAACAAAAGGTCCATTTATGGTTCCGGAAGTATATTATGAAAAAGTCGGACAAGTGCCTAATGTTATTTTCCCTTCCGGCGCTCTCATTCATGATGGCAGATTGGAGGTGTATTATGGAGCAACGGATACTTATTGCGCGTGCGCTACTATACCACTCAACAATCTTCTTGATAGTATTATTGAACCCGAAAAGGAGCGCGTATTGCGTTTTCCGGGAAATCCAATAATATCGCCGCGCCCGGGACTCTTCTGGGAGGCAAAAGGCACGATAAATCCCGCCGCGATAGAGCTTGATAGTCGGATTCATATTCTATATCGTGCTATTTCCGACTCAAATGTATCCACTATTGGCTATGCTTCTTCACATGATGGACTCTCTATCGATGAAAGATCTGAAAAGCCGATATATTTTCCGCGCGCCGATTTCGAGAGGCGTGGCAATGAAACGAGCAATTTTGGTTGTGAGGACCCTAGAATAGTTGAAATTAACGATTATCTCTACATGACATATTCAGCATACGATGGAACGACGCCAAGAGTGGCAATATCGTCAATTCGCAAGAATGATTTTCTGGCTAAAAAATGGAGTGAGTGGTCAAAACCGCAGGTCATAACACCGGCAAATATTCCAAACAAGGATTCAGCGATTTTACCCGAATCGATCAATGGAAAATACTTGATTTTACATCGTGTCGCGGAAAGTGTTTGCGGTGATTATGTTTCCTCGCTTGATTTTACCAAGGAACGCGTCGACGAATGCATTGAGATTCTGATGCCCAGACACGGAATGTGGGACGGCGGTAAAGTCGGTGTCGCCGCGCCGCCGATAAAGACGGAAAAGGGTTGGCTTCTTCTGTATCACGGTGTTTCTTGGAGCACGACATATCGGGTTGGAGCGGTATTCCTTGATCTTGAAGATCCGACTATCATTCGAGCACGCACCGCCATTCCATTATTCGAACCGAAAGAAGAATACGAGCGCAAGGGCGCGGTTTCAAATGTTGTTTTTCCCTGCGGTTTGGTTGTTCGCGGAGCCACAGTTTACATATATTACGGTGCCGCGGACAGTGTTATAGGCGTAGCAACCGTGAAGGTAAGCGCCCTACTTAAAATGCTGGAGTATTAATTTAATTTTATGGTTATAAACGATTATGACCTAATAATGTTTGATCTTGACGGCACGCTGACGCCTAGCAAATCACCATTGGAAACAGAAATGGCCGAACTACTTTCAAAATTGCTAGCAAAAAGAAAGGTTGCGGTTATTTCCGGCTGTGGCTATATGCAATTCGAGACCCAATTCATGAAATCGTGGCCAAAAAGCACCGAAAATTTCGTTAATTTATTTCTTTTGCCGACTTCCGGCACTCAATTGTATGTTTGGCGCGGAGTATGGTGTGAACAATACGCGGAACATTTGACATCAAAACAGAAGGAAAAGGTCATGACCGCCTTGAATGAAGCCCTCAAATCAAGCGGTTATAATAAACCAGAAAAAGTCTATGGACAAATAATTGAGGACCGCGGTTCGCAGATCACTTTTTCAGCTCTAGGACAGAACGCGCCGCTTATTTTGAAATCCGCTTGGGATCCTGGAAGAAAAAATCGAGAAGTGATCGTTAAATTGCTCGAGAAAAAACTTCCTGAATTTGATATTCGTATTGGAGGCACAACTTCAATAGATATTACCAAACGCGGAGTAAATAAGGCGTATGGCATAAGAAGACTTGAAGATTTCTTGAATATAACAGCCGACAAAATATTATTCGTCGGCGATGCCCTATTTCCGGGAGGTAATGACTATCCCGCTAAGGCAACCGGCGTTGATTGCATTCAAGTCAAAGGGCCGAATGAGACGAAAAAACTTATTCAAGATTGGCTCACGGAATAATCGGGTATTATCATAACAAAGTTGGTCGGTTTTCCGGTTTTATATATATTAAACCTTATATTGTAATTGTCTTAATCCGCTTTTTCATATTATTTTCTCCAATTCATGAATTAAAATGTTCGTATCATATGCCCTGGCGCCCAATCCGGATCCCATAACAATAAATGCGATGATTTGATCGTTGATCCTCATGATTGTAAGCATCGTCTCTCCGGCCTCCTTGGTACGACCGGTTTTGCCGCCAATAAAACGAATATCATTGACAAACGGGTGAGTACTTTCGAAATTATGCGCGCCATGATCACTGGTGGTTGCCGTTATTATACCCGAAGCGCGGGTAATTTTCAGTATATCCGGGCGAGATTCGTATAAATACCGCGCTAACATGAAGATATCGTTCGCGCTAGCCATATTATGCGGATCAACACCTGAAGGATCCGCAAAATATGCCTGGGGCATGCCGATTTCCCACGACTTGCTAGACATGAGTTCAAGAAATTTGATTCGATCCGTCGAAGACGCAATAGCTTCCGCGGCGATATTCGATGAATTGAGAAGCATCGGATATAATATTTCTTCTAGTGCGTATTTCTCTCCCGCTTCAACGCCACTGCTATCGGGTGGCGCCATTGCTTCCGATTCCGTTATCTCTATCACGGATGTCGGTAATAATATATCTGAAGCAATAACCGCCGTAACAAGCTTAGACATAGACGCGACAGGCAATTGCTTCAAGGAATTCCGCTCAAAATACTTTTTTTTTGTTTCAACGTTCCCAACCAGATACGCCTTGGCGGAAATTTCGTCTAATGGTTTGATCGACGCCTTTTTGGGCGCATTTTGAGCAGTTTTCGCGGAACTCAGCAGAGAATCGCTAGCGGCCTTGAGTTCAATTTCATTTTCTTTTGAATCGAAAAATTCCGATTCCGGAGATGAAGCGATATTTTGGCTTGGCATGGGAATATTCATCACTTTATCTTCTCCATGTGAATTCACTATAGTACTTGAAACTCGGATGAGATATGAATATCCCACCACCAAAAGAGAGATCGCGGCCAAAAGCGCTAATTTTCTGCTTTCTTGTATCACATATTAACTGTAACGGATTCAGTGTAGGCTTGAAAGGTGGATTTTGGGGATAAGTGAAATCTGATATTTATTACGCGTAACAATGCCAGCCAATTGTTCAACTCATAAGCATGAAGAAATGTAAAAACGCGATCTGAGATCGGAGAATGCCTTTGATATTTATCTGATATATTAGATTCACCTTGTAACCGAAATTGAAGCCGTCAATTCTCCTGTTGAACTGGCCGTGATGCGACCATTCTGATCTCGCGCTATTTCATAACCCGTATCATATATTGATATTGAGGTGAAATTTGCACCTTGTAACGATGGATCAAAAGGTAATGAAGAAATATAATCGGGCACGACACATGGCGCGATATCAGATCCGTATTGCCCGTTTCTTATTCTCGTTGATGTCGTGGCTAATTCATAAACATTTCCATCGCATGTAAACATTCCTTTATGTTCTGCCATGTTCTGGTGAATGGCATTCAGTATCGCGTTTACATTACTTGTGCGTTGCGAGTCTCGCGCCAGCTTGAATTGCCTGGCTGGATTTACCGCGACCAAAACTACGGCGGCTAGAATCGCGATAATACCGATTACGACTAATACCTCGATTAAAGTGAATCCCCTTCGACCGCGTTCGTAAACGCGTTCATGATCACGCATATGCGCTCTATGAAATGCCTTGATCCTGTCCAAACCGGAGAGGTTTGATCTGTTATTTCTGATAATGCTTCTTTCGCGACTAGTCAATCTTACTCGAACCCTTTGTGTATTCATATGATAATAGTTACGCTAACTCTGATAATATGTGAAGCGTATCAGATGGAGGATAAAATCTTGATAAAAAAAGAATAAAAAAAGAATAAAAAAAGTATGAATTTTTCATAAAAAAAGTCTCAAAAAAGTATGAATTTCCCGAGGTCTTCCACGCATGATTTAACTCATGGTTCTTTGATGACTGAACATTTTGATTTTTATAAAACAGTAATCAAACCATTATTGTCCACTCTAATCTCTCTTGCACCTCGTACGACTATTCCATGAAATTCCGAGCTTACGTTTAAGGAAATATTACCAAGGAAGTCATTGGCAACCGATATATTACAACCTAATCGCGCGATATTTGTCGCGCCATTCATGAAATTATCTTTGGCGACTATCATCGTCGCCATATCAAGACAGGCAGAGACATTCAGTCGCGCCTGAATACGATATTCACGCTGATTCACGCTATTGGCGTAGAAATAGGCTGATGAGATTGAAGCAAGCGATAAAGCCATTACGCCGGTAGCGATAAGGATCAGAGCGATCACAGCAGTGAATCCTCTTGAATTCTCAGTAAGTATTTTGTTATTGATTCCATTCATTGTACGCATCTATTATTTCATGATTGAGTTTAATGTTATTCATATGAATTGCGTATGAATAATTTATAAATCCCGATAGGAGAAATGAAAGCAGTATCGTGTAAATAATCACTTCTATCAATGTCATACCTTTTGAATTATTTTGCGTAGTCATGGAATTATGTTCGCGTCAATGAAATGAGATTTGGTAAATAACAGGTGCCGAATGCGCCAAAATATATAATTGATCGTTATCACAAGTAATAGTCTGCGGTGCCACGGGAAGAGAAAACGCGATGTTTAGGTCTGTTTCATGTTCTCGATCAAATATCCGAAACTCTTTGTCGATTTCCCTCGTAATCAAATATAGATACGAACGGTCGGTCACGATACTATACGCCCCGCCGGGAATATTGTACGAATTGAATCGCGCCAATGTTGTCGAAGAAGTTGTGGCAAAAGCGAATATTTCATGATCAAAGACAATGTCAAAACCGCCAGAAGTACGAGTTAAGGATAGTCCATTTTCAAACAATGAAATCGACTTCCCTTCCTGTCTATTTCCGCCGGATGGACTAAATGAATTGAACTCTACGGGGTTCAAAATATCATTCAAATCAATTATTCTCATTTGCTTAAAATCTGAATCGGCAACATAGGCGAGTTTGTCGCGAATATAAATGTCATTTATCTTGCTATTGGTTTCAAAACCACCGATTTTGACCGGCGATATTGGATTGTTGACATCAATGACAGAAAACTCATCGTCATCCCATTTTTCCGTACCTAGATAAATTAAGCCGCCTTTATAGAAAATTGAACTGCCAAAAGACGGCGTGGCGGTCGCAAAAGGTAAAGGTAATTTGAACCTTGATTCCAAGAAAATTGAATTCAAATTGTTGAGATAAATAATATGTAACTGATATGCCGTGCTCGCCGCCGCCGCGAATATTCGCCTGCCGGCAAGAGTAATCGCCGATATTCCCGGACCAGTATCGATGGAAGAAAGAATTACGGGGTTGTTGATATCGTGAATATCTATCACAAATAAGTCAGGATCCGATGATTTCGCCGAATCGGTTGAAACATAGGCGATACCGTTTCTGATTTCAAAATCAGTAAGCGGAAGTAATGGGTTGATCGGCAGTGTTATCGACATGATTGAAATTTTCTCAGCATTAATATTATTTGAAATATTCGAATCCGCATCAGTACGCGGTCCCCACACATTTTGTGAATACAAATACGACCCGGCGATTTCATTGTCCGTAAAATCAACGCTACAAAATGGTACGCCAGCAAATTCTGAAAAATTTGAATTGGTATTCGGTTCAAACGACGCGAAAAAGACTCCATTCAAATCAGAGTAATTTTCAACCATATCGTTTCCATATGGTTGCGACTTCATGATGATTTCACTCGACGAATCGTTTTCAAACAAGTTAAGAATTGAATTTCTTGACTTGGCGCTATTGAATATTTCCCCGGCCCCAAAAGACGATTCGGCGATGATCGCGGTGAAAAACACGGCCAGCGACAATGCCAGTAAAATATCGACGAGAATTATTCCCTTTTTCTCGGAAATGATTTTCATAGTGTTTTGTAAATGTTGTCAGGATAATCTTAATGCTGTAAGACCTTAGAAATATTATAAATCGGCATCATGATCGAAAGCGCAATCGCACCAACGACGATACCCATTCCCGCCATCATGACCGGTTCTACCAACGAGGTTAATCTCTTCAGGGAATGTTCAATGCCTCGATCGAGAATATACGAGGCGCGAATCATTGATTTTCCGAGAGTGCCGGACATTTCGCCGGCGGAAAGTAGCGGCGACACAAAAGGTTGAATCCTTGTGATTTTTTTTAATGTTTGACTGATCGGAATACCTTGAGATACCGGAATCAGTTCCTTCGATAATTCGTCCTTGAGCGGAATTAACGATATTGTATTTGTCGCATTTCTGAACGCCGTGGCGCTCGGAAGCCCCGACTCGACCAGAGATCCGCATGAAAGCAGAAATAGTGAAAGTGAATACGAATGAAATAACTTTCCAATGATAGGAATCCGAATTAAAATATTTTGAACAGACTTTCTGACACACGCCAGATTTCGATACACATACATGAACATAATCGGCAAAAAAATGATTATTAGAAGAAGGTATATTCCGTAAATTAACAATCCATCCGAAAGAGTCATAACAACGCGAGTAAGTAATGGTAATTCCACGTGCAAACCTTTTAACATCGGCACAATTTGGGGCATAACGCCGCGCATGAGACCGATGGTGAGAAGCATTGAAAAAATTCCGATAATGGCGGGATACGCCATGGCATTCACGCATTTTTTCCACAGTTCATCTTCCTTCTCAAGAAGCTGTTTTGACGAGCGCAAAGCTTCAGATAACTTACCTGACGCTTCGCCATTTTCAACCAAACCAAAAACAGTATGGGATATGCCGAGAAATTTCCGCGAAGCTCGGGCAAAAGAACCGCCTTGCTCTATCGAATAATAAATATTTTTGACGGCAATTTCCTGATGTTTCAATGTTCCCTCCCGAAGAATCATAATCGCTTTATTCAATGTCAATCCCGAAGAAATGTACAGATCAAGACGCTCAAAAAAAAGTATTAGGTCTGAACGATTGAATTTTTTCGGACTGAAAATCATAGTGTTCAAATCTATAAACATCATAATTGAAAATAATAACGCGGAATTGAAAATCAAATAATCTTATTGGGCGTATACTATGAATTCTTTCATTTTGTCTTTTTTACGTCAGTTTATTCCGATAATACTCTGATAATTTCCTCTTTCGTCGTTACTCCCCATTCAACTTTTTCCATACCGTCTTCGCTGATTTGCTTATACCCCCGCGAACTCGCGTATTCAAGACATTGAGACACGGAATCACCTCGAATAATCGCGTTAGACAAATAGGTGTCGATCTCACAGACTTCAGCGATGAGTGATCGACCGGTATATCCCGTGTTTCTGCAAATACCGCAACCTGTGGCAGAACACTCATGGCACATATTTCTAATCAGTCGTTGCGCGATAATAAGACGCAAAGTTGATGCCAATAGATAACGATCAATGCCCATATCAATAAGTCTGGGAATTGCTGCAAGTGCCGAATTCGTATGGAGAGTGGAGAGAACAAGATGGCCAGTTAAAGCGGTGTGAACGGATACTTTGGCTGTTTCATTATCTCGAACCTCACCAACCATGATGACATCTGGATCCTGCCTAAGCGCAGATCGCAAACCATGCGCGAAAGTGACGCCATAGGTATGATTGATGTGAACTTGCCTCACACCGGCAATTTCATATTCCACGGGATCTTCCAATGTTATGATTGAAATCGGTTCTTTAGCCTTCAACGCCAAACATGTATGGAGCGTTGTTGTTTTACCGGAACCCGTCGGACCTGTTACCAGAATCAATCCATTCTGTCTCGCGAGCGCCTTATTTACGAGTCTCACATGATCGGGTGTGAAGCCAAGCTTGGCAAAAGAAACATTGGTAACTGTGTGGGAGAATAACAGTCGGAGAACGGCGTTCTCGCCGTGATATGTCGGCATGAATGAAGCGCGAAAGTTATAATCCATGCCCTCTATATCCGCGCGCCATCTGCCGTCCTGTGGCGTCATATGAACGTCAGTTCTAACGCCAGCTAAAATTTTCAGTCTGGCGATAATCTCCCCATGAAGCCGCGACGGTAAATGACCGGCTTCTTCCATGATCCCGTTTATTCGCACGCGCACCAAAATATCGTTTTTTCTCGGATCGATATGCACGTCGGACGCACCCAAAGAAGCGGCGAAGCTTAGGATACCGTCAATCGCGTCCATGGCCGTACTTGGACCTGATGGAAATTTCATCGACTTTCCTTCATGAATCGACCTTGAAAGTATTTTTGGATTTTCCTTCATATAATCAATCCTAACAAAACAATGATGAATTTTTGATAAAAAAAGGATAAAAAAAGGATAAAAAAAGTATGAATTTTTGATAAAAAAAGGATAAAAAAAGGATAAATTTTTGCATTATATATCAATTTCGTCGTGATGATTTATAATATTGAGAACTTTGAACATGTTTGAATGTCTGCTAGAATTAACTCATGTCACAAGACATGAAAAAACTAGGGACCGAACCCTACAAAGGCGTGCGTGATTTTTTCCCGCCGGAAATGGCTGTGGAAAAGAAAATATTCAATGTTTGGCGAGAGAACATCGAGAAGTTCGGTTATGAAGAATACAATGCCTCCGTCCTGGAACCGGCCGACCTTTATCGCGCCAAATCCGGCGAGGAAATAGTCAATGAACAAACTTATACCTTCATCGATCGTGGCGACCGGGAAGTTACTTTACGACCAGAAATGACGCCGACGCTCGCGCGTATGATAGCCGCCAAAAAGCGTGATCTTATTTATCCGGTGCGATGGTATTCTATTCCAAATCTTTTCCGATATGAACAGCCCCAGCGTGGCCGAGTGCGCGAACATTGGCAGTTGAATGTTGACATTTTCGGCGTGCCTTCTATTACAGCGGAGATTGAAATCATCAATGTAGCCTACGATATCACCCGTGCCTACGGTTTGAAAGATACCGATTTCGAAATCAGGATTAGCAATCGTAAGATTATGGATTATGTTTCCCGCGAAGTTTTCGGCTTGAATGAAGAGACGGCCAAGAAAGTGTCCAAATTGATCGATAAGAAAAGCAAGATCAGCGTAGCGGCGTTCGAAGAAGGGGTTAAGATCGCATTCGAAAATAACACAGAATCCACGCAGAAATTCCTCACATTACTCAACTCAAAAAATTTCGAGGAATTTGCTTTGAGACTTCCACAAACAAAAGAAGAACATGTTGGGCTCAAAGAAGTCCGCAATACCATTCAAGGATTGGAAGAACTGGGGATAAGAAACATCAGATTCGATCAAACGCTTATGAGGGGTTTTGACTATTACACTGGTATCGTGTTCGAAATATTCAATCTGAATCCAGTTAATCGTCGTTCTGTTTTCGGTGGCGGAAGGTATGATGATTTATTGGCACTATTCGGCAATGAGAAAGTCCCAGCTGTTGGCTTCGGTGCTGGAGATGTCATTGCGCGAGATCTCATGGAAACATACGGCACATTGCCGAAATACGACGCGTGTGCCGATATTGGCATTTGTATCGTCGGCGAACAGAACATTCCCTATGCTTTTGAGCTTGCTCAAACACTGCGGAGCAAAAATATCCGCGTCACCGTTGATCTCTCCGGAAAAAAGGTTGGCGATCAGATAGCGAATGCCGATAAGCGTGGCATTCCTCGTATTATTTGCATCGGCAATGAAGAGGTCAAGAATGGTAAACTTCGCGTGAAGATTTTGAAAACGGGTGAGGAAGTGGTTGTGACTGAGAATGAGATCGCATTGTAATGCATTATCATTGCCACGAAGGCGGGAATAACACGGAAATGAGAAAAATCACTTTTGACATTGAGACGAAAAATACTTTTGAAGAAGCCGGCTCGCGTGAACCGGCCGCGCTCAATATGTCAGTTGTGTGCATTCATGATTCATTCACGGGTAAATACACGAGTTATTTGGAAAAGGACCTGAAGGATTTGTGGCCGATATTAGAACAGGCAGATCTTCTCATAACTTTTAATGGCGAGCACTTTGATATTCCGATTTTGAATAAATATTATTCTGGCGATCTCACGAAGATCAAGCATATTGACCTCCTGAAGGAAGTAAAAGATGTTTTGGGCAGGCGTTTGAAACTTGATTCCATCGCCAGCGCCACATTAGGAACAAAAAAGTCCGGCAATGGTTTGGAAGCCATAGAATGGTGGAATAACGGCGAGATAGAGAAACTTATCAAATATTGTATAGATGATGTACGCATTACCAAAGAACTTTATGACTACGCCCGCGCAAACAACCATCTCAAGTTTCAGGACAATGGCAACATAAAAGAAATCAAACTCAATACTACCGATTGGGAAACTTCCCCTGGTGGTGCCATGACATTCACATTGCCGTTTTGATTCTCATTGATATACAGCTCGAAAACGCTTAGCTTTATTGAATTCTTGATATCATTTGTACTATCATGGAAATATCATAAAAAAATACAACACATTCCTTTTGAATCAATTCATAAGAATCTTTTGAAAAGACCTGGATACAAAAGTGCGTATGAAGACCACGAGATGGAGTTTGAAATAAAGAAGGCTATTATTATCGCGAGGGGTAGACAGGGATTGACTCAAAGACAACTCGCCAAGCGTGTCAACATTCCCCAATCATCCCTGGCGCGTTTTGAATCTGGCAGGATAAATCCGTCTCTTTCGTTCCTTAGAAAAGTCACTTCAGGACTAGGTCTCAGACTTGCCGTTTTGTAAGTCAGTCAAATACTTTTTTGTGTTATACTTACCCTACTTATCAAATAACACAAACTCATGGATTCACAATCATCATCAAATCCGATTACCATTCCCGCCGCGATAATAATAGCCGGTGCACTTATCGCCGTCGCGGTTATTTGGGTTAATAAACCATCTTCGCTTCCGACAACAACGCAAAATATCCCCACACTCGCGGATGTGAATATGAGAGTTGTTAATTCGTCGGATCATATTCTAGGTAATCCGAATGCCCCGATTAAAATCGTGGAATATTCCGACGCTTCATGCCCGGCATGCAAAATGTTCAATTCAACCATGGTACAAATTATGGATGAATATGGTCCTACTGGTCAGGTCGCTTGGATTTACAGGCATTTTCCATTGGACAAAATGGGTTCGGGAGGTGAAGGCAGGATTCTTCACAAAAACGCCGGCAATGAGGCGCAAGCTCTCGAATGCGCCGCTTCTATCGGTGGTAATGAGAAATTCTGGGTTTTTGAAAAACAATTATACGAAATAACTCCCTCAGTTACGCAGACAACTCCAGACGGGCTCGATCAGAAGAAATTGCCTGAGATCGCAAAGTCTGTCGGTGTTGATGTTGCTCTATTCAATGAATGCCTCGCCGATAAAAGATTCGCCGATAAAGTTGAGGCTGATTATACCGATGGTCTCGACGCCGGCGTGACCGGAACTCCGTATTCTATCGTGATCACCCCTTCTGGTTCAAAAATCCCTATTACCGGCACGTTGCCTTACGCGAATTTGAAAACGGCGATAGACGCGCTATTGGCGGAAGCGAAACAATAGATACTATTAACGACTTACAAGTTTCATCCCGCACCACTCGCATTTCTTATCATCGCAAGTATCTGTCACGATCCGCCCACTCCAAACGCTTTCTATTAGAGATTGAATACCAGTCTTCATATTCTCAATATCGCTTTTCTCTATCAAAATACTGACAGTCGCGCAATTTCCTCTACTGTCTGGCGTGAGAAATAACAAGGAAGGAATAATATTCCGACCCCTGAATCGCGAATCATTTTCAAGTAAGAGTTTGTAAAAGATAAGTTGGCGAAAGTATCCGCCATTCGCGCGCGTCTTCGATGATTTTGTCTCGCCTTTTATATCCGCAACCGACATTTTTCCGCGGGTTTTGTAATCATAAACCAGAACTTCCCTACCGGTATCGACAATTGCGTCCAATCGGCCATGAATAGGAATCTTGATCTTACTATCCTTGAAATGTCCCATGAAATCACATTCACTCCAGGCTTCCGCAAAAATCCTACCCCCATCCTTACCCCGATCTTTCAATTCTTCGGCAACAGCAAAATGTCCCGTGAGTGATTTGCTCATTGTCGGTATCATTTTCATAAGTTCTTTCTTGACCGCTTCCTTTTCAACCGATTGAAGAAGTGATGTTGCGAAATATTCTTCCACGGTGCGAATTATTGTTCTCTCAATATTCTTTACGCTTTTATTTTTGCTTTTCCAAATCCGTGAAAGCGCCAAGTGCATAGCCGTACCTTTCTCCGCCGAAGCAGACGACGCCTGCGGTAATTTCAGTATGCTTTGATATAGAAAATTACTTGGACATTCCAAGAAATGGTTCAGCGCGGTCACGGAAAGCCCCTTTGTAAGTAATGTATTTTTCGCCAAGTCTATCAATTTCGCGTTTCGTCTTTCGTCAGCCGCGCCTAAATCCGAGGGGGAAGAATACATCCCCTGGCGGAGCATTGCCGGAGGCATAACCCCAAACCCGTCCTCTCCTTTAGCTCGGAGTTCTCTGTAGGTGCCGTTCGCTCCGCCAGGGGATGTATTCTTCCCCCTCGGATTTAGGCGCGGCTCTATGATGATAGCGCGCTTCACATGCCCAAAATCCAATTCCGCGATAAATCGAAGTGGTGTCAAAACTCTACCATCATCCTCTTCATTCGCATGCAAAATAACCACATGCTTCCGCGCGCGCGTGATCGCTACATAAAATAGCCGTCTAGCATCTCGAATATGATCCAGACTTCTCTCATCGGAAGTTGTTTTATCTTTTACCCTTCCAATCGGTAATGAAAAATATTGTCCGCGTTCGCGCCCTACCCATGACTCTTCAGAAGCATAAGGAATGAAAACATAGTCGAATTCAAGACCCTTACTGCCATGCGCCGTCATCGCGTTCACATTCAAGTCAGGAGTGCCGATCGGGACTTTCACACTTCTTGATTCCGCCGACATTTTGTATTGGAGAAGTCTATTGAATAATTCCATCGGGCTTTGAATATCACTTTCCCTGACAAGGGATTCCGAAAGAACCATAATACCGCGCCAAACCTCCACGGACGCTGAATCATTCGCGATAGATTTCAAATATGAGGATAACTCGGCAATATTTACAAGAGCTTGAATAGCTCCGTCATTAATAAGTGATTCATGAATGGAACGCATGGCCGGAAGAAATGAAAAAGCTGGGCCTTTTTTTTCTAGAGTTGAACTCTTCAAGGCCTGAATTACTTTTATCGATTCATCAAAATTAACATTCCATAATCCGACTGCAAGCGTGCGAGCCAACAAATCCGTTCGCGCCGAATCTACGAGAAAACCGATAAGATCGAAGAAAGTAGAGCCGGCAGGGTGATTGAAAATATCAATGCTTCTTTCCGAAGAAACTGCCACATTCTTCGATTCCAAAAATCGCACGACTCTCTCCATGTCTCTATTCGTTTTCGTCAAGATCGCAATACTCGCGTTATGATCCTTCCTTGTAATATCTCCAATTCTCTCGACCAGATATTTTTGTATTGCTTCAGTATTTTTACCGGATATTATATCAACGGGTTTTGCTTTGATCTTTGTTCCAGACTCGAGCCTCACGCGCAAGTTTTCGAATTCACCTTCTTCATAGTTATTTTCGATCATGGAATGAGTGGCATCCAGAATACTTTGATGGGATCGATAATTCTCCGTCAAAGCGATAATCCGCATATTCGGCCAGGCATGCTCGAATTGAAGGAAGTTTTGAACAGACGCGCCTTGGAAACGGTATATTGCCTGTTTCTCATCACCTACGATAAATATGTTAGGCGCGTTGAAAAATTCAGCCAGCATTCTAATAAGTAAGTTCTGCGAATCATTCGTGTCTTGATGTTCGTCAACATGAATATATAAATATCTTTCTTGCAAAAGTCGTAAGAGTAATTTGTCATTACGCAACGTCACGAGTAATTCAACGATCAAATCGTCAAAATCAATTCGTTTTTCTTTTCGTTTTCTTTTCTCGTATTCGGAATATAAATCCGCGAAAATAATAGTTTTCTCACATTTACCTATTTCATTTTCCATTTCCGCCTTTAATTTCCCTTTCGAGGCGCCGCGGATGGAATATGAATGATCGTCCTTTTTAATAAACTGAATACGCGTACGCGCGTGATTTCGTATCATTTCCGGAGTATGCGCCTCCTTTTTCGCGTCACTGATTGATTTTAGTATGCTTGTGACATAAAAGTCCGTGTTTCCAAGCGGGCGTAAAACTGAATATTCTTTTATTGATAATATGCTCCGAACAAGCGATTCCGCGTCAATATCGGTCATTTGCTTCATGCCGTCCAAATGCGCGAAATGATCTCGGAAATCGGAGATAATCATGGCCGCGAATCCATGGAAAGTGAATATCGCTACTTCATCGGCGCGTCCGCCGATGATTTCTCGAAGCTTCATTCTCATGGCTTTCACCCCCGCCTCCGTGAATGTGATAGCAAGAATCCCCGATGCCGGCGTATCGGTTCGCTTCAAAATATTCGCGATGCGCAAAGTCAAAATCGTCGTCTTACCAGTCCCCGGTCCCGCAATAACCATAACAGGGCCTTCAATGGCATCAACCGCCGTCTTTTGCGCTATATTCATTTTTCTATAAAGTGTTTCAAATACCGCCATACTTTGCGTTTTCGGATTCATATACCCATTATAAACGGCCTACGGAAAATGTATATAAGCCAGAACTTTTTACAAACAATGGAAATATATATCAGTAATTCTTCAACCGATTCGCCTGATCATGCTCCCGTATCTTCTCATGCGCCTTGGCTTCAATCTGACGAATACGCTCGCGGGTTACACCGAATTCGCGACCGACTTCTTCCAAAGTATGAGTAATACCATCCATAAGACCATGCCGCATTTCAAGGATTTTGCGTTCTTTTTCGGTCAAATCATTCAATATTGTGTTTACTTGATCGCGCAATATTCTTCGCGAGGATTCCTGCTCCGGCGATAGGATTTTGTCGTCAGGAATGAAGTCACTAAGCGTCGATTTGCCATCATCGTCATCGCCGACTGGATTTTCTAATGACAAAACGACCTGTTCAATCTTTTCAATGTGATAAATTTTCTCAACATCAAGACCCATTTCCATGGCGATCTCTTCCGGTAATGGTTCGCGGCCGAGATCGTTCATGAGACGGCGGACTACTTGCTTATATTTCGCGATAGTTTCAACCATATGTACCGGCACGCGAATAGTTCTTGATTGGTCAGCGAGCGCGCGGGTAATAGCTTGCCTGATCCACCATGTCGCGTAGGTTGAGAATTTATATCCCTTGGTCCAGTCAAATTTGTCAACGGCGCGGAAAAGGCCGAGATTTCCTTCTTGAATAAGATCAAGCAAAGTAAGATCGGCGCTTCTACCGACGTATTTCTTGGCTATGGAAACAACGAGACGTAGGTTTGCCTTCGCGAGTAATCCCCGCGCTTCATTGTCACCATTCAATATCCTTCTAGCCAATTCTTTTTCCTGCGCGGCATTGATAAGCGGATATTGCCCGATCTCTTTCAAATACATTTGTATGGAATCATAAGCCGCGTCGGGATTATTGGTTCTAGAAAGATGTTGTAACTGTTTTTTCTCCTTTATTTCTTCAACTTCCAGAAGTCCTCCACCCTCCAAAATATCAACGCCGGCAACCGCCAATTTGCCGTACAGCTGATCGAGAAAAATAATGTTATTTTCGATCTGCGGAAATTCCTTCAATATTTCATCGTAAGTCACGAATCCTCTATCTCTTCCTTTATTGATAAGCTTAGTGGCTCTCGTCTCGAAATCCCCGTTTTTTTCTGTCTCTTTTTTCGCCAAAGGTTTTTTGGATTTATACCGTTCTGATCTATATTTTCTGAAATTGAATTTGGATGCTTTTTTCGTCCTATTTCTCAAACTTTTGTTTGAATGAGAAAGCGATTTTGATTTCTTCTTGGCCCTTTTTGCCCTAACAGCTTTTCGCTTCCGAGAAATGCGTTGTTTCTTCGTATTATTTTTTGAGGATTTCTTCTTCATAATAAAATTAATTATACATCAAGTGTCGCGAGTTTGGCATTTGATTGAATAAATGATTTTCTGGCGGGCACATCGTCGCCCATGAGCATGTCGAAAACTTTGTCGGCTTCCTGCGCGTCTTCGATGCTTACCTGCTTCAGAATACGCCTCGCGGGATCCATGGTTGTTTCCCATAATTCATCTGAATTCATTTCGCCGAGACCCTTATAGCGCTGAATGGAGATTTTTTGCGTCACGCGTTCTCCGACGATTTCCTTTTTTGATGCGTTCATATTCTCAATGTTTTCGGATGCTATTTCGGTCGCGTTCATTAGTCTTTCCTTTTCATTTTCCAATTCACTTTCCTCGGTATTCATAGTTTCAATATCTCTGAAATCCTTACCGAGGGTTTTTGTTTTTTCTTCATCACTGTAGAAATACATGATTTCCTTGCCCCGTTTTACCTTATAGAGCGGTGGTTGGGCGATGAAAACGTGACCACCATCTACAAGCGGACGAAAATATCGGTAGAGTAAAGTCAGGATCAAAGTACGAATATGCGCGCCATCAACATCGGCATCAGTCGCCAGAATGATTTTGTGATAGCGAAGGTTGGCGATATCGAATGTGTCGCCGATGGCCGTTCCGAAAGCCAGAACTAAATTTTTAATTTGTTCAGATCCGAGCATGCGATCAAGTCGGGCGCGCTCGATATTCAGGATTTTCCCACGAAGGGGAAGTATGGCTTGAATACGCCTATCGCGCCCCTGTTTAGCCGTGCCACCGGCTGAATCTCCTTCCACGATGAATAGTTCAGATTCCGTCGGATCTCCGCTTTGACAATCGGCAAGCTTGCCGGGAAGCGTCATGCCTTCAAGAGCTCCTTTGCGCAATACAGAATCTTTGGCGGCTTTCGCCGCCTTGCGTGCCTTCATAGCCAGAATGACTTTATTAATGATGGAACGAGCATCGTCGGGATTTTCCTCCAGAAATGCCGTAAACGCGTCGCCGAAAACCGTCGCGACGGCGCCTTGCGCCTCTACGCTCCCAAGTTTTGCCTTCGTTTGTCCTTCAAATTGAATCTCACGCAATTTCACGGAAATAATGGCCGTCAGACCTTCGAGAGCATCGTCACCCGTGAACGTTTCCTCACCATTTTTCGCCAAATTATTATTCTTAGCGTATGTGTTTAATGTGCGCGTCAAAGCCGCTTTGAAGCCAGTCACATGCGTACCACCCTCGGGATTGAAAATATTGTTGGCAAACGGCAGAACGCGTGAAGAGACGTCGTCGGCGTATTGCAACGCTATCTCAACCGATTCGACGCCTTCGACTTTCTTTTCAACATAGAAAATATTCTTGTGCGAAGATTTCAACAGCTGATTCGTGAATTTGACCAATGAAACCAGACCGCCTTCAAAAAAGAATGTATAAGAAGGCGCTTCGACGCCCGTATCGCGAATATAGAATAATTCATCGTCAGTGCCGAATGCCGGAATTTGCTCCCGGGCGTCGATAACGGAGATACGAAGACTTTTCACCAGGTACGCCTGTTGGCGCATATGACCAACGACTCGGCTGAGTTCAAAATTTATGCCTTCCTTGAATATTTCCGAATCGGGTTCAAACGTAATAATAGTGCCGTGAAGTTTTGTTGGCCCGATCTTTTTCACGGCAGATTTTCTTTTGCCGCGCGAATATTCCTGCATATATATACCACCATCCTTGTGAACGATAGCCTTACAATAAATCGAAAGAGCGTTCACGACGGACGCGCCGACGCCGTGCAAACCTCCGGAGACTTTGTAGCTTTCACCACCGAATTTTCCGCCGGCGTGCAGAGTCGTCATGATCGTCTCTAACGCGGAGACTTTCGTTTGTTTGTGAATATCTATTGGCACGCCGCGACCGTTATCAACGATTCGCACGCGATTGCTGGGTAAGAGCACAATTTCAATATCATTGGCAAAACCGCCCATGGCTTCATCGCGAGAATTATCGAAAATTTCGGTTATAAGATGATGCAGACCGTCCGGACCAGTTGTGCCAATATACATACCTGGACGCTTTCTGACCGGTTCCAAACCTTCAAGAACGGTAATAGACGAAGCATCATATGAGCCTTTTTTTCCGCCCATCGCTCCACCAGCCGACAAAGTTTTCCGATCATTAATTTTGCCCTTATTTTCCTTGCTTTTTTGTGCCATAAAAAGAAAAAGCTAGTCTGCTTTTACTAGTGTATTATAGCAAATTTATCCTTGAATGGAAAGCGAAAATCAAGTGTTTTTGGGGATTATTTTCAATCAGGCAGAATTGACAACTGATAGCAAACATTCTCTGTTTTTATTTAATTTCTATCGCACTTCCCATCTTTCATCTTTTATGACCTCATATATCTTTTCCATTATTGAATTGATTTCCGCGTCAGTCAGTGTGCACTCCATTGATTGGAATACCATTCGGAACGCAAATGAGACTTTCCCGTCCTTTTTGAATGTGTCAAATAGCGAATGTCGGACTAATAGCTTCAAAGCACCGGCATTCTCAATTCCCTTCTCTATTGATCGCCAAACATTACCGACATGAATTGATTCCGGAACAAAAATTGCTATGTCACGAACAATAAACGGATACAAAGAAATCTTCTTATAACGATTTGAAGAAGCTGGAGTATAATTCAAGTCATTATAGGAAGCGTTATCAAAATATCCAGAAAGTTCAGCAGATTTCAAAACTTCCTCAAGATCAATCTCACAGACGGACTGAATGCCTTTGGTCACTATTTTCAAATCTATAATCGAATCTGCGGACTGCAGACCAGTTTTCTTTTTCAGGGTTTCAAGTGAATCTGCCAGAATCTGTTCGCTCTTTATACTTTTCATCTTTTTAACCTGAGCCACGCCGAGAGAAAGAGCATATCGTTCGCCCTCATTGCTGAATACTTTTCCAACCTCAAATATTTTAATCGTCTGCAAACCGAGCAAATCGGCATTAAGCGCGTTTTTTTTCAAGCAAATCATCATGCCATCGGCCAAATTTTTGCGCGCAAATGCTTTGTCTTTCGCCAGCGGCTTGGCGGTTTCAATATCGCCTTTTTCGACTAATGTGTAGAGGCTCACTTCGGAGAATCCTTGTTTGACGAGATTGTCTCTAATTATTTCGGTCAAATAATATATCGGCAAAATCTCAATCGGTTTTTCCATTTTCGGCAGCAAAATCCCCTTGATATGTTCATAACCGTAAATACGACCAACTTCTTCAACAATATCCTCGTGAATTGTCAGATCCAATCGATTAAATGGAATAGTTAGTTTCCAATCGTTCTTCGACGAACAATCAATGGAGTCGACACTTCTAGGAGATGGCCTTAGCAAAGCGGAGCGACTAAGGGCTGTCGGAGGGAATGTGTCGGCGACAAAAGCTTGTTCGTCGATTGACACATTCACAATAATCCCCATTCTCTCCAAAATATTCTTCGCTTGATCTAGCGGCACTTTCACCCCGAGACGCTCTTCAATATATTCCAATCTGATCTCAATCATCGTTTGTTTCACTTTGACCGGATATTCATCGACAATAGGACCGAACTTGGCATCCGGATTCATTTCTTGAATGAGCACACAAACATTATTCATGCCTTGAATGGTGAGTTCAGGCGTTATTTCGTTTTCATATCTCTTGGAAGATTCACCGCGCAGACCATATTTCGTGGAAGTTCGGCGCACGGCCGTTGGTTCGAAATTGGCGGACTCTATTATTACCCGTTTCGTTGATTGATCAATTTCCGCGCGCTTACCACCCTTCACTCCGGCAATGGCAATAGGGCCATCGTTATCAGCGATTATGGAATCGTCGGAGGTTAAACATATTTCAATTCCGTCAATTAAAACTATTTTTTCGCCTTTTTTGGCGGGACGAACGACGATACCGCCTTTCACCTTATCGGCATCAAACGCGTGAAGTGGTTGACCAATATCAAACATGCAAAAGTTCGTTGCGTCAACGATACCAGAAATGGGGCGCTGACCGATAGCTTTCAATAATTTCTTCATCCATTCCGGTGTTTTTCCGAAAGAAATATTTTCCACATACCGGCCAATATATCTGCGGCAGAATCTGGTATCACTATTCGAATTATGATTCGTATTATTATTTACATTATTATCTCTATTTTGAATCGTTATCGCCGGCACAGTATTTATCGAAGGTTCTATTTTCGTCGAAACTTTCAACGTTTTTCCAACTATAGAATCAATGACAATCTCCTCCCCAGTCAGAACCGAAACTTCACCGGCAATTCCCCTATGAGAAAGGCAATAATGCGCGCGATCCGGCAGAATCTTAGCATCAATAACAAAATCAATGACTTCGCCTTTTTCATTTTTCAATTCCTCCACACCCTCTATTTCAAACGAATGAAAAGTGAAAAGTTCCGCTAATTTTCGCGCGTCCGGTATCGGTCTTTCAAAATATTTTTGTAGCCAGTTATGTGATATTTTCATAATCCATAATTCTTAATTCATTCCTTAAAACTGATTGACTAACCTCAAATCCCCATTATATAAATACCTAATATCATCAATACCGAATTTGAGCATGGCAATACGGTCAAGACCGAAACCGAAGGCAAAACCTTGCCATTCATTAGGATCAATACCAACGGCTTTGAAAACATTCGGATGCACCAGTCCGGATCCGCACATTTCCAACCATTTATTTTTCCACTTCATGTCAACTTCCAGCGCCGGCTCGACGAACGAGAAGAAACTTGGACGAAAACGAATCTCAACATTGTTTCCAAATAATTTCCTGAACATTGTCTCCAAAACGCCCTTCAAATGAGCCAGTGACGCATTCTTATCAATATACAGAGCTTCCATTTGATAAAATTGCGCTTCATGAGTCGCGTCAGTAGCTTCATTTCTGAATACTTTACCGGGCACGATTATTCTAATTGGTGGTTTATGCGTCTGCATATAACGGATCTGCACGGATGAAGTATGCGTCCGTAAAACCAGATTTATGGACTCATCGGATGATCTATGATTCAATTTTCCAGATTTTATCCAGAATGTGTCTTGCATATCTCTCGCCGGGTGATCAGCGGGAATATTGAGCGCGTCGAAATTATAGAATTCATCTTCCAATTCCGGCCCATCAGCCACGGCAAAGTCTAGATCCTGAAAAATACCATGAATCTCATGGATGATTTGCGTAATCGGATGCAGGTGTCCTTTAATATTTTCCACCATATAAATATATCAGAAATAACTCCCATGAGCTATCGATCTTATCCGACTCATTTTCTTTTAATAACAAACTAATCTAGAGTTCTGAACTTGTCTTGCCAATCGAGTCATTGACATGTACACTGATCTATGATAGGATTCAAGCATAATAGTTTTTTGACATAAATGGATTGGCTTTTGAAGGAGAGCCTTGGTGTTCCAAAACAATACACCAGACAAGAAAATAGATGAATGAGTTATTTCATCTTATAAGCGGATTAGGTGATGGATATCGTGAAAAAGCGGTTGTTCTTCTAACTGAACCACAGCGGATTTACCATCTCTGTCCTCCATGTTCTTCCATTACCTCTATTTAGATTCCTGAAAAAAGGGGGTAAAGCATGACAATTGGGACAGATAAATCTTAGATTCCTCTTCCTCTATAACTGGAGCCACCTCCCAGATTCGAACTGGGGACCTTCGCTTTACAAAAGCGTTGCTCTACCAACTGAGCTAAGGTGGCATATGAATCTCAATTTATCAACACAAAAAGACACCACCTCATTAAAAGTAGCAATTTCCCAGCCCATTTGCAAATTCGTGAAAATATTCTATTCATTCCCTATCCTTCTTAAATAGAAAGAAGCGCCATGATTGGAGACCTCGCCCTTGCCGCGGACGGCATTGATAAGCTTTTTGCCATGAGGATTTTTGAGAGCGCGATCTTTGATTTCCACATAAATATTTCGAACGCGTAAAAGAATATGATAGGCAATCAGATGAGCCAGCGCCGCGAACGTATGCCTATTTATGAATGAAATCCATCTTTTTAAACCCTCATGTACTATCGTAAAAAAATTATCAGTACCCGCGCCGACTTTTGAGATCAGAGATTGTCTACCGGTATTTATTTCATGTCGCTTGAATAAAACCATCGCAATCATGGCAATGAATGAAACATAGAAAATTGTGATGAGCGTGTACATATAGAATTACGAATTAAGAATTATGAATATTATTGATTACGATTTTCAATTAATGATTCATAATTCATTTTCATTGCTCCAGCACCTTAAATCTTTGGAATCGACCAATCGCCATTTTTTCGCCGAACTTTTGCGATGCTGCGTCAACTAAATCTTGAATAGTTGTCTCGGGATTTTTTATAAAGGGCTGATTCATGAGAACCATTTCGCCAAAATACGCCGTTAATTTGCCATCAAGGATTTGTTTCCTGACCGCTTCCGGTTTTCCTTTAACCTCATTTTCAAAGACTTCGAGAGCCGCCGCCTGATCAGCTTCGTTAATGTCATTCATGCTCAAATATTTCGGATTGCTGGCGGTAATATGCATGGCAATATCGCGAGCAAGCGCGATAAACCCCTCGTTTTTCGCGACGAAATCGCTTTCGCAATTCAGCTCAATTATCGCGCCAACATTGCCATTGGCATGAATATAGGCTTGAATTGTTCCAGATTTGAATGTCCTGTCGTCTTTCTTCGCGGCAAACTCTCCACTTTTCTTACGCAAAATTACTATAGCCTTTTCCGCGTTTCCATTTGCTTCTTCCAGGGCTTTTTTACATTGCATTATGGAAATTCCCGTCTGATCTCTAATTTTCTTTATTTGTTCCGTTGTTATATTCATCGTGTTTATTTTAGTCTTATTTGAATCATCGTCAACTTTGACATTATTAGTATTATCATTTCTCATCTTGTGTCCATTTTTGGTATTTTCATGAAATCCTTGATTTTTTTCATCGGAAAGCGGCAGTTTCGTTTGCGTCGGTTCATCGCCACCACCTATTTTCCAAAAAAGTAATGGACTAATCATGGAAAAAAGTTAGATTTTTTTGACCGCCTCCTTTTTTCCATCCTCATAAGCCTTCACGATTTCCGTTACGAAAAATTGAATGCTTAATTTCGAAGAATCATTGCCGATAATAGGATATTTGACCATGTCAATATTGCAATCGGAATTGGCGAGAGCGATTATGGGGACTTTGATATTCATGGCTTCGCAAACCGCGTTCTTCTCATGCCTCGGGTCAATGATAAATAGCGCGTCAGGCAACTTCTTCATGGAAACAATGCCAAAAAACATCTTCTCAAGTTTGGAAATTTCTTTGTCTATGAGCATCCTTTCGCGTTTCGTATATTTCGCCAATTCACCTTTTTCGCGATCAAAGACCAGTTTCTCGAATCGGTCAATACGTTTTCTGACTTGACTGAAATTCGTAAGACTGCCTCCTATCCAGCGACCATCAATATAGGGCATGCCGACGGCTTGCGCGCCGAACTTCGTCGCCGCCGAAGCTTCCTTTTTACCACCGACGAAAAGTAGCGTCTTGCCCTCTTTTCCGAGGCTAGAAACGTATTTCTTGGCAACATCCAGCAAGCTGACGGTTTTTTCTAGATCAAAGATATCAGTACCGTTCTTTGTAATAAAAACATATTCGGCTATTGATGGACTTCTGCGTGATCTGCCCAAGCCAAAATGACAACCAGCGGCAAACATCGCGTCTATTCCAGGATTCGTATTCATTGACATTGTCGTATCAAGTTAACAAAAAAGCAACATGAAGTCAATGCGCCATGCGTATATAGTCCCTTCTATCGCGTAAAATATAAACAAATATCACTTATCCTCCTCATAATCCGCTCCAACTGACAAATTCCCCGTCCTTTCAAATTCATGCAACACGTCAATAATCGGCTGTAATTTTCCCTTCATAATTTCCGGCAAACCGTGCCATGACTGCTTGATCCTATGATCAGTCACGCGGTCCTGCGGAAAATTATATGTGCGGATCTTTTCCGAACGATCACCCGTGCCGATCTGCCCCTTGCGCTCCGCGGCGAATTTCTTCATCTCTTCTTCTTCCTTTAGAACCTCGAGCTTGGCCGTCAAAAGTTGCAACGCGCGCTCGCGATTGGCGTTTTGACTCCTTTCCACAGTTGAGCGAACATCCAATCCAGTCGGTTTGTGGATAATACGAACCGCGCTTTCCACTTTATTCACGTTTTGCCCGCCTTTGCCGCCAGCTCGAGAAAATTCCATTTCAAGATCGGTCGGATTGATTATGAATTTTGATTTCTCGCGAATAGGTAAAATCGCCACCGAAGCCGTGGAAGTATGAATCCTGCCCATTTTTTCCGTTTCCGGCACGCGTTGAACGCGATGTACGCCCGTTTCAAAGCGCAGATCCCTGTAAACGTTCTCGCCACGAATTTCCACGGTCAAATCTTCCGTCACTTTCGCCATCCAACCACGCGCTTCCGCGTATCTCTTGTACATGTCCAGAAGTTCCGAAGCGAAAAGCGAGGCCTCGTCGCCACCCGCGCCCGCTCGCACTTCCAGAACAATTTCATTGATTTCAAGATTCTCCGCTTCCTCAAATTTTTTTTCATCCTCCACAATACCAGTCATTTGTTCTTCTAGGCTTTTCTTTTGTTCCGTGAACGAAGCAATCTCGCTTTCCACCAATTCTTTCATCGACGGATCCTTCTCCGCCATTTTCCTGGCGTCATTCTCTTCCCAATCCAACTTTTCATACAGACTCGCCAAAAAAGCCGTTTTAGGATTATTCTTATATTCTTCAATATTCATAATCGCAATCTATTTTTTCGTCTTTGCTTTTGCCTTTGACATTCTTGTCTTGAATTTCTCCACGCGTCCTGCCGTGTCAATAGTCTTTTCTTCATTAGTATAAAAAGGATGCGAAGCACTGGAAATCTCCACGCTATGCATCGGATATTCGTTACCATCAGTCCATTTTGCCGTTTCTTTGGTCGTTATGGTTGAAGGTATGAGAAATTTAGCGTCGCTGGAATTATCGACGAATAGCACCGGCCTATAATTATCGGGGTGAATGTCTTTTTTCATGAAATTAAAGATAACACGACTCAGGATAACGCGCAACCTGTATTTTCCCGCGGAATAGATTATATAGTGAACATTACAACCCTTGCAACGGATCGATCATATTGCGCTGAATATTGTCGGCTAACGCCATAACACTGTTACCGTAAGCCGTATTACCGGAAACCAATCCGCATGATTTTCCGGAATAATATTTGCACGCCGCATTCTTTTCCGCCGAATAACTGCCGGCAATCGCCCCCCTGTCGGAAAGATACAGAGCCGCCGCCATGAATGCGTGCCCCGGATTCCACGGATCAGGCATGCCGGAAATTCCGAGAAGTTTCGCCAGATTATCCTTAACGACTAACCATGTGGATGGTATAAATTGCGCTGGGCCCATGGCACCGCCCCAACCGATGGATTGCGGACAAGAAACAACGGTCTTGTAGATATCTCCGCCGAGAGCTTTCAATATAGTCTTGAATGGCCCGACATCACGCGTCGGGCTCATAACCTTCGCGACGGTATTTCCAGTCTTCACGTACACGCCATCACCTGTATCGGGATTGGATAAATAACACTGGCCGACATTACTGCCGAGATTTGATTCCTGTGTCAAAATTGCCAGAATATACGCCGGTCTAACACCGGTTTTCTGCGAAGCTAATGTCGCGTATTGCAAGGCTTGCTCGAAGGGGATCGGGGCGGCATCACGCAAGGCAAACAACGCGGCGCGTATTTGCGCGGCGCGGGCGCGTTTTTCGGCTAAAACAGTGTTGTACGCTTTCTCATTGTTTTTACTTATAGTCAGAAGTTGCTGTTTGCTCTTCTGATTGCCTTCTATATTCTTCTGTTGCTGTTGAATAGCATATCTCGCGTCAATTTCGGTATTGCGTCGTTTGTCCAGAGCATCCTTTTCAACGGTTGTCGTATCCTGATCGTCCCGCAATTGCTCTATAATTGTCTGCAAACTTTCTTGCAATGAATCGAAAGCGTCAATATCCTGGAAAAAATCACTTATTGTTGATCGCGACAATATGATTTCAGGCAGTGAATTCTGATTTATTTCATTCGTCTTCTGCAATATCATGACAAGAGTCTCTTTGCTTTTCAAAATATGTTGATCAAGGTCCTCTATTTTGTTCTCTTTAACCGTGATGTCATTTCCGAGAGTTTGTATGAGTAGATTTTTCGCCTTAATATCCAATTGCGCGGCTTTGATCTTCGCGTCCAAAACACTAATATCGCGAGAAAGTGAAGAACTTTGCGCCTGAGCAACCGACAGTTCTTTTTCCGCCTGCTTTTGTTCCGCTTCCACTTGAACCAATTCCTGTTCCAATTGAGCTTTTTGCGCGGCGGTAAGAGATTGGGAATTTGCCCGATTTGTCGCCATGAATGAAAAGCTGGCCAAAACGACAACCATACACATAAAAACACGAATAATTGAATTCATGGATATGATTATAGCAGGCATTATCCAATCTTGGAAAATCTCCCGAAGTTAAACCTTGGAATATTTCCATTGAAAGTATAGTACTATTTTTTCGCTTCTTGAATCTTATTCTGCCCTCCAGACTTTGTCACATCGGCTTTTGCTTCACTATTTTTTACCCCTTCTCCGGCGAATGTTTCATCTTCCTTCGCTTCTTTGCCTTTGGTTTCAACTTCAATAGCGGACAAATCCACAGGCGCAACTTCGATGATTTCTTCTTTAGCCTCGGCAATGGAAGCGATAACTTCATCAGGGTCAATTTTCAAATCAACGCTTTTCGGCAAAACAATGTCTCTGGCGTGAATAGTGTCTGTGAGTGTGGCAAGCTTGGAAATATCAACTATGGCTTCATGCGGCAAGTCGCGCGGCGCGGCCTCGATCTCGATCTCCCGACGAACTTTGACCAGGATTCCACCCAAATCTTTGACTGCGGGAGAAACGCCGGTAAATGTGAGCTGAATAGCAACCTGGACTTTCTTGCCTTTTTCAATAACATAAAAATCCGCATGGCGGGGTTCGCCCGTCAAAGGATGAAGATCAACTTCATGAATGAGAGCTTCATGTTCATTACCTTTTTCATCCTTCAAAATGATGACTGAGGATTCGCCGGCCTTTTTCCAGACTTTTTTGAATTCAACCAGAGATATAACAATCGGAGTTGAAATCTCCTTTGGACCATAAAAGACGGCCGGCAACTTGCCTGACGCCCGCAGGGCATCAAGTTTTCCCGAGACATTTCGTTTTTCGATCGTTAACGATAACATGAATACCATATTACATTGTCACAAAGAAAATGCAATATGTATCTGAGGTTAGTCATATGTATAACCTTCAAATGGTTAATATTATAATTCCAATTATTTAAAATATAATCTTATTATCTTACCGTTCCCATCATTAGTAAATATGCAAGTATCACCGTTTCCGGAACAGCCGGCTCCATACCAATGGTCAAAGGTGCGAGATCCTGATAAATGCGTCAACATGACAATACCGCCAATTGGGATATTCCCGATCGTAGTTGAGCAATTTACATCTTCACAATACATTAAACCATTATTAAATACGATTGGTTGACTATTTGCCGTACCAGAAACTTTTCCGGTACCCGCGGCTGGAGGAGTAAATTTCACATCTAAAGTAAACGGTACATTGTCATTTGCGGTAAACGTTATCACCGTTGGATTACTGGCCGGATTGTCCCCAGCCGCAGCAACTCTCACATATAGAGTCTGATCCCCAGGAAAATTATTGGTAAAATAATAGGGATAACGAATATATATTGAACCATTTGAACTGTACTCCATTTCGGTAGTCATTCCCGTAACCGTGTTCGTATCATCATTTCCGGTAACATTCGGCTCATCGGGTTGTGGTCCATTGGCAGTAAAAGTCAATGTTTGTACCGCACTAACGGGATTGATTATTCTTACAAGCAGAGTATGTTCACCTCTCAAATCAACACCGCCAAAATTTATTGGATTGTATGTGGTATATCCGGCATTGTCCAAATTATATTCCATGGTTATATCCATTCCCGAAACCGTGTTTGTAATATCATTTCCGGTAACATTAGGCGCTGGAGGCAAAACGCCACCACCACCAGGCAATTCCCCGCCGGCATCTTCATTACTCAACACTGCGTTGAAAACAGCTCTATCGCCAGCCGGAAGACCGGGATTATATGTGTAACTATACGCTGTTCCGCTGGGAGATTGCGGAATTTTCGGTAATGCTCCGGCATTAACTAACGCGTTCATGTTTAGGTAATATGGGGAATTTTGTAATGTGCTCTCCTCGGCAGTACCGCCTGGTGAAATATTGCCGAGATGCGGCACATCACCTACATTTGAATAATACAATTGAAGCGCCGTGTTTACCGATCTTTTTTCCATCAACATTTTGGCGTCATTGGCTTTATTTTTTGCCACATTGAGACCCGCCAAAACTATAGTGGATAGCATTCCGATTATGGATATAACAACCAAAAGTTCAATCAGGGTAAAACCATTCGTCAAAGTCAGGTTTTTATTCGTCTGATATTTTTTCATAGTGTTTGAAATAATTCCCATAAAATGGCAAACGAATTATTTTAGTGAATGAAATACGCGAATATCGCGAATATCGCGAATATATTCGCCATAAAACACGATAGTAATACGATATTCGTCGAACGAGGCAAATTTGATTTTATGCATATTTTCATCGGCAATTATAGAAAAAAGATATAGACTAAAACAGTGATAATAATGTTCAAAATAACGACTCCAATCATAACTTTCTGCGCCGATTCGGGAGAATCCGCCAAATTGTGACGGATAAACCAACCTGTCATACCCTTTGTCTCTCTTGCGACCTGAAACCGCCCAACCAAAGAAGTTGGATTAACGGATATCGCGGGACTATTCGTCGGCTGTCGAAAACTATTTGAACCGAATGAGTCCTCTTCAAATTCAACTCCACTGGACATGTTCTAATTATACACCATATTTTTAGCCTGACCACCCTCCAATACCGCGATAATATTTTCGGTGGCGATCCTAGCCATATCGTCACGCGCGTATTCCGAAGCCGAGGCAATATGCGGCGTCAAAACGACATTCGGCAAATCAACGAGACCGGGCGAAAGTGCCGGTTCATTTTCAAATACATCAAGACCCGCGCCGGCGATACTTTTGTCTCTTAACGCCGTAACCAAAGCTTGTTCATCAACGACCGGACCCCTGGATGTATTTATGAGATAGGCGGTCGGCTTCATGAGTTTCAATCTTTCGGCATTTATGAGATGCCTGGTAGAGGGCAAAAGAGGTGTGTGCAGGGAAACGACATCAGCTTGTTTCAAAACATCTTCCACGGTCGGCCAATATGAGGCATTGTGAATGCTTTCAATCTTTGAGTTACGCACAATATCATGATAAACCACGCGCATACCGAAGCCGCATGAAGCAATGCGCGCGACCTGCGTGCCAATTCGGCCGGCCCCTATAAGTCCAAAAGTTTTTCCGGTGATTTTTATTCCGTGGAATAACATTGGATCCCAACCGGAATATTTGCCTTGACGAACGAAAACATCACCCTCCACTATTCGACACGTTAACGCCAGAATAAGCGCCCATGCGTGTTCCGCGACTCTGTCAGTACCGCCACCCGGGGCATTCGTCAGAATAATTCCGCGTTTCTTGCCCTCTTCAATATCAAAATTGTCATAACCGACCGTGTAATTGGCGAATATTTTGACCGTCGGCGCCGCGTCAAAAACATCGGCGTCTATCTTGTCGTTTAACAAACTGAGAACGGCATCATACTGCTCCTTTTTCAAAAAATCAATGAGTTCGGATTTCGTAAGCGGCCCGTCATGTGGGTTGACATTAATTTCATAACCTTTTTCGCGAAGCATGGAAACACCAAGTTCCGGAATCTTTCTGGTAATAAATACTTTTGGCATGTAATGAAAATTATTTTATGAAGGATATTTAACTGAAATGGCCACGCTAAAGTTTGCCGAATATTTTCAATTTTTCTTCAACTACTTTCTGCATCGCCAGTTTCGCCGGCTTCAAATATTTGTACGGCGATATTTCTTCGCAATCATCGGAAAGAGACTTCATAAGTCCGGCGCGATAAGCGAGACGCAGTTCGGTATTGACGTGAACGATCGCGATTCCCGCCTTTATCGCTTTTTGAATCTCGTCCGCGGTATTGCCCGAGGCGCCGTGAAGGACAAGCGGTATTTGAACCGCTTTGCTTATTGATTCAATCCTCTCAATATTCAAGGCCGGATCGCCGCCCCGTATTATTCCGTGAATGTTCCCAACCGCCGGAGCCAGAATATCAACGCCGGTTTCGCGAATAAATTTTACAGCGTCTTCATCTTTCGTCATATTTTTTTCGCCGACGACGGCTTCGGCCGGAATCTCATCGAGCACTTTTGAAGATTTGCCGATGAAACCGAGTTCACCTTCCACTAAAATATCTCGGCTTTGCGCTTTGCTTAGACTTCTGGCATAGTCAACGCATTTTTTTGTCATTGCGATATTTTCATCGAGCAAAGATTGCGCGCCGTCGAATATGACGGCGTCAAAGCCGGCGTCCACGGCTTCCTTGACCCGCTCAAATGAATATGTGTGATCAGCATTCAGAAATATCGGCTGGTCTCTTTCCGCGCGAATACTTTTTATTACAGCCGCTATTTGTCGAACTCCCAGGTAATCACGCTCCCCTTCCGAAACGCCGACAATTACAGGTAAGTCTATCTCCCGGGCGGCGTCGGCGATAGCCCAGACGCCATCTATCGTGCAGGCGTTGAAATGTCCGATAGCGGTTTTATTTTTTACGGCAAGTTTAATATATTCACGCAATGTCATGGTTACATTTTATCACATAATGATTATTTTGACGCAAATATCGCCCGCGCGGAGAACTCTTTTATTTTCATGTTGAGGACTGCGATTGTCTAGCCACCTTGGTGCTTAATATAACAATCAAAAGTTGAATATCTCAAATAACTATAGAAACAGTTCCGCAAACATGAAAATAAAAGGGTTCTCCGCGCGGGCGCGATACCTAATTTATTCAAATCTCTTTTGGTTTGTAATCATTCGGCGCGCGGGCAAGCCACCATTCCATTTGATCGAGCATGAGTAATCCTTCCCGCGCGCCGATGAATTGGGCGACGGACATCGGATTTATCGGCGCCCATTGCAGAGCCTCGAGCGGAGTTTTACCGTACGCTAGAGCCGACACGAATGTGGCGGCCCAGGCATCGCCGCAACCAGTACGTTCAAAAGCCGGTCTGGGATCCGGATATATCGGCATATGATAATAATGATCACCATCAAACATGTACGCGCCGTTTATATTGTCGGTAATAGCGACCAGTTTCGGTCCGAGGCGAGCGAGATCCCTGAGCAACATTTTCACATCGGACGCGATATCGGCAATGATACGTCGCGCTTCATCCAAATTCACGACCAAAACATCGGCGCGTTTGTAAATCCTCGCAAGTTCGTTCGTGCCGAGATTTATCTGGAATGTTCCCGGTTGAAAAGCCAGTTTAACATTCGGCCGCGCGTCTAAATAGTCGGCGATTTCCGCGTGATACGGATAGCTATTCGCGCCAAGAGACGTCAAATATATCCATTTCGGCACATTGGAATTGCTTATTTTCTTTCCGACAAAACCGCCAGGCAGTTTGTAGTCATACGGTACATGATTGACTAGAATTGTTCGATCAACATCGTACCATAAAACGAAATGATAGTTCGTCGGTTTATTGTTATCAACTTTTACGAACGCCGTGATCACGTTATTTTTTTTCAATTCAACCATGCAGTCCCGACCATTTTGATCGTTTCCAATATTAGAAACCAAGGCCGCGCGCAAGCCCAATCGAGACGCGGCTACCGCGGCATTACCGGCGTTACCAACGGCTTTTATGACTTTCACGTACTCAAATGGAATTTTCTCGCCGAATGGTAGGCATATTTCGCATTCATTATTATTCAATTTGCAATGGATGTGAGCGTCCTTCAAACGGATAAACGCGTCGGTGGTAATATCACCGATTGCGACTATATCGATTTGCCTTGAGAACATGAATATATTATAGCATTTCGCACTATTCGCTGTCTTTCTAAATGTTCAACTTTTTCATGTTTCTTACATCCAAGATTGACTTCTTGAACTCATCCCATTTTCCTTGAATAATCGCCTGGCGGGCGTGATTGACGAGATTGACTATGAAAAATAGATTGTGTATGGAAAGTAGGGTCGCGGCAAGCATTTCCTTGGCGCGAAAAAGATGGGCGATATAGGCGCGAGTGTAATTCTTGCAAACATAACATGAGCATTTTGGATCAAGCAAACCAAAGTCGGAAACAAACCGGGCGTTTGTTATATTCAATCTGCCATTGCTATTACTATCGGAATCAATATTCAATCCATTCCCACAATCAGTATTCTGACTTTTACTTTGACCGCCGCTTAGATACGCCGTGCCATTTCTGGCCATTCTAGTCGGCGCCACACAATCAAATGTGTCTATGCCGTTTTCAATCGCCAGAACCATATCCTCTGGCTCGCCGATACCCAATAAGTGTCGCGGTTTATTCTCCGGTAATTCCTCGCAAACCCATTTGACGGCCGTGCCGATATCGCGTTTGTCAAAGGAACCGCCGATACCGAAGCCATCAAAACCATTATCGGTTCCGCCAATTTTAGAACATTCAGTCGCCAAGAATTTCGCGCTTTCTCGACGCAATTCTTCATATCTACCGCCTTGAACAATTCCGAAAAGAGAAACTTTCTTATCTATATTCAATTCATCATGTTTAATCAAACATCTTTTCGCCCAAGTATGCGTCCGCGTCATGGCGATTTTTTGATATTCATGCGAAGCATCGGGCGCCGCGCATTCATCAAACGCGAAAATAATATCGGCGCCGAGGGCATGCTGTATCTCTATGGATTTTTCCGGCGTGAAGCGATGAGTTGAGCCGTCTATTATTGACTTGAATGTGACGCCGTCGTCGTCAACTTTCGCGTATGGGATTTTTTCAGAACTTTCTCCCGACGAACGAGCTTCCCGTGCCAATGCATTCCCTCCTCCGCGAGCCATCAATCGCTCCGCTTTGCTTGGACTCGCTCCGGGAAGCGTCGGCTCGGTTGTTTGTCCATCAGAGGAAAAAGTTGCTGAAGATAACTTACCAATATTTTTCCCCCACGCGACGCCGAGAGAAAACGCTTGGAAACCGCCGGAATCGGTAAATATCGGTCCCGTCCAATTCATGAACTTTCCCAAGCCACCGGCTTTACGTACAATCTCCTCACCCGGTTGCAGGTGCAGATGATATGTATTGGCCAGAACCGCTCGCGCGTTTGCGGCATCCCTAACCGTTTCAGGCAAAAGTGATTTGATTGTCGCCTTCGTCCCGACGGGAATAAACGCGGGCGTTTCAATCGCGCCATGCGCCGTCTCAATAGTTCCAGCGCGACCGAGATTGCCTTTTAATTTTGCTTGAATCGTGAATTTCATGGGTATTTACACTAAGCTCGCCTCGGGCACTTGCGCTCTTGCGTCTTACGCACTTACTTACTTTCAACTTCCTTATGTTATACTAAAAGCCTATGAGTAACAACGAAAATCAATTTACACGTCGTGATATTCATGAAAACGATATCACCGCGCACGTGGAACATATCGGCACCGAGTTCCGCGATGGTTTTGAATTCCTGAAGAACTATCCGAAATCCGTCACTATTTTTGGTTCAGCCAGAGTCAGACCTGAAAATGAAAATTACAAAATAGCAATGGAACTTGCCGGCCGCGTTGTGACGCAACTAAAATACGCCGTCGTGACAGGTGGCGGACCCGGCACAATGGAGGCGGCTAATAAGGGCGCTTATGAAGCAAGAGGCATTTCCATCGGATTGAATATTAGTTTGCCCCATGAGCGCGCCACAAATCCATATGTCACACATTCCATCAAATTCAGTTATTTTTTCACGCGTAAAACTATGCTGACATTTGCCGCCGAGGCGTTCGTTTTCTTTCCCGGCGGTTTCGGCACATTTGACGAGTTATTCAGCATAATAACATTGATCCAAACTGGTAAGATCCCTCGCGTACCCGTGATTTTATTCGGTTCGGATTATTGGAATAATTTCAGACAATTCATCTCCGCGTTCATGTGCGAAAAATACAAGACTGTTGAACCCAAGGATTTGGAAATATTTGAAATCACTGATTCTATGGATCGCGCGCTCGAAATTATTGAGAAAGCGCCGCTTTCGGATTGGTGGAGAAATATTAATTAGAGACCAATAATGATTTATCGTTGAAGAGGGTAATCGGCCGAAGTTATGCTTGTGGGTTAATTCCGCGATTATTGACTTCACATTTTCCATATTCACATGTTTCTTTACATACGCACACGCCAGATGAATGAAGAAAACATCCCGATCTGTATCGGGATGTTTTCTTGAATATCACGGGCATACGCCCCGATATTACATTGTTCGTTCCTCACGAGGGCGAGCCTCGGAAACAACGATCTTGCGTCCGTCAAGCTCACTACCGTTCAATTTTGTGACAGCGGCATCGGCTTCGGCATCATCCGTCATGGTGACGAATCCGAATCCGCGCGAGCGGCCGGTCATCTTATCCATGAGGACGGAGGCGTCTTCAACGGCGCCACATTGTTCGAAATGCTTCTTCAAGGCATCATTGGTGGTGCCCCAAGCGATCGAACCCACGAAAAGTCTTTTCGACATTTTATTTACCCGCATTACGATCACCCTCACGAACCTTAGAAACTAATGTTACATAAATTCGAGGAGAAGCTTACGCGAAAGCGGTACTCTCGTTCATACTGCTAAAGCGTAAGTGACGAGAAACTTACACGATTATAGACTAGCATATATAATAGTATCGGGCAAGCGATAATACATAGGCCTGATCTATGTATTTGTTATATAAGTTTGTTTAAGATCGTCGGTATCTCTTTTTCGAAGAAATCCTTGACTATTTTCCAACTGGCATCAAACTTAATCACCGGATCAGGATCAGTTTCGGCATCATCAAAATATACTAGACTTTTCAAAATATGATGGTAGTCATGAGCAACCGACGGATATTGCTCTGGTAATCTCCTTATTATATCTATGAGTGGTTCAACGTTCTTCGCGCACCAAAAAAGATCGAAGAAGTCACGTTTCCTTCCTCTTTGGGAAATTGCGACTATTTTCATTACTGCAATATCGAGAGTCTGCAAGATTTGAATGGAACCGTATTTAATAAATTCCTGTTTGGGAACAAAGAATGGATATGCGATGAAACTTACTTTGGCACCTAGGAGTTCGCCATATAAGGTACTATTTTCTTCAACAGTCACTTGCCAGTCTTGATAATCAATAAATTTAGTAAGAAAAGTTTTTACATTGAACTCTTTTTCGGTAGTGAAAAAATCAAGATCAACTGACTTACGATGACCTGACTGCAAAGCTAAAGCCGTTCCGCCAGCAAGATACCATGTAGATTTATCTAGCCATTTCTTATTCGAAAGAAAATTGAGTGCTTTCAATGTCTTAATCGGCAGTGATTCCGTGTGAAATATTACTGGTTTTGCAAAAGGAGTGTCCATAATTTTTTTGTTCTTGACCGAAGAGACCTAGATTTAATAACAACTTTTTGTATTGTTGATGGGTCATAGTAATTCCTAAGCCATCTGACTTCACTATCTCTGCCAAAATCCAAAATGCGTTCAATAATATATTGAGCGTTTTTCTTTGTGTCTATTGTCTTGGGATCAGTGTCCCAAAATAGTGATTGCCTGAATTCCATAGTTATATTGTACCATATTTCCGATCTCTATGTCTGGGCACACGGAGACTTAGGGAATCTCGGATACTGGAGCCGGCGCTGACTCCGCAGGCGTCGGTGTTTCAACTACTGCCGATGTCTCAGGCAACGGTATTGATTCGCCTCCAATCACCGGCACGAGAGTTAATGTAGAATCCGACGCGGGTGCGGTTTCTGGCGTTGGTTCCACTACTGGTGTTTCGGTTGTTATTATTGGAGTTGAACTCACCGTTTGCGTCTCACTCGGAACTACTATAATTGGAGTAGAAGTCGTGGTTGGAATCATCTCAATAGTTGTTGTCGCGGATGATGTTGCGGTTGTTGTCGCTATAACTTTCGGGACTATCGCCGATGTTTCCGTTGGTGTGATGATCGGAGTTTCAACAATTGGCACGTTAGTGACAGGCATACTTAGTGTTACTTCAGGAACCACAGTTGGAATAACCGGCGCGGTGGTTGTCGCCGTGCTTGTCCCTCCTGCTTGTATGAGCAAAGCTTTCAATTGATCATTGCTCAGACAAATATCATCAACACAGAGCTTGTCTTCAATTTTGATGGTTCCGACAAACAGGCTTGTTACCCGTGTGAAAGCTCTATCTATTGTCACGCCGAATTCCGCGAATTTCGCCACGATCAAATTCCAAACTCTTTCCAAAAATGAATCGGACTGCGCCAGGGTATTGGCTGTTGATGAGGCGAGTTCCGCCATATTGACGCCCGGTGGTGTGGATGAAGCCAATTGATCCAGTTGGGCTCCGAGTTCATCCACTATATCGGAAAGCTTCTGTATTCGTCCCATTGCCGTATTCATGAATTCCGTCTCGGCCGTGGAAGCGGATGATGTCGTCGTAGAAGTCACCATAGTTTCCGTTGCCGGCGTATTATTCACGCCCACCGTGCTAACCGATGAATTATCGGATGATGTTTTGGTGGATAAATCAGTTCCGCCATATTGTTCGTTTTGTATGAATACTAATATTGATCCCTCTTTCGTTCCATTATATGGTTCAAGTGCGATACCAACTGACTGCGAAGCTGTCGTGGCTTTCTTTCCTACTCCAGGCACAGATGAAAGTGTTATCTTATCCCCAATACTTATCGCTCCTCCTTCCGTATTTACTTTCGTGGGAACACGACCTGCGAGGGCGATAGGAATATTTTTCTCGTTAGGATTAGTGTTTTCATTTTGTCCCAACGCGACTCCGGGAAGAGTTGAAATTATGCCAATGATTGATGATTTATTGGAATTATTTGCTCTAGTAACATATATTGAATTATAAAAATCAAGTGCCACAATTTCTCCCGCCTGAAGCGAAGTGTCTTTCGTGGGATAGTACTCGGCAAGGTCGGGAGGAACGGAATGTAGAACACCGTTTCCTGATGAATATATGAGTCCTCCATCCGAACTTATCGTCCCCATAGTCACAGTACCAGTGGCGGTAAGTGTTGCCACGGATACACCTCCAGAAAAAATACCCGTGCCTTGGACAGATAAGGTCTTAGATGGCGTCGTCGTCCCTATGCCGACGTTGCCATCACTTAATATAGTCATTCTAACACTATTCCCAGTAGTAGTATCGTTAGCAGCAGTATGAAACTGTATTTTTTTTGTGATATATCCTACACTAGTACCACCACCAAAATTCAATTCATTAGTAGAACCATCATCTGCACCAACCATAACAACAGTTGGATAAGTTCTTGCTGTTTTTTGATTTAAAAAGATTCTACCATAACCATCAGATCTACTTCCGAGTGCAATATTACCAGCAACATCTAGTTTTTGTGTCGGCGTCGTCGTCCCTATACCGACGTTGCCAACAGATGAAAGTCTCATAGCCTCAGCGTTATTTGGTTTGAAAATAATTTCTCCTGTTCCAGCGCCACCACCAGTTCTTGTGTTTTCTATAATAAAGTTACCTGAACCATCATGTTTCAAATTAGTCCATTTAGATGCTCCAGAAAAATCTGAATTTTCAATTCTAATTGTTGCTGATGAGCCGTTTAGATGAAGTAAAGTCTGTGGACTCGTCGTCCTTATACCGACGTTTCCCGTAGAAGTTATTCTCATCTGTTCTGTTATGATTCCAGCACCCGCCGCCCGAGTTGAAAACGAAAGATATCCAGCATAGTTACCCGAGATCCCGTTTTCCTTTCCACCTTTCATCTGTGACCACCAACGGCTGGTTATTACACCATCATTACCTCCAAAAGCTATCCCACCACCAACATTCTGAGCCATTGCTGAACTATCAAGTAATTCCATATTTACAGGAAAGCCTGCACTGAACGGTACACCATAAACCGACAAGGGTATCGTGCCAGCTAAGGTACTTGAAACAAACAATTTAGCAGTTGAACCTGGTGGCGTCGTAGCACCAACACCGACGTTGCCTGCAGTCGTTGCAAAATACGCTGAACCAGTGGAACCGATTTGAGTGGTGGAAGCATTAACTAAAGTAGTCTTTCCTGTGACTCCCAATGTACCACCGATAGACATATTACC
>Ga0268276_1000530_pt1 | contig 44909 bp, 47 predicted proteins | sample saktaG_4_FD_190145 | JGI IMG/M metagenome (GOLD analysis project Ga0268276, IMG submission 190145) | Saline water microbial communities from Sakinaw Lake, British Columbia, Canada - sak_2010_1_5_45m | ecosystem: Environmental > Aquatic > Non-marine Saline and Alkaline > Saline ...
TGTCATGCATTTTTTCCGCTCTCTGAAAGGACTTTTCAAAAAGCTCTATGGATTTTTCGAATTCGCCGGTCAACCGGTATTCTTCTGCTTGGTTAAAAAATTGGAAGTATTGGCTTTCAATTTCTTTAATAAATGCAGAACTGTGAGCTTTAGGGAAGAGCGGGACTACTGTAATTAAGGTTAAAAAGCAAATAATAAATTGTCTCACTTTAAAATCCAAGTCCTAAAGATTTTTCTTTTTACTTTTTAGTATTATATAGATAGATTTTTGCAAATTCAGGAGGCATATTCAATAGTCTTTAAGGATGAATTTTAGGGGTGATTTCTAGTGAATTTCCTCACCTTTAAAGGTGAGATAGACACAATATTTCCTTTTATATAATAATATATTAATCCCTCTCGAAAAGGGATTTAAACAGACTTAAATATTTGATTGTTAAATTTTTTCTTTTTTAATTTAGTCTTTTTCTACAAGTCTTATGCAGTCTAATTCACCCGTAGTTTTGATCGTCTTGTTGATATTGGAGCTGTCATCCGCCTGTTCGGGCGGTGTGCTGTCCTGGTGTGGGCTGAGAACGGGAATGAAAGAGAACAGGGAACTTAGAAACGAAATCGGAGTGCGGATTATGCGTTTGAAGTTGATCTGGGTTCCGGCCTGAGCTGTGCCTGGCATGGAGAGCGCGAGGATGGCAAAACATACCACAATCGCTGTAGCTTTGAATAAAGTCTTTCTTGACATAGTAACCTCCTTTTAGGTTACGCATGCCTTAGTGATATTGATAGAATAGGCGGGCTAAAATAGATCCTCAACAAATACTATTCTAGTCATATTCATCCAAGGCAGCATACCTAGACTAAGCCGTTAAAAATAGCTTGTCAAGTACTTTTTTCTCTAACTTGTTAATAAGAAACAAGTTAACCTATAAAAACCGCACTATATTGTAGTGCGTTTACGGCCTTCCCTCATATATAGTGTCGTTACGGAAATAAAAAAATTGAAATATTTTTTGTTTTTTTTTGTTTTTTTAGTGATTTTGCTTGTTAACCTGGGTTATTTACGAGCCAAGCTTGCTGCATATGCAGAGCACAGCACATGAAGTTGTGGTTCTTCACCACGAATGGGCTGTAACGCAGCAGATGCGGTAATATCGGCTCGCCCAGAGGGTAAAAATTGCTGATAATAGATTTAGATTATATTATCGATATGATAGAGGATAAACTAGTTCTGAAGGTTTCATGGGGAACGATCAAAGCTAATTTTAATTGTTATAACTTATCAGCAATTTTTATGAATAATCCAGGTTAAATCAGGTTTCTTATACCTTAAGGTTTGTCTTTTCTTTTGTAAGGAGAGTAACAATTATCGCTAGTGAAATGGCGGCAATGAAAGTTACGGCTCGTGCAGTAATTGTATGATCGAGGCCTGTAAAAATCCATATAACTGTTGTGATGAGACCGGTAAGAAGGGCTGTGACGACTCCTGCCGAGCCAAAACGCTTCCAATAAAAGGACAGAAGAACTGCGGGTGCAAACGAGCACCCTATGCCAGCCCATGCGTAGCTGACTATATAATAGATCAAGTTAGAAGTTGTGAGTGCAAGTATCAGCCCGAGTATTCCGATCAGCAGAGTAGCGATGCGTGAGATGCCTAGCAGAGTCCTGTCTGAGACTTTTCCCTTCTTGATGATGCCTCTGTATACATCCTGGCTTATTGAGGAAGCCGCTACCAGCAGCATGCTCTGGGCAGTGGATATCATTGCCGCCACAGCTCCTGACAGGAGAATTCCAGCCAGCCACCATGGGAAGAGCCGGGTCAGGATGTGAGGGAGGATCATTTCATTGTCAGATACAGCGTTGGGGCCGAATAAAACGATCGAACCGAGTCCTATGATGATAACCCCGACGTAGGCAAGGAAAGTCCATGCTACCGCGATATTACGCCCGATTTTTACGTCGCGGTCATTCCTCATTCCCATAAAGCGGGCGTTAAGCTGTGGTTGTCCCCCAAGGTAGCCAAAAAACCATGCGAGGTTATTGAATATAAGCAGCCCGGCGCCAAATCCGCCAAGGCCTCCGGTCAGGGATCCTATACCGCCGCCTGCAGAAGCAAGGGCATTTGGTATGTTGGCTTGTCCGGAAAAAATATGGACTAGGATTATGATAGGGGCTACTACGAGTGTTGTGATCATCAGGATTGACTGGAAAGTGTCGACCGCCACGACACTGATAAATCCGCCTATTGTTGCATATGCAAGGATGACTGCTGCTGCAATGATCTGCCCCCAGAATGGGTTCAGACCGAATGTCTTGAAAATCGTTTTGCCTGCTCCTGCGAACTGGGCGCCAACATAAAATATGAAGAAAAAGACTATTATCAGGGTTGAAAGTACTCTGATTGTGTTTGCTTTTTCGGGAAACTTGGTAGAGAAGTACTCGGGCATTGTCATTGCGTTATATTCTTTTGTTTCGGAACGGAATTTGCGTGCCAGTACTATCCAGGCTGTGCTTATTCCTAAAAGGCATCCTAAACAGGTCCAGATTCCGGAGATGCCGGTGGCATAGATAAAGCCTGTAAGCCCGAGGAGCAGCCAGGCCGATTCTCCGGTTGCCCTTTCGGACAGAGCTAACATCCAGCCCGGAAGTTTTGAACTGCCAAGGACAAAGTCAGATTGGGATTTAGTTCTCAGGCCCTGCCAGAGGCCGAGAGACAGAGTTAGTACAAGGTATGCTACAAATATAGCAACCATTGAGTTTTTTCCTTTTAGGGATTTTAACCGTTATTTTTATAAAAATAATTGATTTCCCATTCAGCGGTAGCCAGGCTGTCGGAACCATGGACTGCATTGCGCTCAATTGAAAATCCAAACTGATGGCGTATGGTTCCGGGTGCTGCCAGTGCAGGGTCTGTGACACCCATGACTTCTCTCCAGTTGGCAATGGCATTTTCTTTCTCCAGTATCATTACAATGATTTTACCCGAGGACATGAAATCCGTCAGACTTTCGTAGAAGGGTTTTTCATTGTGGACAACATAAAACTCTTTTGCTTCTTCCTTACTCAGATGAAGCATTTCCAAGCCTGAAATCTCAAATCCTTCTTCCTCGATTCTCTGGATGATTTTGCCTGCGGCTTTCTTTTTTATTGCATCAGGTTTAATGATGGCCAAAGTTTTTTCACTCATGATAGCTCCTTGTGTTTGTATTTATTAGCTGATTGACAGGTCGGTTTTTTCTCCTTTCTGTATGAATAAAGGGATAATATAATAGAAGAATGAAAAATTCAATTCCTTTAAAATTTGCTTAAGATGCATGCAAAAAAGTAGCCTCTAAGTTTTTTTTGAGGTAAAATGGGCTGCTATGACAAAGGAAGAAGAAAGCTGCAACAGCATCAAAAGGTTTGCCCTGGATCACGGTTTTTCTCTTTTTGGTGTGGCAGACATCACCGGAATAAAAGACGAATTTAACATTATAAAAGAATCACTTGCCGGGCTTGACAGGGGGATATCTCTCGGGAAAAGGCTTCTGGATACAATAATAGAGGATATCAAGGACAAGCCTACAGCGCTTTATTTCCACCACTACAGGCAGCTTAATTTTTTTCTTGACAGGAAGGCCTTACTGGTCGCTTCACTCATCCAGGAGCTGGGATTCAGAGCACTTCCAATCCCTGCTTCACAGATCATCGACTGGGAGAAACAGAACAGCCATGTGTCGCACAAGAAAGTAGGGAATTTAGCCGGACTGGGATGGATAGGACGGAACAACCTCCTTGTAAATCAGAAGTTTGGTGCGAGGTTCAGGCTCGTCACTGTGCTGACAGATATGCCTCTTAAACCGGATGAGCCTGTGGAGTTTGGCTGTGGAGATTGCAGGGAATGTATATTGGTTTGCCCGGCTCAGGCTATAAAGGAGAAGCGCGAGGATTTTGATCACATGGCGTGCTTTGAAAAGCTGAAAGAGTTCAGGAAAAATAGAATTGTCAGCCAGTATATCTGTGGAGTATGCGTAAAAGCCTGCGCAGGATTCAAGAAGAATTCCGGCTAACAGGAACGAAAGAAGGGGGGAGTTAAATAGTATTTTTATTTAGTTTTTAATCAATTTCCACTTTCATCGCAACTTTTTTTTATGGTCGGAAGTTAAATATATATTGGTTAAAACACAACCTAAAATAACTTTTGGGGGAGGTACATGATGAACAAAAAAATAAGAAACATTTTTATTTTTATTCTATTTTTAGTGGTTTTTGCTTTTCAAGGTTTTGCTCAAAAAACATCTGCTGTTGCCGTTGTTAACCCTGAAAAAGTCTTTCAAAATTCAAATGAAGGCAAAAAAGCTTTGTCTCAACTGCAGGAAAAACGTCAAAAAATAAAGAATGAAATCTCTGGTTTAGATAATCAAATTCTATCCTTGGAAACTAAACTTAAAACACAAAGACTCACTTTAACTTATGAGGCCTCACAGCACTTGACAATAGACTTGGACAGCTTGAAGACAAAGCGGAAAAGATTTGAGGAAGATTCTGCCAAAGAATTTCAGCAGCTTGAATTTAGCTTATACAGTAAATTCAGGAACGAAGTTCTTCCAATTATTGATTCGTTAGCAAGAGAAAAAGAATTTAGTTTAGTTTTAGATCTATCGTCAGGTGCAGTGGTTTATTTCGACACAACTTTTAATATTACAGATGAAGTTATCAGAAGATATGACGCTTCTAAAACAAATAAAAGTTCCAGGGACACAATACATAATTAAAGACTGTTCAACACTTGTAACCACTTGAATATAAACAGTTTATAAGGGCCATATCTCGGACTTATCCCCATTTTTAGCCTAACAATAGGTAATAATACCTCATTTTATCAAAAGTTATCCCCATTTTCCGGGCATTTTCTTTATATGATGGCACTTAGATATCGTTTTAAAGATTTTTATCTTATTTCTTTGTTTTAAAGAAGTTAATCCTGGATTTTCTTCTTATTTTTAGCCAGAATCAGTATTGAACACCCCCCCCTCTTATTATTGAACACCTCATACCAGGAGATGAGCCATGACAGACTATCAACTTCCTCTATCAACTTTCTCCAGTTCTTATCTGGACCTTACAGATAAAAAGAATAAGCTGGTCCACTATTTCCGAGAGATTAATCTCAACAATATTCATCCTGTTATAGAGAAATGTTATTCACATGCAGGGCCTCAAGGATACGGAATTGGCCTCTTCCTGTCTCGGATGCTGAAAGTCAAACAAACTTTTGTCTCTGATAGAATCCTTGCCAAACGTCTTTCTGAAAACAGCACCTATAGATATCTCTGTCTTCTGGAGAAAGGACCTACACCTGCTCATAACACCTATAACACTCTAAGAAATCATCTAGGTGTAGAAGGATATACAAAAATCCATATAAACTTCGTTAATGAAGCCAATAAGAGTGGACTATTAAATCCCAATATAAAACAACTCCCAAAAAATCGCCGTGAAGGTCTAATCCTCATCGGAGATTCAACACCTATCAGATCTTATTGTTCCTCCAAAGGAATAAAACAAAAGGATGGCTCATGGCTTTTTACCGACCCTTCGGTAAGCTTTGGCCGGCCTCATCATAAAGATAAATATCCTGTGGGACACAAAGCCCATTCCTTGATAACAATTACCGGGATTCCTATGGTCAGTATCGTAAGTACGCGCAGCGACTCTGATAAAGTACATATATTCCCACTTTTAGAGGAATTCAAAAGGAGATTCCCTTCTCTTAACATCGCCTATATTATCCTGGATGCCGGCTATGATTCAGAGGAAATACATAAAATCATATACGAAGACTATCATATTATCCCTGTCATTATTCGCAAGAAGATGGTCTATCCAAAAAGATTTGATTCACAAGGAACACCTCTTTGTGATTTTGGTTATCCGCTTATTAAAACAGTACTGGATTACAAAAGAGGCCGAACAAAATATGTATGTCAAAGAATTTGCGAAAAGGACGATCAAGAGAAGCTTTTTCATTGTCCTTATCTTAGAACATCAAGTCAAAGCGGATTTACCTTTTATACCCATTTCAAAAAAAGCTATCGGAAATATGGGCCTGCTACTCCAGCTACTATTATCTACAAGAGATTAAAATCTTTTCGTACGTCCATAGAACGAGGATACGGATTGGTCAAAGAAAATCGTTACCGTATGGAATATACGAATACCTATATGGGTATTGATAACGTCACAATGCATGTCAAAGAGCATGATATTGTCTTGACTCAAGACATAATCTTTGAGTATAAGACTACTGGAAAAGTTAGCCCTGTGATCAAAGTCTGAAATCTGTATTATTGAACGCTCTCAATTAATGAAAAGCCCTGACTTTAAGCGTCAAGCTTTTCTTGAATCAGGAGATTCCGAGCCTGAATTTCAAGGAATTGAGTGTATTTTTCATGAGCATGGTGATGGTCATGGGGCCAACTCCGCCTGGTACTGGGGTTATCCAGCCGGCGATTTCCTTGGCCGCCTCAAAATCCACATCACCTTTCAGGATGGCTACTTTTCTTCCTGTCTTTTCGCTTATCTTTTCGCCGACTCTGTTGACGCCCACATCTATGACACAGGCACCGGGTTTGATCCATTCAGGCTTGACCAGACCGGGAACACCGGCGGCGACGATGAGGATGTCAGCACGCTTACAATGGGAGGCCAGGTTCTTGGTTCTTGTATGAACTACTGTAACAGTGGAGTTTGCACCCGGTTCTTTCTGCAGCAGCATATTGGCAACCGGTTTGCCTACAATGTTAGACCTTCCCACTACAACAACTTCCGCGCCTTCTGTTTCAACGCCTGCCCGTCGAATCATTTCCTGGATGCCTGAGGGAGTACACGGTGGAAACTTAACCACAGAACCGCCGATCATCAGCCGCCCCAAATTCACTGGGTGAAAGCCGTCGACGTCCTTGTCAGGATCAATCGCATCGATAACCCTGTTCTCATCAATGTGTCTGGGAAGTGGCAGTTGGACTAGAACGCCGTGGATCGCATCGTCCCTGTTATACTGGTCAACCAGGGCCAATAAGTCTTGTTCTGAAATGCTTTCCGGCAGGCTGACCTGGACCTCTTTGAAGCCGAGCTTCTTGGCCGTTTTAATCTTTCCTGTTACGTAAGATACAGAAGCAGGATCTTCCCCAACCAGAATGGTCACCAATCCGGGAACTACTCCATATTCTTCCTTAATCTTTTTGACCTCGGCCTCGATCTCGGCCAGTATCTCCTGCCGGATCTCCTTCCCTTTGATCAGTTTTGCAGTCAACTCTCTTCTCCTTTCTTGGAATTCCTGCAGATTTTATACTATTGTGTATAACACAGCACAAAATTTTGTTCAATTTTAATTAACCTGAATTATTCGCGAGCCAACCAGCCTAGCCTCTACTGCCATGCCAAGGGACGCGAGGAGGGGGGCGAGTGGATGCGGAAGGAACTCATCCTGGATGTTCCTCACCGCCAGGTGGTATTCACTGTCCCCAAGATGCTGAGAATATTCTTCAAATACAAACGCTCGCTTCTCTCCGCTCTTTGTCTCTGCGGGAAAGAGGCACTTCTGAAATACTTCAAGGCGGTTGCAGGCAGAGAGCTTACGCCCGGGATTATCGCCGTGATACAATCGTTCGGGTCCCGGATAAATCTTCACCCGCACCTGCATCGAGGATCATAAAGTCATTGATAAGATCATCGCTCACCTCGAACTCACCTTCATGGCTGAACGGCCTCCTCCTCCACACAATTGTGAGCAACTCCTCTCGATGGCAGCCGAAGAGAGGCGAGTATTTCTGAGAGCATTCTTGACTGCTTTTTGTCATTTTGTTTTTTTGTATAGACAACTCGGAATTCGCCATTTCATTCATCTTATGGTGCATTCTTTTTTTGCGGCATCGACCAGAACATTATCTCACATCATCACAGGTCTCCTAGTAAATCCCCGGAAACAACCGATAGCGCACGCGTCGCGCATATTCCTGATACCCTGGCAACTCTTCCTGCAGCGTTTGGTCTTCCAGTGCGGTTCTGATCACTGCTATGACCAGCGCCACAGCTGCCGGAATAAGTGTCCACAAGGAACCTAAGGCCAGCACAATTCCTAGCAGTGGCAGAACATTTCCGGCATAGCCTGGATGCCGGACGATTCGATAGGGTCCGCTGTCACACACAGCATGCTCTCGATCCGCTTGAATGCGCACCACGCTGGAAAAGAAACGGTTCTCTGCAAATGCCCACGCAGAAAAACCATATCCGAGCGCGCTTAAGAAAATGCCGAGCACGATCAGCCATAGGGGGAATACAGGTGACCAGCCAAAGCGGTGGTCTAGTCCTGCCACAATCATGAGTGGGAAACTTATGCTCAGCGCCATCAGCGGGGCAAGCACTTTATCCCATGCTTTCGCATCTCGGATCTTCTCAACGTTTTGTCGTTCTGCTGTTATTCCCGGATGCCGCCATTCCCCCCAAATGCGTCCTCCCACACCAGCAGCAACAAATAACAGGGCATAGACCCACGCCTGCCACCAACCGAAATCTCCTCCGCACACGAATAGAAGCAGTGGTATGAAGAGATACACCGCAATTAAACCAATCCACTGGCGAGGGGAACTTGTTTGAACCACCTTTTGATCAACTGCCTTCGACTTCATATCATCCTCCGAACCACGCGAGAATCAATCTGCGATTTCATCATACTGTTTTTTGAATTCACCGTAAACAATTCCAAATCTCGTTTGGATTTTGATTTATTTTGTGTTGAACTCATAGAAATGTACCTCCTGTACTTTTATTAATCAGCCCAACGCCTTGTTCCTGGCCGTTTATAGTGGACCGTTTCACTTGCTTCGGACAAATACATAATACAGTATATTAATGCTTATTTTGTCTTTACGATACGAAAGCCAACATTGTAGTGACGAGCATCCCGCTCAATCCGTACTGTGGATTGCCTTGGGTCGCTTGCGGGATTATCAAAGGAATTTCCACATAAAGGACGTTTGATATCGCTGCCAATTCTGTCACCATCACCTACAGGCCAATCCGTACACCACTCCCAAATATTGCCACTCATGTCATACAAACCCAGTTCGTTAGATTTCTTCACACCCACTGGTTGAGTCCTGTTGTCGGAATTACCTTCTGACCAAGATACTTCTTTCCAGTTGTTGCTTCCACTGAATGTATAACCTTTACTTTTACTACCCCCAGTTGCTGCAAATTCCCATTCTGCTTCATTAGGCAAGCGGACTTCGCTTCCAATCTCCTTGCATAGCCACTGGCAGAAGCCAATGGCATCATCCCACGACACTTTGATAACAGGTCTATTGACTCTTCCCCAGCCTTCGTCATCAGACTTTTCCGTACGTGTAGCGTTGCAATAAGTGTCATACTGGTCGAAGGTAACTTCTGTTGCACTCATATAAAAACTGCTAATAGTTGCTTGACGCATCGAATTACCACTTCCCATAGTGAATGTACCACCCTGTACCTCAACCCATTTAATACCAAGATCCTGGGCATGACAAACAGTAAAAGAAAATATAATAAATGCTATTGTACTAATTTTTATTTTCATGGTTTCTCCTATTATTTTACTTCATTAATGTTTCAATAATTTTGCCTCAACTCCAATAGGTATAACAAAGGGCTCACCGGCGCGGTGAACCGTTCACCGTCCAAATGTTTCGTTCAAAACACTCCACGAACAGCTTACTGCTCCGCACTCTTTGAATGATTCGCGCCACGGCGAAGCCGTCCAAAGTTGAACTTTATAATGAAAAACAGACGTGCCCGCCGCGTCCGCGTGCTGCTGCGGGTTATACGATTGTTTACATAAATCAAAAGATAAGGATTTCCTTTTTGCGCTTGCGACAAATCCCTCACAATTTTCCTAAATTCCCACCCGTTAGCATGCTGAACTAAGATTATCACATCTAAACCAATATTCCCCATATCAACTTTACGAAAGAGAATATTGGGTATCATTTTGATTTAAAAACCCCGTTAATCACCTTTTTTTTATAATACAACATTTTATCAGCCTGTTGTAATAAAAATGTCACTATTTTCTTTGATCTTTGCAATTTTCTTTCACAAATCCGAGAATTAGGGATACTTGTCCATCCATTTCTCTTAGAAATTGCTGCATTATAACAAACAATGTCTTAATCGATTCACCCGAGACAATATCTCAGAAAACATCTCCTTGCTTATAGCAACCTCTGCCATTTGGAAAATAACGTAACGGCTACGTCTCAGAACCTTAGCCCCGATCTTTATAAGTTTCACAAGCAGGCTTCGAAGTGACCAATGTTTTATTTTACCTGGAAGAACCAGTCGCCGCAGAAAGTTGCCCAGATTATAGGCCAGTACAAACAACCCTAATCTCACCTGATTCGAGACGAAATGTTTGCATGAAAGACGGGTCCAATTAAGTGCATACTTTCCTTCTTTTATCCACTGTTCTGCAATCCCTCGTTTATTGTAGAATCGAACCACACCCTCTGCCTTGGCACTCATATTAGTCACGATAAAACCTACTCTCGGAAATAAATCTCCCTGGTGCCATTCAACTTTCGCCACAACACGACGCCGTTTTTTCCAACTTGCTGCTTTATACTTAAAATCGTAAAGCTTAATTACAGGCTTTCTCGACGGACGTCCAACAGGACGAGTTAGAAGATGTTTAATCTCATCATACAAGACATCATTCGCCGGGAGGCGGATAGCATACAAGAGACCTTTTTCTTCAAGGTATTCATAGATCTCAGGCTTCGCAAAGGCAGCATCACCTCGAAAGTGCTTCCGTACTTTTTTGTTTTCGTACCGTCGAACGATTGGTTCCAGTAGCTCTTTCCAGCAATCAGCGCTGTGGACATTGCCTGGACGTAGCATTGCTCCCTCACAGTCCCCATATTGGTTAAAGCAAAACAGAGGATGATAACAATTACATCTGAAATGACCGTTGTATGCAGAACCTTCTTGCTCTCCATGTACAGGACTCTCTGAACTGTCCAGATCTAAAATGATTCGACGATATGATGTTCTTTCCATTGCTCTCTCAACCCAGCTTCCGTTAATTTCAGACAAACCTTCAAGGTTTTTCTTCAAGGGAAGAACCTCTGTCTCGAATCGACCTACCGTGTTAACGCTCGCGGCATTCTTCCTCTTTTTCTTTCCCGTCACAGCTCTCATGACAGGATCTACTGATAATCGCTGAGCATCATTGACATCCTCATATCCTGCCAGCCGGCTGTATACAGATTGGCGCAGCAGGTTGGTCATATCATGCTGAATATTGCGCCCGGTTCGTTTATCGTTCATTACAGTAGAAGCTGAATTAAATAATCCTAACGCATCATCAAGCTCCCGATAAACAAGCAGGCCCCCATCAGATGTCAATCTTGCACCATGAAATTCAAGCTTTATTTTTCTGTCGAAACGAATATTTAATCTTTCACCCTTTGTGTTCTTCATTTTCGATGCCATTATCTCCATCTATCTTGTTATATAATAACATCTTAGGGTGACTTTGTTAAGCGATATTTGCGTTTAATATGGGGAATACGGGCTTATATGCCTCATACGATTCCAATCGATTTATTGGAGATTGGAGTTTTTCATCTGCTGCCTTAAAGGAAACCATTGCGAGAGAAGATGCAGAAAGAAAGACAAGTCCCAAATAAATTATAAGATAAAATTTGTTACACATGCTCCCTCCTTCTGTTTTATCCTTTTTTTATAGGCGTAATCACCAGGACAAAAGTCATAACTAAAAATATCAGCGTCACCAGTGGAAAAATATACCAGATAACCCGGCTTAATGTAGAATGTTTGTTTGTCCTTTCGGATTTGACTATCCGGTCCTCCAGGGGTGCTCCGACCAGCATAATTCCCAGCAAGGCGATGAAGCATGATGAAATGATGAAAGTCACTGCAGATGCCATATTCTCGATGTTCTTGGAAGAGAAGGCGAGTAAAACCTGAATGAATCCCATCAGGGATCCGATCAGGCCTGTTAAGGCAAAACTCAATGTAAAAGGCCGTCCGGTTGAAGCATTGCCCACGAATAAAACAATGGCAATTGTCCCTCCCAGGACGACCAGCAGTGCCGGCCAGTAAATAATCCACTCCCACGGCTGGAATTGGGGTGATGACATTGACAGGGAAGGTCTGATTATTGTCCATGAGGTTATGGCAATGAAAACAATATACCCGATTATGTTTTCAAACCTAAGAGTTGCGGTTTCTCTTTGTACCGGCTTCTCGAGTGTGTCTGGGTCTTCCTCGAGTGGCTGATTATGAAGCTCCTCTATCAACTTCCAGGCGGGAACAAAGCAGATCACTCCCAATATCATTCCATAAATCGTGGTTACAAAGGAATTTGCCATTCGAGAAGCAATGCCTGATATTCCACCTACAGAGTCGGAAAGAGCTATTACAAGGTTAATGATGCTTCCCAGAATACCCAGCATCCATGCATTTCGGGCGGCTGCTTCCCAGAAAAGGGCGGATTTTCGCATCTCCTTTCGGGTCCCCGGAACTCCTGCTGCATGTTTAAAGGCAGCTGCGATCTCAGGGCCGGAAAAGCTTAACAGCGCCATGGCCATTCCTCCCACAAGCACAAAAACAAGGCCGTAACCGCCCATTAAGTTACCGAATTTTCCGGAAAAAATTGCGGCTGGTACCAAGATGGCCACGATCAAAATTCTTGCCAAAACAAGAAATATTCTTTTTTTATTTATCTGAGATGTCATTTCAAATATCCTCCTTTCTTACTTATCCTGAATTATTCATAAAAACTGTCGATTATTACTATGAATAATCCAGGTTAATTAGCCATTATGCATCAAGACTCCTTTTTTTGATTTTGGGAGTCATTATTTGCGGCGAAACCGGTTTATTCCATGTAAAATGGAGTTGCATGACTAATGTTTCTTCTTCACTGACTATTGTAGGACCCGGAAGGAATTTTTTGATACTCAATGGAAGATAGGTGTTTAAATCGACTATCATTTCCAGAAGAGACTTTCCGATATGATTCGGATCTTTAAAAGTGAATGATCCCCGTTCTTGTTCGGCCAGTGGTTTGTACTGTTTTATCTGCCATCTTCTGTACATGCGCTCCGCCAGCTCGACTGGGGAAAGAAATTCCATAACCGGTTGAAAAAGTGGATCTTTGATTTGTTCGACGCCTTTAACCTTGTGCATTACATTTTTTATATGATCGGCGATGAAGATATCCTCTTTAGAGATCCACAATGTTTTGTCGATCTCATTTGCCTTTTGGACATCCACACGCGTCATGTTGGGTGAAATCCATTGAATGGAGTAAGCCAGGAATTGCCCATCCCGGGTGGGAACTTGCACCGAGCATTCCATCGACCCGGTGTGCCGGACCTGGTCCGAGACAGATACCGATGTTCTTAGCATCAAGACAGTTTCAGCTAGGACGCTGCGTTGAACGTTCATATGCATGATAACGCCTAACACCACCATGATTATGGATGAGAGTGCCAGAACTTCCTTTCTGAGTACCCAGTGTGCCCATTGCCATCGAACATTCGTCCTGGATTGCTGATCAGGCTGTTCGAATTTTTTTCTGAACTGAGCGAAGTGTCTTCTCATCCGACTCTCTGACTCCGGAGGAAGATCGTCCTTTAATACCTGCTTGAGCAGGTCATCGATTTTCATGTTAAGCGGTTTTTCTTTTTTCATTTTGATACCTCCAATAGGGGAGATGTATGTAAATGGGAAAGCCATTGACTCAACCGTGCCCGGCCTCGTGAGACATGGATTCTTGCCGTTGTTTCACTGCAGCCCAGAGTCTGTGCGATGACATCATAGGGCTGGTCTTGAATTATTCGCATGAGAATCGCTACGGCCTGTCTCTTTGGAAGCCGGCCGATGGCTTTGAAGATTTCGTCTTCGGTTTTTTTTCTTTCCAGAGCCTGGGAGACAGTTGTTTCAGAGGGACTTTGGAGTTTGTGCAGCAAAGAGGAATTTTGCTGTTTACGGAATCGTGCTCGCTTTCTCAACGAGTCGTAGGCGGCATTCAAGCAAATTTTCAAAATCAGCGCATGAGGATTGGGGTGGCAGCAAATGCGTTCCCGTTTCTTCCAGATGATAATGAGTGCTTCCTGTAGTGTATCTTCCGCTAATTCTGGATGACGCACAATGCGCCATATGGACCGCATCATCTGGGATTCAACTGGTGCTATCAACTGTTTATAGATTGTTTTTTCGTCAAACACAAGGCTCTCCGCTAGGTGTATCCAGTTGCTTTCGCTCTCGAGTATTCCAGTTTTTTGAGATGCAATAGTGATGCCCATTTTTCCATATTAGTAACCGTTCAAACAGGAGCAATTGTTTATCCTGAATTATTCATAAAAACTGTCGATTATTAATATGAATAATCCAGGTTATATTCCTTAGATGTTTTTTTGAGCATATTCTCTCAGCTTATATTGTATCCTTTCTGAAATTTTTCAGCCAGCAGGAAAAACGAGATCGAAGTAAACAAAACAAGTGCGATGTTCGGTAATCCTATTGGATGAACAATCGAAACATCAGATATGATATAAGGAGGTTAATATGAAAAACAGACTGTTTATTTTTATTGTAATCGCACTGATAGTGTTTTTGACGGGCCGGATAGAGGCGGCTACAGATACGGGAAAAATCGATGCGAAAATCAAGCTGGCCGCTGATTATTTACTTGATCCGGAAGGACCTGGAGAAAAGGTGGAAACAGGATTTAAGTTGCTTTTAGAAGCGATCGTCATGTCTGCACCGGATACGGAATTTCCGGCGGCGTTTGGAGAAAAGATGTCAGAAGCCAAAAAACTGTTTGATTCAACGGCGATCTTCAACGAAAAGGGAATCACATTGCTCAATGAGTCCTATAATTTAATCAACTCCGGTGAGGAATTTCAAATGCCAGACAGCATTTCAAGCATAGAGGACGCAGTGGAATATGCCCGTAAACAACTCGATGCGGCTCGAGAGTATCTGAAACAGGGAAAAACCGGCAAATGCGTAAACATCCTTACAGAAATCGCCATAATGATCGTCACGCCTGTGGAAAGAATTCCTTATTAAGAAGTTGAAATCACCTTAAAGCTTATTAAGATTTTACGGTGTCTCTTGCTCTATAAGATACAGCCAATCCTTGTATTACCATGTAAAAGAATTTATTCAACAAAGCAACATTTGTTGACTGGACAATCCTTCCAACGTTTACTTCTGTTGACATTTTTGCAAAGAGCGTGTGAATCAGAGATGGCCATTTACAGGGGAGGATATCTGTGTGGCTCTATTCTGGCCCGTTTCTTGAATCATCCCTGCTGCCATGGCAGGGGTTTATCACCAGCGTCATCCGGAACGTAGTGTTTTCTAATTGTTGACCTTTTCATGTAAAGTTCGCGGATTTTGTCCGTCATGTCATGGCAAGCGCCGTGAGGGATGGGGTGAGTGGATGATTCTCTCTTCCCTGAGGATTTTTTATTGACTGGACTTGTTTTTTGTGTGTATTATGGGTTATAGATTCGCTTAGGGAATGGGAATTTGATGAAATTGAGAGAAAATCGTCCTCAACAGAAAAAAGAAATTCCTTCTATGAAAATCAGCCTTCCTTAAGGGAAGGCCAAACAGCTACTACCGCAGCCCATCGCAGCCAGCGGTTGCCTTGCTTAACGATCTTACCATGATAAGTCCTCTCTCCTGAGCTGTGGGTAGAAGGTATAACCCCGATTCTCTTGACTGCGTTTATAGATCTCAGGAATTAAATCCGTACGTAGTAAATGAGCCAGCATGAAAGAATCCCTCTTATCTGTCTTTATCTTCGCCTTGGCTATAGCTTTCACCTGCTTAGGATGGGCAATAGTAACATCAATGCTTAATTCATCCAGAAGATCTATCATGGTATAGCTCGAGCGGCCGGCTTCAATAACTGCTTTAACCTCACCGCTGCAATCAAGAAACCTCTCCAGCTCTGAGCGGTAGTTAGCCACCCTTCTAGATTTGAGCTTTTTTCCCTTCTCATTAAGCATTGTGATGTGTGAGTATTGCTTGTGATGGTCAATTCCCATATAATTTATTTGTGTACCTTCATAATTTAGTTTTTGACCTTGCGGGTAGTCTATCATACAATCGACTCCCCCAGAAGGCGTATCACATTATCATGTTACCTATAATTAATTAGAATTTAGAATTTTACATATAAGGAGGGACAATGAAAAAAACAATTACTATTTTTCTTTGTGCTTTATTAATCCTCGCATTTTCTTCTTTATCCTATTCTCAAACGGCTGAAAAAGGCCTTAAGGTTTTTATCTCTGTAGATATGGAAGGTGTGTGCGGTGTAATCCATTGGGAAGATGTGGGCCGCAGTGGAAAAGACTACGGTCTATTTCGAAGGCTTATGACCCAGGAAGCAGATGCAGCTGTAAAGGGTGCTCTTGCGGCAGGTGCAACCGAGGTTGTTGTCAGAGACTCACATGGAAGTGCCAGGAATATTCTTATCGACCAATTAGATCAAGACGCTCAATTAATACGCGATTGGTCTGGAGGTCCCTTAAGTATGATGGAAGGAATTGACGAAACATTTGATGCGGTTATTTTTATTGGCTACCATGCCCGGGCAGGAACACAAAATGGAGTCCTCAAGCATACAATGACCGGTTCAATTTTTGATTGTACTATTAATGGAATTAAAATGCCTGAGGCTGGTATTAATGGATTTATTGCTGGAAACTTTAATGTTCCGGTTGTTATGGTCGCAGGAGATCTAGCAATATGCAAGCAGGCAGAAGAGCTTTTTGGAGATGTTGAAACTGCTGCTGTCAAAGAGGGAATTGGCAATGCTGCAAAAATGCTTCATCCACTAAAAGCTCAGGCTCTTATTCGAAAAAAAACAACGGCTGCCTTAAAGAGAATAAAGGACTTCAAACCTTATAAACTCAGCAAACCCTATACTATGGAAATCACATTTAAAGATGAGGCGATCACTAACAGGTCTTCTTGGTTCCCTGGAGCAAAAAGGACAGGTGAGTGGTCTGTTTCATTCACCAGCAGTGATTTTTTGGAAGTTTTAACGTTTTTTATGATGGCAAGATAAGACCGTTAGTCCGTATGTCCGTTGGACCGTTATCCGTAAACCGTTAGTCCGCAGCCCTATGTCATTCCCGCCCTTGAGCGGGAATCCAGGAATAATAAAAAAATGTTTGTCGATTTGAGAGAAGGAGTCTATTTTATGGTTGACTCTTTTGCTTTTTTTGTAGTTTTGATTCTTTGTTTTATCCTTAATAACATATACTTACCTGAGGGTGAAAAATTTACCGTTGAGGGGAAAGCCTCTAACTTATTAAAAGTTATTGTAATAATGTGTGTTTAGCAATATGTTATAGAGCAATTAATAAAAATACCTATGTTAACAGGTAATATATGTGTAAGGATTTAGTATGCCATATATAATGTGTCTCTTTCCTCATATATATTACCAGTTTTTGTAAATTAGCAGGGATGAATTATAAATGTCCTGGATGAACCGGGCATATTAAGCAATTAAACAAATAAAAATTAGGAGGTATTCCTTATGTTTATTAAGAGATTTACAACTATTATTTTTACACTTCTGATCCCGGTTTTGATCCTTGCACAGGACAGTTTCAAAGTAGGGGAGGTGATCACAAAAAAGGGAGAAAAAAGCTCGGGTTATATTATCGCACCTGGTGGTGATGATTCAGATGAGGTCAAAATACCCATTACTGTTGTGAATGGAATTAATGACGGGCCTGTCCTGGCTCTTGTTGCCGGGGTTCATGGTTATGAATATCCTCCTGTACTGGCAATGGCAAGACTGTCGCAGATGCTTGACCCTCTAACATTATCCGGAAAGGTTATTATTGTGCATGTTGCCAATATTCCTTCCTTCCTTAAACGTACTGTATATTATAATCCCTATGACTGGAAAAATTTTAACCGTGTATTTCCGGGTAAAATTGACGGCACATCTTCAGAGAGGAGTGCCTACCAGATCACAACAGAGGTTATTGACCAGTGCGACTACCTTATTGATAATCATTGTGGCGACGGAAATGAAGATCTGACCCGTTACCTCTACTGCACCGAAACAGGTAATAAAGAGCTTGATGAAAAGACAAGGGGACTGGCGATAAATTTCAACCTTAAGGTTATAGTACATGAGACAGGCAGGACGAAAGATGTAAATAACTCCATGTATGTCAGTAATACTGCTTTGCTTAGAGGAAAGCCGGCGATATCTACCGAGGTTGGCAAGCTGGGGCAAAGTGACGAAGATGATGTACAGACACTGCTCAGAGGAAACCTGAATATTCTAAAACATCTTGACATGATAGAAGGCGATCCGGAGATCTTATTTGAATCTGTCTGGGTACAGGAATATACCATCGTAAGGTCAGAGCATGAAGAAGGACTGTATTTTCCTCTGGTCTCCAGGGGTGATCATGTACAAGAAGGAGAAACAGTAGCTTTCCTGACCGACTATTTTGGCAATAAATTACAGGATGTTAAATCTCCTCATGATGGAATAATACTATATATAATTGCAACACCACCAATGAGCCTTGGAGAACCGATGGTATCGGTTGGTAAGTACTAATGAAGACCCGGGGCTTACGGAAAGGGAATCATCAAATTCCCATCCCCAGCCAGCGGTCTCTGAGCCGGAAGTGGTAGATCCCGTCGCTGAAGCCCAAGAAGGCAACCAGTTTATCACTGCTATGGACAAAGTATTTTAAATGGCGACCCACCAACCGTCTGTAACCCAGATAATGGTAGCGCTGGATGAGATTACGCTTTTAAATGAACGTAAGTGGTTTTTTAATCGAGGTTTGATTTTTTAGAGCTGACTTTTTCATGTAAAGTTCGCGGATTTTGCCCTTCCTGCCATGCCAAGAGACGCAAGGAGTGGGGCGAGTATTTCTGAGAGCATTCATGACTCCTTAACAAATACCAAATTCCAATCGCTTTTCTACTCCGGAAATGCCAGACCGGCGGTCTTTAAAATGGACCCCAATGTATAAGAATCGGGGGAACTAGTGAGATAAGGCTGTATACGATCAGGATTATCATCAGCGGCAGAAACCATTTGGCCCATTTTTCCCATGGGATTTTGGCTACTCCCAGAACTCCCATAGTTACCGCCGATGTCGGCAGGATGGGATTAATTACCTCACACATTTGAAAAGCCAGAACAGTGGTTTGTCTCGTGATCCCCACCAGGTCACTCAAAGGGGCCATGACCGGCATTGTGAGAGCAGCCTGTGCAGTTCCAGAATGGACGAAGAAATTGATTATCGCTTGAGTAAAGAACATCATGTGGGCTGTTATAATATGGGGAACAACGGAAATCAATCCGGCTGCGAACTTAAGGATTGTATCCAGCACAACGGCTTCATTCAGAATAATCAGGATGGCTCTGCCTCCGGCTATGATCAAGGTCACATTCATGACGTCTTTGGCCCCGGCGATGAAACTCGTGGCAATCTCGGATGGAGATATCCGGGCAATGAAGCCTGAGATTATACCGATGCCAAGGAAAAGCGCAGCGATTTCTTCCATGTACCAGGCTTTGGCGAGAATTCCATAGATTAGCAGCGCGATCCCTCCAAACAAGATGCATATAACGATTTTCTGCGAAACGCCCCAGGGCAGTTCCTTGGACTGACCTCTGGCAGCTGAGTAATTTCTGGTTCTGTCGAGCTCGTAGACAGGACTTTTTTTCGGGAATTTTCTAATTTTTTCTGCGTAGATCACCACAAAAACGATAGCAATAGTTGTACCGATAACCCAGAGAATCAACCGGTAAGTCAGACCCGAGTAAAGAGGAAGATCAGAAAATCCCTGAGCTATTCCGACAGTAAAGGGATTGAAAAAAGCAGCGGCGAAACCCACTGCCGACGCAAGGAAGGGTATGGCAACCCCGACGATGGAATCGTAGCCGAGAGATAGGGCCAGAGGAATGAATATCAGCACAAAGGGGATTGACTCCTCAGCCATTCCATAAACGCCCCCTGCCAGGGAAAATACTATCATCAAAACTGGGATCACAATTTTTTGTGACTTCCGGTTTCTGGAAAAGAATCTTGCAAGTCTTTGAATGCCCGATTCAATGGCCCCGGTTTTTCCTAAGATGGAAAAAGTCCCTCCGAAGATAAAGATCAGGAATATGATTAGGGCTCCATCCTGGAAGCCGCGGATGGGAGCAATGAGGAGCCATTGGGGACCCAAGAATTTCTTTTCTATCTTGGTATATGTGCCGGGAACGGTAATGAGCTTCATTTGGCCTTGGAATGATTTTTCCACACGTTTGAATTCTCCCGATGGAATCATAAGACTCAGAACATACACGGCGATCACCAGCATGTAGATCAAAACCAGAGTGTGCGGCATTTTGAAGCCTGATTTTTTTTGCATAATGAATCCTCCAAATTTTGTAAGGATGTATTTTATAATTTAAATATGTTTATGGGAATAGTGTTTAATAATTAAGCCTGAATTATTCACGAGTCAACTCGCATGAATTGTATTCTCAGCTCAAAAATGAAATAAATATTGGATAAAAAAAATTATTTGAATAATTTATTTCAAATATATTATATTTAATCCGAAAAGAAACCATGTGGACAAAGATAAATGCTTTATCCTTATTTACAACAGTGCCCAGTATTTCCATAGTAATGACAAGCGATCCATCCAGATAAAGGTTTCTCAGAAAATTTTAAAGCTTTTAAAATTATGAGGAGGCATCCAGTGAGAAAAATTTTATTCATTTTAGTATGCTTATCTTTCATTTTTTCTGCTCCTCTCCACGCATTCAAAAAAGCCGAGGGCTATCTCTTTATCATAGGAGGCGGTAATCGTCCAGTTACGATGATGAAAAAATTTGTTGAGTTATCCAAAAAATCTTCCAATGGAAAAACAGTCGTATTCCCTATGGCTAGCAGCGAGCCTGCAGCGTCAGGACAAAGCATGGTAGAGGAGTTTAAAAATTTGGGAGTTCAAGATGTGGAATATCACGTATTAAACCGAGAACAAGCCTTGAAAGAGGAAAATGCTAAAATCCTAGATAATGTAGGCTGCATCTACTTCACGGGAGGAGATCAGAGCCGGTTGACAGCAGCTCTCGTCAATACACCCATTCATCAAAGACTCCTTAAAATCTATGAAGAGGGGGGAATTATTGGAGGGACAAGTGCTGGAGCAGCAGTAATGAGCGAAATGATGATTATAGGCGATGAGAAGAGAAAAGTCGAAGAAGGCCACGCATTCGAGAAGATCCAAGCCGACAATATTGTGGTTACTCCAGGTTTCGGATTTATCAAGACTGCAATCATTGACCAGCATTTTGTAACGCGGAAAAGATACAACCGACTTATCAGTCTGGTCGCCGAACATCCTGAACTTCTGGGAATTGGCATAGACGAGTCGACGGCTGTTATCGTTAATCCAGACAAAACTTTTGAGGTTATTGGCGAGCAAAATGTGGTGGTGTATGATGCCACCAGCGCAAAAATCGACATCTTACCTTCTCATACTCTGAGTGGATTTCATATAATCATGCATGTGTTGAAGCCGGGAGATAAGTTTGATCTGAAAACAAAGAATCCGATAAAATAAATATAAGGGCTGCATAAATTTGTGATTAACGAGCTATGGATATGCAAAACAAGAAGAAAGATTCAGAATCTGAGCATTGGAAATCGTGTGATTCATAATTGATGGGATGAAGTCTATATCATTTTGAGCTTTCTTCATAATGTTCTTTGTGAATATGTCTCTTCTGCCGGTTACTTTGTGTTTGGCCACAAGGTTTCTCTATGATATAGGTTGTAAGGAATGTCAGAGGGCGGAAATTGGACAAAAATGTGAGTAAAATAATGTAAGCACAAAAACCAAATTTCTATCTTTAAAACAGACTTCATTTGTATTCGCGAGCCAAACAGCCTAGACCCGGTCTATCCTGCCACGTAAATATGCTGTAACGCAGCAGATATGATGGGATCGACCTGGCACTTTTTAAAGTAAACTCAAAAAAATGGAGTTATGAATCATTTATTTTATGACTGCAGGTTATAGGATTTCAAATGATCGCGATTTTTATAACTTCAGGTTATAAAAAGCAAAAAGACAGAAGAATTCCGGCTAAAAGGAAGGAAAAATGGTGCAGGAGGCTATGTAAACTGCCTTGAAAGTTCTATAGATTTTTTCGAAACAGCAATCTTATTTTTTCCGGATTTTTTTGCTTTATACAGGGCTGTATCAGCAAGCTTTATCAAATCTGCAGCAATTTTCTCATGGTTGGATAGTTGAGCTTCCTTTGACCAACCTCTTTTTGGTTTGTCGTATGTATAATGGCAGTGGGCGACACCTATACTTACTGTCGGGTGGACAGCCTTGCCTTGTGGATAGAGGCTTATTTCCTCAACACTTTTTCTGATTTTTTCTGCAACTTTAGCTGCTTGAGAAACCTCTGTCCCGGGCAGAACAATTATGAATTCATCTCCGCCAAACCTTACGGCCCAGTCAGAAATTGCAAATTCATCTTCTCCGAATTTTACAGCCAGTTCTTTATCTCTATTTTTTCGGATATTATGGGAAATAGCCTGGGCGATTTCTTTTATAAGGACATCTCCTTTCAAGTGGAGGTAAGAATCGTTGTATTTTTTTAGATCGTCTATGTCAACCATTATGAGAGACAATGAGCTTTTATATCTTTCTGTAAGAAATATTTCCTTATGCAAATGCTCGTTAGAATACCGCCTGTTGTAAAGGCCTGTAAGCTCGTCTGTGATTGAGAGCCTCTCGACCAGATCCTTGAGGCGCTTTCTTTCTGTGATGTCTTCGATAACCGTGTCGTAATATATGACCTTTCCGGAATTATCGGTAACCTCAGCTGAAGTGACGGATGCCCAGAAGGTTTTCCCGTCTTTTTTCTTCATTAATATTTCTTTGTTTATAACAGGTCCGTCTGCTTGAATTTCTTTAACGAAATTTTCATGGTCATCGGGCCCTCCGTGTAAATCGGCTGCTTTGAGCTTCAGAAACTGGTCGTTGTTTTCATATGCGAACATCTCTACGACTGTAGGATTGGCTTCAAGAATATGCCCATCAGGGGTTGTCCTGAGGATTCCTATTTTAATGTTGCTTATGAGTTCACGGTATTTTTCTTCGGATTCCTCTATTTTTTTCGAAAGAATCTTTTTCTGGATTATTTCCGAGATTAAGTTTGCGAAGATCTCAAGAGGCCTTACTGTATCAACGGTAGGAATTAAACCGCTTTTGGAATCGTCAACTGAAATTATTCCAATAACCTGTCCTTTTTTTTCCTTAATAGCTATGAGGAGGTTATCTTCCCTGTTCCAATAGCCCGGCTCGTTTGGATATTCTTTCTCTCCCGGGAGGACTGCTTTTTGCTCGAGGATATGTTTTAAATAGTGAGGAATATAGCATGATTGGTTTCCAATTTTTAAGCCCTTTTCAAAAGATTCCAGGTATTTTTCTCTGGGCATATAAACTTTTTTTATTCTCTCCAGGTCTTCTGGACTGACGCCTTTTGATCCTATTATTTTTCTGTAGGGAGCTTTATCTACAAAATAAGAGATAAGAACTCTGTTGAAATCCGAAATTTCGATGACTGATTTGGTGATATATTCGAAGAGCACTTTTTCGTTATCTATTAATAATATATCCCCTGATATTTTAGAGAATCTTTCAAGCTGCTGGTTTATTTCTTTTATATTTTTTTCTGATTTCTTCTTGCTTGTAATATCGATGTTCATGGCTACTGCGATTGGTTCTTTTCCTTTCAGTTTGAGAGCAAAAACCGACCAAAGAATAACTTTTGCCTTCCCTGGTTTCATGACTATTGGCCACTCCATCAAGTATGAAGGTTTGTTCATGAGGAAGACTTCGTCGAGAACCTCTTTAAATTCCTGTTCCTTCGATTCTGGGAAAAACAGCCCTTTTGGGATCTTTCCTTTGACCTCATCCTCTGAGATTTCGAATAGTTTTTCTGAGAATGGATTGCAGAATATAAGTTCGCCTTTTCTGTTGTAGCCCTGGATAGCAACATTCGGCGCATTGTCTATGATAGCTTTAAATTCTGTCTTGGAGTTTTCTATCTCCTTGTAGGCTCGATTTAAATTTTCTTCGGACTCCCGAAGGGCTTCTTCAATTTTTTTATGGTCAGTAATATCTCGAATAATCCCCATCTCTGCTGGATGACCTTCATATTGAAAAGTTGAAGCGGATATTTCGACATGCTTTGTTGTTTTATCTTTACAGACAACTTTGATTTCATAAAAAGAAGGAAGTTCTTTGTCTGCATTACGCAGCTTATACCTTTGGAGAAATATATCTTTATATTCGGAGGGCAGGTTTTTAAAGAAAGATGCTCCCATAAATTCTTCCTTGGAATATCCGAACATCTCCACGACAGCCTTGTTGGCAAATTTGCATATTCCATCTTGGATAATTATTACACCGTCCATAGCGTTTTCTATAAGAGCTGAATACTCATTTACTGATTCCTTGAGGGCTGCTTCTAATTTTTTACTTTCAGTGATGTCTCTTGCGATTCCAAGGAATGCAACGATCTTATCTTTTTTCCCGCTGAAGGGTTTCATGTGTATTTCCAGGGGTATTCTGTTTCCGTTGGAAGATATGACTTCGAGTTCCCAAATCGGGACTTCCATTATTTTTTGTGGGTCACGGAAAAATTTCTCAATGAAAACGTGATATTCGGGAGCAATAAACTTTTTGAAATTGCTTTTCATTACTAAAGAATGAGGATATCCTGTTATTTTTTGTGAAACCTGGTTAATGAATAAGAAATTGCCTTTTGTGTCGATGACGAAAATTATGTCAGGAGAATTTTCGATTATTGTCAGATATTTCATCTGATCTTCATCAAAGGCTGCTTTATTGTAAGGAACCTCATTTACATGAGTTGCTTCTCTAACAGCAGCCCTTTCACCCTGACTGGACATTTCTTTCCTTTAAAATATTGAGAATATTTTTCTTTATATGAAAATAATAAGGCAAGGGGTATAACATGTAAATAGTCTTATAAGATGAATTTTTAAAGGAATTTATTCAGCTGAATTTCACCCCAAAAGACGTCTATAATAACCCTTTAAGGCTAGCCTGTTAGAATTGCCCTCCTCTGTACTATCCAAGGATACCTTATATATTACAGGTTTATGCTAACGCTGAGAACATAGAGCAAGGTTAGATGGCGGTCACACCCCATAAACCTGTTTTAATGAAATTAAATGATATTTGCAGGGATGTCTTTCATCATTTGTTGTCCCGTAAATCGGGATAATGGTTATTTTAAATGTCAGTTGTGATAAAGAAGTTCTTAGATTCAAAACTCTTATATTTTGGTCTTAATCGCTTGGTATTATAGTACTCATCGACATTAACAACTTTCTTATAGCTTGTAACGACATCGAGAGGGCAATCGCCATATTTCCCGTTTTTTAAATTGACAAGACGACCATGAACTCCTTTGAGAATCAAATCCAATGCTATGTTACCATAAGCTATAGGTACAATAGAATCAATAGCATCGGGATCACCACACCGCACTAAATATCCTAATTTCTGACTAATTACATTAATCGGTTTTCCCTGATTGTATTTTGTGGACAATTCTTTTAATTTTTTAGCAATGAGCTCACCGATGTCGCCTAATTTTTTATGCCCGTACGCGTCCTTTTCCTGATTCTTAAAGACCATTTCACCGCCTTGAAACATTGCACCCTCAGAAACAATAACTACGGAATAGTGACTGGGATTGATATATCGGTCCTCTGTCAATAGCTCAGTCAAGAGTTCAATGTCAAATTTATATTCAGGAATAACACAGCGGTTAGCGGCACCAGCCATTGTGGGTAATAATGCAGTAAAACCTGCATAACGCCCAAAAACTTCAATTACTAAAAACCTCTCATGCGAGCCAGCAGTAGTTCTTAATTGATGTGTCATTTGGAGTGTCCTAGTCACACAAGTACTAAAACCGATACAATACTCAGTACCAGGTACATCATTATCCATAGTTTTAGGTATCGCAACAATTTTAAAACCCTCTTTGTGCAGTCTTACCCCATAACTAAGAGTATCATCACCCCCTATAGGAATAAGATAATCAAGTCCTAAAAAATCCAGATTTTTTAATACTTCGGGTGTTAAATCATTTATTTCATCAGTGTACTTATCTTTTAAATGCGCAGGAACATTTCTTTGGGGAACGCGGCTTGGGCGAGTGCGTGAGGAATGCAAAAAAGTTCCGCCAGTTCTGCCAACTTTGTTTACTATGTCTTCAGTTAAAAATTGATAGTTATTTTTGTTATCCGCATCTTTATCACGTACCATTTCTATTAAGCCTGCCCAACCACGGCGAATTCCAATTATTTCATACCTCTCACGTATAGCCCTGATAGTAATTGCACGAATTGCAGGATTCAATCCGGGAACATCGCCTCCACCTGTTAGAATTCCTATTCTCATTTTGGCCTCCTTTTTCACTAATTTCTACCAGGTAAAATTACGTATCAATTCGCCGAATTCCAATACGAAATCGAATTGAATGATACAAAATTAGAAACTTTATTCTACCACATAAAATATCTAAAATTCTTTATAAAAATTATTCACACCCGGATTACAACACATAATAGTGAGAAAAGATTTTTAGGACTGGAGAAAAGGACTTGAAAGGACTTGAAAGGACTGGGAACGGGCTATGCTATTTTATTCATAATAAAAAGGATAGCCTCTAAATAGAGGTGTTTTCTATCCTTAATACGGCGTTTTTGAGCCCAAAAACACGCCTTTAAGCTTGGTTCATCACAATAATGAGTAACTAGATTATTAATATAGAGTGTGCCAGATGAGAAACTTTTATAGGTATAGCAAGTGCAATACTGAGACAGAGCGCCTGAGGAGAGGATGGAATATCTATATTAGAGTAGAAATTTGTGATTCCAATAATTAAGGGTGAAGAATATTCTGTCTTGGCCTTATTCCAGGATTTTCACTTTGATTCACTTTTTCTTATGATTCTCTAATTGATAAAATGGGTTTATTCCTATATTATAATCAATGATTGATGTTGGAAAGATGATATTTGATGAAATTAGTGCTAAGTCAAGACAAGCGAAAAAACGAAATTCTTATCAATTTAAAACACCACATCAAAAAATTAAGGAGTTATAGGTGTTCGTAAAAACACAAGTTATCGTCAACCCTGAATCTGATCGAGGCCGTACTAAAAAAAGATGGAAACATATAAAAGAGGTTTTAAAATTTTTCCTGAAAGAATTTAAATACGAGTTTACTGAAAAACCCTTTCAAGCTGCTGAAATTTCTAGAGCTGCGATAAAGGAAGGCTCAGAGTTGATTGTTGGAGTCGGTGGAGATGGGACGATGAATGAGATTTCAAACGGCTTCTTTGAAAACAAAAAGATCATAAACCCGAAGGTGGCTTTAGGGATTGTGCCTTCTGGAACAGGTTGTGATTTCAGCAGGAGTCTTAATATACCATCCGGGCTTAAAAATGCATTGAGAGTTATTACTCAAGCCTCTTCTTCCATGATAGATATAGGAAAAATAAGATTCAGGGATTATTCCAATAAAAAGCATGAAAGATTCTTTCTTAATATTGCTGATTTTGGTATAGGTGGTGAAGTTTTAAACAAAATGAACCTGAAAATGGCAAAACGAAAAACTTCATCTTACTTAAGAAGCGCAGTGACTACTTTTATCACTTATAAGAGTAAAAGAGTCAGAATAAAAATCGATAACATGCAAATTCCTTTTAACGAATATCTGATTGGAGCTATTTCAAACGGAAAGATTTTTGGCAAGGGCATGAAAATAGCTCCGTATGCAAAGTTGGATGATGGGCTTTTTGATGTTGTCCTGATAGAGTCAATGAAGTTTTTAGAATTTTGTAGAAATATCTTGAAAATATATTCTGGATCACATCTTTCACATCCTAAAGTATCATTGATTCGTGGGAAAAAAATAGAGATTAGTCCTGAAAGCAGTGAAAAAGATGTCTTAATAGAAGCGGATGGGGAACTTATAGGAAAGCTTCCAGCAACTTTTGAGATTATCCCTCAGAGCTTTCTTGTTAAAAGCTTTTTGTTATAGAGAAAGCACAAGGATTGGGGACGGGCCCGGATAGAAAAATACTTGAAAAGCTCCAGATGGATTCTGAAGGCATTGGGGGGCCATATCGCAGATAAACTGGCAGCATGCGGAGTAAAAGTCTGCTTTCTCCACGGAGGATTTTACCTCTTTCCCGACTTTCCCCTTTTCGGGAAGAACTCTCTAAGTGCGGCATCCAAAACAGTACGGAAATGTGTCGTCGCTTGCTGGAAGATACTGGTGTCGCCATCCTCCCGGGTGGTGATTTTGGATGCAGTCCAGAAGAATTGACAGCACGCCTTGCCTATGTCGATTTTAACGGCAAAGCAGCCATCGAAGCGCTCGAAGGGCCGTTCGACTTCGTATTCAGCGATGCAGACAAACACTGGTACAAAAACTATGGAAAGGGTAAACTGAAATACACACCCAATGGTAAACAGAAATACATAGGTAATGGTAAGCAGAAATACACTATTGAGAGTGAAGAGAATTCCTTTTTTTTAGAAACTCCTGTAGGGTTTTAAAAACCTTACAGGAGAGGAAATGAAAAAACGAAAAATGTACAAACAGATTAAAACATTCAAGCGTCAGGGGTATTCCAGCAATAAAATAGCTATGGAGTTGGAAATAAACCCCAGGACTGCGGCCAAGTATTACAAAATGGATGAGAGAGGCTTTAGAGCTTACCGGAGAGAGCACAGGTTTCGGGATAAGGTGTTGGAAGAATATGAGAAAGACATCCTGGAAGTCTATGAGAAGAATGAATTTGCGAAGCTTAATATGTCGTCTGTGTATGATTATCTGGAGGAGAGATACGGGGAGCTGTCGGGCAATGAACAAACCTTGCGGAACTACATAGGTTATCTTATCCAAGCAGACAAGCTGAGGTTGAATGAGAAAATAAGGACATATACGAAAGTTCCGGAACTTCCCTTTGGGAAACAGATGCAGCTTGATTTTGGCCAGTACCGGTGTCGCAGTGGACTTAAACTTTTCATGTTTGCTGGCGTACTTTCTGCCAGCCGGTATAAGTATGTAATTTTCCAGGACCATCCGTTTAAAACCAAGGAAGTCATCGATCATCTGCTTAATTGCTTTGATTATTACGGAGGGGTACCTAAAGAGCTGGTGATCGATCAAGACAGTTTAATGGTGGTAAGCGAAAACGCCGGAGACATCATCTACACGTATGATTTTAGATATTTTATCGAAGAGCAGGATATCCGGATGTATGTTTGCCGGAAGTCAGATCCTGAGACAAAAGGGAAGATCGAGAACGTGATAAAATACGTAAAATATAATTTTTTCAACACTAGAGATTTTCTTAATATTGATGAAGCAAACGAAAGTGTCATTGAATGGTTGAAAAGACGTGCTAACGGGAAAATATCTCAGGCTACAAAACAGATACCGGCACTCCTGATTAAACACGAAAGAGAGCACCTCAGGCCGGTGCGAAACTCCATATTCAGGAAAGAGTCCCTTATAGGAAGAGAGGAAAGGCTGGTAAACGAGAAAGCCTGTATATCGGTAGATGCATGCGGGTATCAGCTGCCTCTAAAATACAGGAATAAAACGGTTGATATCTATGTCACTAACCATAAACTGTTCGTCTTCGATCTTTACACAGGAGAAGAAATCGTTGGATATGAGCGTTCTCCTATTCCAGGGAAAATACTCTGCAAAAGAGAGTACAAAAGAGAAACGGAGAAAACAGCACAGGAGTTGAAAGCACTTGTTTCTGACATATTTGAAGGAGAAAACTGGAAAAAGTTTACAGCCAGGAACTTTAAGGCTTTTTCCAGATATGTGAGGGACCAATGCCTGGAGGCAAAAAGATACTTTTTTGATAACGATATTGACATTGAGATTCTGGAGCAAGCTCTGGAATATTGCCTGGAGAATGATACCCCGAGTTTCGCCAACCTGAATGATACCTATGCCTATTTTAAGCGTGAGCATGAGAGAGAAGATCTGGAAATCCTAACTCTAAACACAGATTATCAAGGAGGTCATGAGCCTTTAAAAGTCACGGCCAGGGACTTGTCGGTTTACAAAGAGATCATCAGCAGCAGAGGGACCAATGAAAGCCTATGAACATACTCTGAGCTATTTAAACACCCTGAATTTGAAAGGGGCAGCAGCGAGCCTCGATGAAATGATACATGACGCGGAAATAAGGAAAGACTCTTATATTACCCTTCTCAATAGCGTATTTACCACTGAGATATCTTATAGAGTAAAGCGCCGTGTTGAGAGAAACATGGTGGGCGCTCATTTTCCTGTGATAAAGAAAATAAATGATTTTGAGTTTGGCCGGGTCAAAGGGATAGGAAAATCAGAAGCGGTAAATCTCCTTGACTGCCACTGGATAGATAACAAAGAGAATTTGTTGTTCTTTGGCCCTCCCGGTATCGGAAAAACGCACTTAGCAATAGCCTTTGGAGTAGCCGCAGTGGAGAAAGGATATAAGGTATGTTTCGAGAGAATAACCAACCTCATAAAGCTGCTTAAAACCTCTGAGATCCAGAAAACATCTGAATACAGGATCAGAAGAATAATGAAGTCAAGCCTCATTGTTATTGACGAAATAGGATACACGCCGATTGAGAGACGAGAGGCTAACCTATTTTTTAACGTGATCAGTGAAACCTATGAAAAATTATCACTGATCGTTACATCCAATAAAAGCTTTGAATCCTGGGCGGAAATGATGGGCGATAGTGTGATGACCACCGCAATGCTGGACAGGTTGTTACATCATGCTAGAGTTTTCACCCTGGATGGAGAATCTTACAGAATAAAAAATCAAAACAAGGAGGTATGATCATTTCCGGCTCACTGAAAAAGTGTATTTCTGTTTACCGAACCCTATGCACTTTTACTTACCGGCACTAGTGTAAAAGTCCTTGCCTTTTACAAATAAACATTACATCCATTTTACCATCATTCATATCAGCCTCTGGACAAGTCATATAACCTCCGCCCGAGATTTTATTATTACCAAGATTAAGCATCATCGCTTTCCCTTTAAATTCCTTTCCTTCATCCATTTCTACGGTTATCTCAAAACCTTTGTGCCGAAAAATCGCAACAATAATGGCATAAAAATAAAGAAGTGCCCCCTTGAGTATTTTGTTTTTAAGGTGCACCTCGCTCATTGTAATATCAAAGCCGAATCCCACGAGGCTCACAGCGTAGCGATTTCCGATTTTTATAACATCCCGTTTCTCAACCCTGCCCTGTTTAATGATTTTTACTGCTTCACGCAAAGACCGAGGGATGCTGTTCCCTGTAGCATAATCATTGCCTGTTCCGTTAGGGATTATCCCAAAGTTAATCTTCGGATTAGTTGTCAATATTGCATCAGCAATATTACTTATGGTGCTGTCACCGCCAGAAGCAATAATTGTTTTAAATCCATCCTCGACTGCATCCTTAGCGATGATATATTCATCCATCGGGTTATCTGTAATCGCGTATATGAAGTCGAGCCCTTCTTTCTTAAGGAGTTTAATCTCGCGTGGAATCAACCTCCGGTGCCGGTCCCGGTTCGAATGGGGATTGCAAATGACAAATATACGGCTGTCATTACCTATGCCTGTCTCCAGCCTTTTGTTTAAAGGTTTCCATATGAAAGGAATGGCGCTCACCTCCTCAATAGAAATTCAGTCATTATTATCACAACCGTTTTATAATTTCAATATATAAAGATTGGCATTTAACAGCGTTACAAATCCTGGGACAGCAACATCCTCTGTCGTGCAGCTTCATAAAGGAATACAGCCGCTGCAGCGGCAACATTGAGAGAAGTCAATTTCCCAAGAAGCGGAATGGAGAGAATTTTATCACAATTTCTTCTGATAATGGGCCGAAGACCTCTGCCTTCCGAGCCCAAAACCACCCCGAGAGGAACTGTATAATCAAATTCATACCAGTACTGCCTGCTTCCACTTTCTGCCCCAACCATCCAAATCCCCCTTTTTTTCAAATCATCCATAGTACGCGCTAAATTACCGACCTTTGCAACTTTGATATGTTCAAGCGCTCCTGCTGAAACAGAAGAAACAACATGTGTTAACCCTGCAGATCTCCTTTCGGGCAGTATGATTCCATCCACTCCTGCTCCTTCAGCAGTCCTGATAATTGCACCTAAATTCTGAGGGTCTTCGACTCCATCAAGTAAAACAAGAAAAGGAAGCCTCGAACCTTCTAAGATGGATGCCAAGGAGGAAAACTCTTTTGGAGATAATAAAGCAACTGCCCCCTGATGATTTTTATCCAGCCCATCGAGCTTTTTTCTCGGTACAAAAAAGAGAGGAATTTTCCTATCTCTGGCGAAATTAATGATCTCTTGAATCTTACCTTTTCCCGTTCCGTTTTGAATGAATATTTTATTAACACGGCATGGAGAAGATTTCAAAGCTTCCAACATGGTGTTAAGACGACTGATTATTTCTCTAGACATTGCCTTACGGAAAAATAGCCTCAAGATAGTCATGTTCTGAATCATACTGTTCAGGACTAGCCTTTTCTATCTCGGTTTTTTTGCTGTTTCTTACTCCATTCAAATCCGATTCTACTGACGACACCATTTCTTTTAAATTTTCTATTTTATACTCAACTAACCAAGAAAAATATTCTGGCTTTGGTAATTTCCTCTTACTATGACTACTTCTAGACATTTTTATTCTAAAAATATTATATTATCAAGATTTTCCCTCATCCATCTCTCTAAATGAGGCGATATTCTCAGCTATGCTGTCGTTTTTCAATAGTGCGAGAATAAAAATGTTTCATTTATTAAATATCTTTTTATATGACCACATTAAAAATAATAAAATGAAAGTTATCCCTAAAAACACACCACACTTAGATAGTGTCCACCATATTGCCCCCCAATTATCCAATTTTCCTGCCCCATTATCTTGAATAAATATAAAACTGACACCCACAATTGCGACTGCAAAAGGCAAAATTTTTTTACGCATTATATATTTTTCAAATAGTGCCCACTGGCTCTCGGCTAACACATCGTTTGTCTCTTTTTCTTTCCCTGTTTCGGGCTCATTCGTTGAATCTCTTAGTTTTAAATAGTCTTGAGTAGGTTGTTCAAGAGACGCATCAGGTCCTAAAGTAGCATTTATACCAATCTCACCATCCTCAGTCTTTCCTGATTCTTCATAGATATGTTTTATTTTTGTAGGTGGAACTCTGCTTTTTTTTCTTTTCGTCATAGATTAATCTTTAAGTAATAAGTCACGAATTTTCTCATATTTATCCCACGTCTCTTTTGAATAAGCACGAATTTGTTTTAAAATATTTACATTCCCTATTTTCTTATTTGGCCTTTGCCAGTAATCAATATCAAAATATAAACCAACCTTAGGAAGCTTGTCTTTTCGGTTAAGAAATTGCGAGGCCTGCGTATCATTCATTGGGCCACTCATTGTATTGAAATTCCCATGTTTGTTAACAAAACTTAATGGACCCCCTATATCTATCAATTTAGCATTTAATATTTTTTTTGCATTTTCATTCAGATTCAAAAATTTAGAAGAGTATCGCTTTAATAGTTGCTCAAAAGTTCCCTTAAAAGCAGAATAAGATTGAAACCTCAATCCAATCCGATTTACTATTATTGGTGCGTCAAATCCGTCAAGTTCAAGTACAAATTTGAAAAACTTTATTGATTTATCTGGAAAATAGTTTGACGTTGGTACATCACTACTTACAAAACCAGCATTTTTAAATCCTATAAAAGTTCTATTCTTGCTATCTTTATCGTATATATCAATTCTATTTTCCTCTATGCGCCAATGAGGAAGTTCCATATACTCTGAAACTTTCTCAGCCCATAAACCTCTAAAGTCAAGAACTTTTGGATTAGATTTATAACGAATTTCGAAAGTATATTTATTGTATGATTTGAAAATTTCTTTTTTTGGCATTGAATAATATCCTTACTTCAAAATTTTATATTTTTAATAATGAATTAAAACGACATTGCTGGTTTTCATATTGAAAACTATTATCAAAATAGAATTAAGTCAAGCTAAAGTTTCCTCCCCGTATGTTATTAATGTTTCAGATAGCTGACTTGAGCGATTATTACTTCTCTTTTAACCTCTGAAACCCAGGGCTTAGGGTCTTTGGTTTCCCGCTTGCCTCAATCTATCTATATGCCATTGGGATTATTTATGAATTCCACTATTATCTGCTTTCATCTTTGTAAAATGATTTGGCCCCTCAAAAATTCTCTGTCCATTTTTATAAGCAATCTCTTCTGAACTCTCAATCCAAATCACTCCCGGATTATCACAACGACCACAAATTGAAGAAGTCTCAGGATAACCAACTGGTTTTATATAAGCAATATATTCTCTCTTTTTCCCTTTGGGCCATGCATGATTTTCTAAACACCTGCATAATGCCATTAAAAACCTCCTTTTCGATATTATAGCTTGCTTCTCTCATCAATATTACATCCACTTTTGTGTGCGTTTTCCCAACTAAAAACAAGTCCTAATCAAAACAAATGCACCAATTAATACAATGACTAATAAAGCCCATTTCGCATATTTCATAATATAGTAGCGTCGCATTAAAATATCATATGCTTCTTTTTCTCCATGGTTCATTTGGCTTATTCTTTGCTTTCTTTGTTTTTTTGAAAGAGAATAGATTCGACCTAACGGAACAGAATTAATCCAACATTTTTTACAAAAGTATTGTTTTTCTCCAGTATATATATTTTCTCGATGGTAAGTGGGCAACTTAATGTCTTCTCCACATACAGAACATTTGATTGTTGTGTCAGTGTTTATGGGCTTAACCCTATCCTTCTCTAGCAAACTTTGATAACTCTCAGAAAAATTATCTCCGCTTCTTCTTTGTCTGATAAAGCTTATTGATGCAAACCCATATACTGTGTAATCTACCTCGATTTCATACCCATCTTTTTCCCAAATAATTCTTTTGTTGGGTTCTTTAGATGATAGACTAGGCATTTCATATTTGTCCGATGGAATACCATAACGCTTTATCAGTGGACCTCTAATATCAAGTAGACAACCATGAGGAGAAATAATTACCTCGCATAATCCTTTTTCATCAAAATAAAATGTGATTTCTACATTTTGTCCTGCAATACCAGCAAAATAACTCATTAGATTTGAACTTTTGGAACTTTTGAGTTGCTCGGATATTTTTAAAGGGAAATTACTAATTACTTCTTCACGAGTTGCATCCCAAGGCATATTCCAAATAGCAATCTTGCTGACATAAATCCTATTTAATATTTCCTCAAACTGGGAGCTATCTATAGGTCTCGCTATGAATTCTTCTATTTCTTTTTTACATTCCGAACAAACATTAACCTTCTTCCCATTTGGGAGAGTTAGTGCTTCTATTGCTGGTCGTTCTCCACATATACACATAGCACTTTTGCGACCAAATATGCGTTTAAATAGGTCCATCTAACTCCCCTTAATAATTTTTCTTTATATTTTAACCTTTCCGTAAAGTAAATCTTCCACACTAATCAACTTAATATCTAAGCCTGTTGCCTTTACCCTTGCCACCTCTTCATGCGCACCCCTTGTAAAACTGAAAGCTACTATAAAGCCCTTCTCATATTTACCCCTTCTTAATGCTGTCTCAAAGTTATCAACTACATTGCGACCTACTTTCTCTGATTGTTTCACTTGAATTCCTGCTCTCTCAGTGAAAATAGTTTTATCATAATACCCGTCAATCCCCATATCCGAGACCAATCTCTTGCTTTGTTTAGCTTTCATCTCATTTATTATCCAATTCTGGAATTCAAAAGGTTCTAATGATTTTAACTCTGTTAGAGTAGTAGGCATTCCAATGGTATCGAAATCTTTGCTCTTTGCGGCTCCTAATTTACCTAATCTTTTCTCAATTAGGCTTATTGCAGTAGGAGAAATATCAATTCCTATCCACTTCCTTTCTAATTTCTGCGCCACTACCATAGCAGTTCCACAGCCACAGAAGGGATCAAGAATGATATCACCTTTATTTGAAGAAGCTTTTATTATTCTTTCTAACAATGCCTCGGGTTTTTGAGTAGGAAATAATTGTTTAATTGGGGGGACCCTGCCAATATCCCAGACATCATCCCTAGGAACACCTTTTGATTTTTTTTCTTCAACTTGTGAAGGAATACGCTTTCCATTTATGCTATAAGCAGAAACTATTTTTTGCTCTCCAAAACGTTTAAGAGTTGACTCTGTTCGTTCCATATAATCGATATTAAATATTCTATCTTTAGAGTCTAGTTTAGAATAGAAGAAGATTATATCGTGATTTCTTTGGAATTGCCTAAATCCAGCAGACCATTTTCTATAATGCCAAATGATTTCATTTCTGAAATTATGATATCCAAATACTTCATCACACATTACTTTTAAATAATGGCTGGCGTGCCAATCACAATGAAGATAAAAAGAGCCTGTGTCCTTTAAGACATCATACATCTTAATGATACGTTCTTTCATCCAGCCAATATAAACATTTATTCCACCTGCCCAACGGTCTTTGAAGCTTCTCACTTCTGCTTCATCTCCCCAAACTACTTCATAATGTCTGTTACTGAAAAAGGGAGGATCAAGATAAACTAAGTCTGCTTTGACATCTTGTTTCTTCAGGTCATCAAGAGCCTTTAGGTTATCGCCACAAATGAGGAGGTTTTTTGTAAATTGATTGTTTTTATCTCCATTATTTTTATTATTTTTAGCTTTGTTCTTTTCCATCTGGAAATCCTCTATTTTTCTAATTTCTTTGAAAAAATTAACTAAATTTTTTATTTATTTTCTGGTTTTATCCCAAAGTGATATGGTTAGTGGTTGACATGATAATAAGAGAAAGACTACAACCATTATTAAAAATCCTCCCACCTTTTCTTTATATGTTTAAAACTCTCGCTTGGAGACAGATCTTTTATTGAATTTTGTAAACGAATATAAAATATTTCGCTATCTTTGTCTTCTTTTACCCATACAGGCTCACTCCCAAAGTTAACTTTTATTCTACATATATCTTTATTTTCCAAATTATAAAACCTTACATCAATTTTTGCTGCTAAATCTTTAGATATCTTATTTTCAACTTCATGAGTTAACGTTTGAAGAAAAACATCTTGATTTTGTTTTCCTCTAAACGAAGAATAATCTTTTTCTAATCCAAAAATATTTTTATTATCATCAATCCCTATCAATAGATACCCGCCTTTTGTATTGTTAAAAGCTGCAATAGTTTTTATCACTTCTTTTCTTAAATCCTTATTTATACAGTTTTGCTTAATGTCCCATTGAAAAGTTGATTTAAATTCAAGTTGTATGCTCTCCTCCTTTTTAATAAGACTTTTAATGTCTATTTCTGGTAATTCAGGAATTTTAACTTTTTTTAATCCTTCTGTTTTTAAATCGACCAATATTTCTTTTACTTTACTCTCTACCTCAATATAAATTCCTGCTATATCATGGTCAAATTTAGTTTGTGAAACATTACAATCTTGATAAATCTTGTTTAATCTTTCAGTCAAAAAAATCTTTTCAAATTCTGCCAATTCCGTGATACGCCTAGATAAAAAATTGAAATCTTCTTTGTTTGAAACAATCTGTAATCCTAAAATTATTTGTTTATCAATTTCTAGCTTTTTTTCTAATTTCTCAATCGTCCCTTGTAAGTATAAATCTCTTATTTCTCTCGCTAATACACTTGACCATCTCTTATTTACAAGACCTGCTTTTTCTTTCATTTCTAATTCAGAAGAATTTATCTTTTTCACAATCTTATCTTTTTCAATATTATATTTCGCATTAGCAAGGTCAATCTTTTCGAGCCATTCTATCCTTTGCCATCCTTCCGGCTGTATTTTAAAAATTCCTCCCGCTAAAACTTCTAAATATCCTAATTTCTTATATGCTACATCTTTAAGTAAATATAAAAATTCTTTGCTATTTTGGGAGTAAGTTATAGAATAATCTAAATTATAATCATAATTTGCAGATGAACCCTTACTTGGATATTTTCTTGAATAATATAATAATAGTCTATCAATTTTCTCTTCATCTGAATATTTCTTGTTTTCTTCTATAATTTTTTCTATATTCTCGACATTTATTTCAGGAACTGGGTTACCTAGCTCTTTTTGCCATCTAGTATATCCAGATAATATCGCTTTACGCTCTTTATCGGTTGGTCCTCCACCCTCTACTAATAAAGCATCAATATAATAATCTCCACACCTATTACAGGAAACCCTTCCTTCTGCTTTCCCTCTATATGGAAGGAAATCAGAAGGTAAACCACATAAATAACATATTTGCTTTGTTTCCATCATCCAAACCTTTTATTAACATTAATTAAACTTATATCACTAGTAAAATTGAGTGTCAAAATTTAAATTTTATACACCTCTCCACATCTCAAATATTTCTAATAAAAATTGATTGAAAATAGCTGAAACTATGGTATTAGGATTGAAAACTCAAAATAAAGAAAAATCCTAAATACCAGGGGAAAATGAGAATTTAGTCTGGTGGAGCTGAGGGGATTCGAACCCTCCAATCTCGGATTAAAAAATATTACACCTAGGACATTCCCAATTTGTTCCTGCTGGTTGAGCTGGATGGTTAGTATTTCCAGAAGGGTTAAAGTCATGATAGTTATTACATTCTTTTTCAAAAGCAGTTTTCGCTGATGTGGCATAACTAAACTTGAAAAGTGGGCTTCTTGTTTTACCTACCCAATCTTTAAGACGACCGTTTACATCATCATCCGAGCGTCCAACATAATCTACAATAAACGTTCCTTTATCGTTTTTTTTACCGAGTGCATAATTGCCAGGAGATGTACGAGTAACTTTTGCATCAATTGTTTCTTTGTCTAATTTATATGGCCCATTCATACTTAAAGATAGCATTGTTTGCCTCCTTGCTGACTAATTTTTTTTGTGCTAATGAAGTCCTTTTTTTTAAACTTTTCCTATTTTTCTTCTTCTGGCATGAATCTTCTTATGCTTCGCCTTTGAAATAACCCTAGTCTGTTTCGGAGTTGTCTTCCCACCTTCAGAAACAGGCTTTGGATGATGCAATTCTTTACCTTTTGGTAATTTTCCTCCTGGATAACCTTTTTGTTTAAGGACTTTCTTAATCTTCTTTGGGCTTCTTTCTTTTTTAATTTGAGCTTTAGTTGGTTTTTTTGGCATCATTCACCTCCTTGCTGAAAAAAATTTATTTAAACTGACAAAATCATTCTACATAACTACCCTTGAAAAAACAACGAGTGGCTCAGGAGCTTAATTTCCTCTCGTGAGAAAAACCGCTAATACAATCCGTCTCTCTGAATGAGGCGCAATTTTCAGCTATGCTGTCTTTTTGATAATTGGGAAATCCGGAGCCTTGAGGTCTTTGGCTTCCAGTTGGTTCAATTAAATTTTGACTTCTTTTTCCCTGGGTTATTTCAGGTTAAATTCCTCTTTTTATCAGCTCCCAGTTTTTTATCTTATACCTTAATAGCTTTATTTCTCCTGATTCTTCATTAATTTTTATAGTGTAAACATAACCACTTTTTATACATTCTATCCGAAAATTTAAGACCAAATTGTATAGATATTTTCCTTTTTCATTAAAGACATAATAAAAATAGTCAGAACTTTTTTCATTAATAGGCTTGAATCTTTCTAAATAAATTCTATTCTCATCGTCTATTAAAAGATTGGAATAAATTGGTCTGGATTCCGGAAAGAACACTTTATCATGGAGTCCCTTTCTCATCTGTTTGAAAAAGTCTGTAAAAACAATTTCTTTTTCCTTCTTGGTTATTCTTTCAGATTTTTCCTCTTTCAATACTTTACTTAGAATCTCTCCTTCACCAGAAAAATAATAGATTGTAGGTTCTAACGATTTAACGAGAGTTATATTCCCATTGCCAAGTAACGAAAAATAAATATTTTGTTGATAGGGATGTTCATAGATGAGCCTTCTCTTTCCATCTATAATTGGCTTTAGAAATAAAGCACTAATGTATTTTTTCTTTATATTTTCTTTTGGGCGCAATTTAATAAAATTGATATACATATTCCCATCAGGTTCAAAAGCCACAGTGTTAAACAAAATATTTCCTTTTTTATTCACCGAAAATTTGCCATGAGCAATTTCATTCAATGAAATGAATTCCTTATAAATCCAATCCTCTGAAAATACAGTAATCTTACGTGTCATTGCGTCATAAATATAAATATTTCCTTTTTCATTTACGAAAAAACTAGAAGGCGCAAAGAATTCCCCAGGGCCTTGGCCTTTCCCACCGATTGTGCTTATAAATTTTCCAGCTATGTCATAAACTTGAATTCTCGCAGCTTTGCTGTCTAAAACATAAATGCGCCCTTTTTTATCTACTTTGGTCTCTCGGAGAGAGGTGAAAAAATAGCGAGCATCAGTTTCACTTCCAATAATTAAGGGAGAAGTAAGATTTAGTTTAAGGATTCCATAAAGAGGAGTTTTAGAGTATTCGACTGTTTCAACTTCCTTTTCTATCTTGCCTTTCCATTCAGCCTTTTGATTTTCATTTGAGTTAGCCATGACAAGGGAGAAGAAAATAAAGATGCCTAATAGAAATCTTGCCAGGGTTTTCATTTTATCCTCCTTGCTGAGATTTTCCCTCATACTTCTCTCTAAATGAGGTGCTTTTTCAGCCCTGTTGTCTTTTTCGACATCGGGAAGCCGAGGCTTCAGGGTCTTTGGCTTCCAATTGGCTCGTATTTATCACTTATTCCTTATTTCTTCTGACTTCATTTGACTTCGCCTCTGCAGGGATAATAACTTTATCTTCCAGCGTTGCCATTAGATCATTAAGGTCCCTGTAGACGTGGATTGAAAGGACCCAAGGGTATCTTTGGCAGGTTTCAAACATACTGTATTCATCTTTTCCTTTTTGAAGCAACGGCTGAACAGGGACAGATGGGAGATTTGGGACAATGGCTTCCAGCTCTTGTGGGACGCTTCTGGCATCTGTAATGTCAGCAATGATAAAGCGTGCCATATGTGCTAATGTGGAAACAGTTTCTTTAATATCCCGGGACATTGGCTCCTTGAAATCAACTAATACAGGTATATAATCTCTATTGCGCAGCTCTTTCTTAATCGTATCCAAAATGGTTTTTCTCTCTGGTGTAAACCGCCCTAAAATCAATACAACTTTGGTTGTGATGGTATCAATAATATGACGGATCTTCTCATTGTGGAGTAACAGATAGATGAACTGGGCAACTTCAAGATTATCAACAGTGATACCAGAGGGCTCAAACCTGGGAGTAATTACCAAGTCCTCTTGTTCTGTTTCATTTAATTTTACATCCCAGGCTGCAACTCCATAAACAAAGCAGTTTGTTAGGGCAGCCATCTTGAAATTTGTATTAACCAATATAGCACCCTCAAGGTCTGTATAGTATAGGTCTGCATGAGTGAGGTTAGCATTGGTGAGATTGGCATTATTAAGGTTAGCATTACTGAGATTAATATAGCTGAGATTTGCGAGCCAAAAGTTTGCTCTCTCTCCACCCAAATTGCGGAGGATGGCATTTCTAAAATTCGCAGCAACACAGAACGCATCGAAAAGAGAAGCATCACTGAGATCTGCATTAGTGAGGTTAGCATCTCTGAGAGTTGCATCTCTAAAGTCTGCCCCACTAAGGTCCGCCTCGCTTAGATCTGCACCTGCGAGGTCTGTTCCACTGAGGTCCGCATTATTTAGATTCGCTCCTATTAAATTCACTCCAATAAGTTTCGTTCCACTGAGGTCTGGTCTTTCTTCAGGATTATTTTTCCTCCATTCATTCCAAGCTTCGACTCCTTGTTTTTTAATCTCAAGGTGTTCCTTATTTGCCATGATAATTCCTGTCCTCCTCTCTCGTCTTCTATTTAGATTTTACTCTTGATTATTCTCCATGATAGAAAAAAACTTCCTTGCAGTTATTACATTGCCACCTTTTATTAAGCGGTTCAGGATATTCTGGCGTTGAAGATGCTCCTATATCTGATTCGTTTACGCCTGTATACTTTACATTAGCTGAACCACAATAAGGGCATTTCCCATCTTTAGATTTTAATATTTCATCTTTCTTCATTTCTCTCTCCTTTCATTAAATAACATTGAGATTATTAAAGATCGCTTCATGTGTAAACCATCTCTGTCAGTTTTAGAATTTTATTTAGAATTTTTATATCTCATAATCCTCTCTGAATGAGGCGTTTTCCCAGCTATGCTGTCAAATCATTAATCGGAGGCTAGGGCTTCCTGGTCTCTCTGCGCCTCAAGTTTTCTCTATTTACTAGAGTTTTCATAGAGCGAGCTGAATTCAATGAAATGCATTAAGGCGAAACACTAATTCTGTTTTTTTGAACAAGAATACTTTTAACTAATTCTCGATCATCATAAAAATCCTCGAGTATTCTCTGAGCATATCGATGCGAATTGTTAACTTCATCTGGTCTGATTTCTCTCCAGTCATCATGTAATACATCATTACCAAGTATCCGAATATTCTTATGCACTCTTTGTTGACGTGATTTTGTAATAATTCCATCTTTTGCTGCTTCATCTATTTTTTGTTCAAGATTTCCTGCGGTAAAACCATTTTCCTTGAGCGTTTTTTCTAACACTGAGCGGAACAATGCAGAAGCTGCTCTTGTAGTACCATATGAAGCACATAGTTCAGCTTCATGAAACTCAGCTTTGATCTCTTCTGGAACTTTATCTGGAACATTTAAATGTTCAATTGAAATTGGGGAAAATGACTCTAATTCTCCTTGAGCAAACTGGTTATTACAATGAACTTTTGCTAAACCTCCTCTTCCACAACCTGCACACCTCATTAGTTTATAGACCACACGTGAATATTTCTTTTCGTTAAATTCATGAGCTCCAACTACAATTACAGAGCCACACTCTTTACCTTTGTAAGAAACTTCAAATGTTGTGAGAGCTCCATTACAATCAGGACAGCATGCTCTTACATTTGCATTAACAAATTCTGGTTTCATGTACCCCTCCTTTCAATAGGACGATGATTCCCAATAAATGATAATATTCGACTGCTTCATATTATCTATTATTACTATTATACACATGAACTCTCTTTTAGTTCACTACTTCTTTCTACTGTCTTTTCATTCTATAGAAGGCAAAAGCTTTACGGTTTTTGGCTTCCAATCGCCTCAATACTTTGAATATAGCTATAAAGAAATTATGGATTAGTATGAGGAGCCTTTTTGTAAGCATATACTTGATTGGCGGCCTCATCACCTCCACCTGGTCCACCATCTGTTCCAAGAGTATTTACAAAATAATCTTCAATCTCTCTTGTCACTTGAGAGGAATTAGCTGTTCCAAATATCCACCGATCACCTTTTTCCCTTGCCTTATGTCCATTAATTAATCTATCTTTTGCGTCACTACTTATACCCACATACCATGCTCTATATCCACCTCCGTATTTTGAAATGTACGCTTTAATATCATCTATTATTTTTTGTTTACTTTCTACCATGAATCCCTCCTTTTTAGTAAATCAATGTTTTTTATGAAAGCAATATAAATTTGATAGCTAAAACTTTAATATTACTTTTCATTCTATTCCCCAAATAAATTTAATTTTTCTTTGCTTTCCCTTTCATGATTAGAAAAATGTCACTCAGTCTTTGTCCAACCAGGTAATCTTTACATCATAAGATTTTATTTGGTCATGAGATTCACAATCAAAGGCTATAGCTTCAAAATAAGCATTTTGGCCAGGCTTAATATCCCCCAGGTTGGACGGGAATCCATTTGCTGTATCTATAATAGTATTTTTATTTTCATCAGAATAACAGGCTATTTCTACCATACAATTATACCCAGTTCCTGTTCCGAAATTACCGACATAACCTTCAAATCGAGGAGTTCCATAATCTGTATAAGTTCTTTTTAATGTTCCTACAAGCCGAATATCAGCCGAAACCGTTGGAGCTGGTGGAGTATATTCAGGGATGTCAGGAGTTGTTATGTTTTCACAGCTAATTAAAAAAAGACAAAATAATAATAGTAAAACCAAAATTTCACTTTTCACTGATCCCCACTGCTGTTTTTTATGGTTTTATCTTATGCCTCATAAACACATTTGTCAACCCAACTGTAAGCCCGCAACCCAATCCACTCAGACTGGCGAAAAAGCTCTCTCAATGTTTGCAGAGTGCCGAGAAAGACTAGTTTTTTTAATTTCATCTTTCTCGGGCATGTTTCGCGAAAATACCTATTTTTTTAAAAATGTTTCCCAAAATTGACTGAATTTCGGGAAATGTTGCAAGCAGATTTTTGACCTTACACAGCTATAAATTCATCGTTTCTGTAGTAAAATCTGGCTCATATGGTAGTTTTTTTCAGTATTTCTTTGGCTTTTAGTTTCCCTGCGGCAAAGATCCGCAATACTCTCCTCGCCCCTTAGTCCTTCCAAAAGGTTGCAGATCTTCTCTTCCGCTGAATACTTGCGGCGGGTCTTTCGTTTGATCTCCCTTACAATGAAATCAGGCGATGGTTTTCTCTTGGTACTCATGCATCTCTCCTTGTGTGATTTTATTATACGCAAACCATCGCTTAGAAAATATCATGAGCGGTCCGAATTTAGTTTA